>Ga0335072_10006562_pt1 | contig 16988 bp, 12 predicted proteins | sample Lox_Sample_21_FD_206725 | JGI IMG/M metagenome (GOLD analysis project Ga0335072, IMG submission 206725) | Soil microbial communities from Loxahatchee National Wildlife Refuge, Florida, United States - Lox_Sample_2.1 | ecosystem: Environmental > Terrestrial > Soil > Wetlands | place: USA...
TCGCTGGCCGCCCGGGCCATCAGAGACTAGCCGCCCCTGTCATAGGAGAAATGTATTCGCGGGCGTTTTCTCAGTCGAGATCTGCCGGGTCTACCGTGTCAACTCGGTGGCGTGCTCGGCCGGTCCGCTCGATCTATCCGGTTCTTAAGGCACGGAGCAGAGGTGAGTGATATCGTCGACAATCGACTATCTACAGGCTGAATCTGAAGAACGGGGTCCTGCCAGTGACGCACGCGACCGGCGAGATCCGCTGGGGCATCCTCGGAACGGCCAATATTGCCAGAGCGCAGTTCCTGCCCGGCTTGCGCGAGGCCGGCGGCGGCCGCGCTGCACTGGTCGGCGGCCGGGAGCTGGACCGGGCGCGGGCGTTCGCGTCAGACCACGGCGTCGATAAGGGCGTTGAAGGCTATGCCAGGGTCGTGGAGTCCGCGGATATCGATGCTGTTTATATAGCGCTGCCTAACTCGCTGCATTCGGAGTGGACTGGCCGGGCTCTTCAGGCCGGCAAGGCCGTGCTCTGCGAGAAGCCGCTCTGCATCTCGGTCGCCGAGACAGCGAAGGTACTGGACGCTGCCAGCGCCGCTGGGCCGGCGTTGCTCTGGGAGGCGTTCGTCTTCCCGTTTCAGGCGCAGCACCGGCGGCTGATGGAGGTGCTGTCCGACGGCGCTATCGGGGAGCCGACTGAGATTGTCAGTGCCTTCCACTTCCTGCTGTCGCGTACCGTCGACATCCGCCTGTCCGCGTCGCTGGGCGGCGGCTCAATCGCCGACGTGGGCTGCTATCCAGTGCGGCTGGCACATGAGGTCTTCGGCTCCGCCGACGCGGAAGTGACGGGCGGATCGGCTGTCGTCGATGGCGAGGTCGAAGTCGAGGCGGCCGGGATCGTCACCTGGGGGCCGCGCCGGCTGCTGCTGACGTGCGGGTTCCGCCGCAGTTACGACACCTTTACCCGGATCCTCGGCGACCGGGGTCAGGTGCACCTGACGAATCCCTACCACCCGGGTCCATCCGACACCCTGGTCCTGCACTGGCCGCGCGCCGAGGCCGTCGTTGAGCACCCGACAGTCGATGCGCATTCGTTCACCGCGGCGGTGCGGCACATCCATGCCGTGCTGCGCGGCGAGGAAGCGCCGCGACATACCGCTGCGGAATCGGCGCTGGCCACGGCTTCGACGGTGGAGGCGCTGCAAGCCGCCTGCGGGCTTCGGTGAGTGCCATGACCGAACTCACTATCGTGATCGGCTCCTTCCTTGAGAAAGACCAGGTCGAGCGGATCGAAGCGCACTCCGCGGGGCGCGTGATCTACGAGCCGGACCTGCTCCCGGTACCCCGCTACCCGAGCGACCACACCGGCAAGTCTCCCGACCTCAGCGCTCGTGACCGCGAACGGTGGAAAGCGCTCGCGGCAACCGCGGATGTCTTCTTCGACTTCGACTGGTACGAGCCCGCGACAATGCCGCAGCGCTGCCCCCGGTTGCGCTGGATCCAGGCCACGAGCGCCGGGATCGGCGGCTTCATGCGACGGACCGGCCTGGATGCTAGCGGCGTGACTGTCACGACCGCGGCAGGCATCCATGCCGTTCCGCTGTCCGAGTTCGCATTGATGGGCGCGCTGCACTTCGTTAAGGGCGTCCCGCAATTGCGGGAACGACAGCGCGCCAGGCACTGGGAGCGTTATACGACCAGGCAGCTTGCCGGGCTGAGGGTGCTGGTAATCGGCCTCGGCGGCATCGGCCGCAAGGTTGCGCAGTCCTACGCGGCGCTCGGCGTCGACGTCTGGGGGCTTGGCCGCGACGGCCAGAATTACGAGGTACCGGCGGTCAGCCGGGTTATCTACCGCGCGGACCTGAACGAGGCGCTGCCGCAGGTCGACCTGCTCGTCCTTGCCTGCCCGCTCACCGCCGAAACGGAGGGAATGATCGGCGCAGAGCAGATCGGCCTGCTGAAACCAGACGCGGTTGTCGTTAACATTGCCCGCGGCCCGGTGATAGACCAGGCTGCGCTGACGGCCGCGTTGCGAGACGGCAGGATCGCCGGAGCGTGCCTCGATGTCTTCGCCGTCGAGCCACTGCCGTCGGATGACCCGCTGTGGGGGCTGGACAACGTCATCCTGTCGCCGCACTCGGCCTCCACTGTGGTGACCGAGAATGCCGCGCTCGTGGACTTGTTCGTCGACAACCTCGGCCGGTTCTCAGCCGGCGTGCCGATGCGCAACCTGTACGATCCCGCCCGCGGTTACTAGAGCCGCGCCGTCGCCGAACCTCGCCCCGCCCTGTGGGGCTTGGTGGCCGATCACGCCTGCGGGATCGGCCAAAACCGCTGATCTCGGGCGCTAGCCCGCAGTTCGCAAGCGTTCCGAGCGCTGGCAATGGAGCACGCCCAACGGGCGCAATTACCGGCTTCCTGCGCTCTGAGCGCGATATCGCATCATCTATTGACACTGCTGCACGGCCGGGGCTGTAATGAGTCACGGTCGGTTGTCGACATTCGACCTTAGGGATCAGTCCGCCGCCCACGGCCTTTCCAGGTCGGCGAGGCCGCGACCACGCGTCACCTTCTTAGGCGCGCGCTGAGCCCCTGAGCGAGAGGACTTAAGCATGGCGAGACGGATTGATGCATTCCCGCGTACCACTTCCCGGTCGCGCCCCCACCTGATGCGACGCGGTGCCGCCGCACTCGGCCTGGCCGGGTGCCTAGCGATCGCCGCCTGCTCCACTGCCGCCAGCGGCACTGGCTCGGGCTCTACCGGCGGCGCGGCCTCAAGCGGCGGCGTCGTTACGTTCGCCGAGTCGGCTGGCTACGCGCCCACCTGGATCCTGCCGTTCTACTCCGGTGCGTTCTTCACCATCCAGGAGCAAGGCTGGTTCGAGAGCTTGATGTGGCCGCCGCTGTACAACCAGGGGAACGGTCAGAGCCCCGCGGTCAACTACGCCCAGAGCCTCGGCAATCCGCCGGTGTACTCCGACAACGACACCGTTGTCACATTGACCATCAAGCACTGGAAGTGGTCGGACGGCACCCCGGTGACGACTCGAGACCTGATGTTCTGGCTGAACATCCTCAAGGCGAACAAGTCGCAGTGGGCCGACTACACCCCCAAGCAGTTCCCTGACAATGTGACCTCCATCAAGGTCCTCGGCCCGTACAAGCTGCAGATGAAGCTGAACAAGTCGTACGCGCCGAATTTCTTCACCGGCAACGAACTGTCTCAGATCACCCCGATCCCGCAGCACGCCTGGGACAAGACCAGCGCTACCGGCAAGGTTGGCAACTACGACGAAACGACGGCTGGCGCACGCGCGGTGCTGAGCTACCTCGACAGCCAGTCCAAGGACCTCAAGACCTACGCCACCAACCCGCTCTGGCAGACCGTTGACGGCCCCTTCAAGCTGAGCGGCTACACGCTGAGCGGCAAGGTGACCTTCGTGCCGAACAAGAACTACAGCGGGCCGGCCAAGCCGAAGATCTCCGAGTTCGTCGAGGTTCCGTTCACCAGCCAGGACGCCGAGTACAACGCCCTGCGGGCCGGTGACCTGACCGTGGGCTACCTGCCCCCGAACGACTACTCCACGGTCTCCGCCATCCAGCAGGAGGGCTACAACGTCGCGCCGTGGAAGGTGTATGGCTTCAACTCCATCTTCATCAACTTCAATAACCCGACCCTGGGGCCAGCGTTCAGGCAGCTCTACATCCGCCAGGCACTGCAGTATCTGCTGAACCAGCAGCTTCAGATCTCGAAGGTCTTCTCTGGTTACGCTCAGCCGGACTACGGCATGGTGGTGAACGGCCCGCAGTCGGAAGAGCAGGCCGAGCCCGATGCCTACCCGTACAACCCGGCGAAGGCCAAGGCGCTGCTGACCGCGCACGGCTGGGATGTGAAGCCGGGCGGGACAACGACCTGCGCGCGCCCCGGGACCGCGGCCAACGAATGCGGCGCGGGGATCAAGGCTGGTTTCCCGCTCACCATCAACCTGCTGATCTATAGCGGCGCACTCCAGCAGCAGATCGCGATGACCTCTTACAAGACGGTCGCGGCGACAGTCGGCATCGACATCAAGCTGGTGAACAACGTCAACGTATTCGCCGCCGCGCCCGCGTGCACGGCAAGTCAGTCGGACTGCAGCTGGCAGCTAGCGGACTGGGGTGGCGGCGTCTACACCCCGCCGAACGGCTATCCGGTCGAGGCCGGCTACACCGACTGCGGCGGTAACAACAACCACGAGAACTACTGCGATCCGGCACAGGACAAGCTCGACTCGACCGCTGCGGCCGGCGGCGCGACCCAGACTGACTACAACAACTGGGAGCAATTCGTCTCCGAGCAGTTGCCGATGATCTGGCAGCCGAACGCCGACTTTGAAGTGATCGCGGTCAAGAAGAACCTGTCCGGACCGATCCCCGCTAACACGACGCTGTCGGTGTTCCCGGAAAGCTGGTACTTCACGAAGTGACGGGTAGCCCAGATCCAGAAACGCTCACTGGCTACGCGAGCAGCTGGGCCGTCCGCGCCGGCGACACGATCGAGTTCATGGTCAGCGCGGGCGCGCCCAGCTACCGGGCGGAGGTGGTCAGGGTCACCGGGCGTGGCCCGCAGCCAGACGACGAGATGCCTCCGCTTAGCTGTGAGTCGGTGCCGGCCGACATCAACGGCTCCTATCCCGGTGCCGTCTGCCAGACGGTGTCCGGATCCTTCGGAGCCACCAGTGAGATCGAGCCGTCACCCTCGGGCAGCGGGTCGCTCTACGCCTGGATCTACCCGACGCTGCCAGCGGCCGGCCGCTGGCAGGCAATCGCGACCTGGCTGGGCGCAGACGACGAGCCGGCGCTGTCGCTTGGCCTGACCGGGGACGGACGGCTGGCGCTGCGCTACCGCACTGCGGGCGGTTCGCCCTCGCGGGGCGGTTCGCCCGCACCAAGTGAATCGCTCCTGCCGGGCGATTCACTTCCGGACGGCGAGCTCAGCGCAACCGTGCCGGTGGCGGAACGGCGGTGGCAGTTCGTCGCCGCCAGCGCGGACCTGGCGACCGGCCGGCTGGTGCTGCTGCACCAGCCGGCCGGCCAGGCCGGTCGCCATGCCGCGGCCAGCCCCGTGGTGGCCAGTACAGCGCTGACCAGCGTCCCGCTCAGCAACCGCGGCTACGTCGCGGCGCTGCGGCCGGCTCCGCGCACCGCGGACGTGACCTCGGTAATCGACGGCAGCTATAACGGCAAGATCGACGGGCCGGGCGTACTCCCGCAGGCACTCGACGCCGATGGGCTGGCCGCCCTGGCAGACCAGGACGACCCGCCAGGGCGGCTGGACGCGCTGGATCTCGGCAACTTTCCCGCCCGGCCCGCTACCGGCCACAACTGGACGGGCCACACTCTGGACTGGCGAGTGCGGCCGGACGAGTACGGCGCCGTGTGGTACCACGACGACGATCTTGCGGATGCAAGCTGGCCCCCGGCCTTCAGCTGGCACGTGCCGGCCGACCTCCGCAGTGGCATGTACGCGGTCCGGCTGACGGCTGGTGACCACGAGGACGTGATCCCGTTCTACGTGCGGCCGGCGGCGGGCGCGCGCACGGCCCCGCTCGCCGTCCTGATCCCGACGTTCACCTACACGATCTACTCGAACTTCCATCACCCCGCCAGGGCGTCCGCTCACGGAACGCCCGACGAGGCCGCCAACGCATACCTCGGCGAGCATCGCGAACTCGGGCTCTCGCTCTACTGCAAGCACCGTGACGGCTCAGGGGTCTGCTTCGTCTCCTCACGCCGCCCCATGATCGACTCACGGCCCTGGCACCGCATCGTGACCAGGGGGAACGCCGGCCGCGAGGTCAGCGGTGACCTGTACCTGATCGACTGGCTGGAGCACGAGGGCATCGAGTACGACACGATCACCGACGACGACCTGCATGCCGAGGGCGCCGAACTGCTGCACCCTTATGCCGGCATCATCACCGGCGGCCATCCGGAGTACACCAGCGAGGAGATGCTGGATGCGCTGGCCGGCTACCTCGGCGACGGCGGCAACCTCGCCTATCTCGGCGGCAACGGCTTCTACTGGGTAACCACCGTGACGGACGGCGCGCCGCACGTTCTTGAGGTTCGCCGCGGCCGGTCGGGCTCACGCACCTGGACCGGGGAGCCCGGCGAAGGCCATCACTCCGCCGGCGAGCCGGGCGGCCACTGGGTCGACCGCGGCCGCGCACCGCAGAAGCTCGTCGGCGTCGGCTTCTGCGCGCAGGGCGGCGGGCCAGGCGCGGGCTACGACCGGACCGCGGACAGCGCCGACCCGCGGGTTGGTTTCATCTTCGATGGCATCGGGGCGGACGAGGTCATCGGCGATTTCGGGCTCAAGCTCGGCGGCGCGGCCGCGGACGAGCTTGACCGTGCTGACCTGGCGCTGGGCACGCCGGCGGAGACCCTGATCGTCGCTACCACGCGCGGCAAGCATGACGACACTTACCAGCGCGCTGTCGAGGAGGTCGAGGAGATGACCGCGACTGCGGGCGGTACGCGCTCCGAGCACGTCCGGGCAGATATGACCTACCTGGAAACGCCCGCTGGCGGGTCGGTGTTCAGCGTCGGCTCGATCGCCTGGAGCGCCAGCCTGCCCTACAAGGACTACGACAACAACGTCGCGACGATCACCAGGAACGTGCTGGCCGAGTTCGTCCGCCGGCGCAGTGGGTGTGCGCTATGACCAGGTACCTGCTCTACCGTCTGCTGCACTCGCTGGTTGTGGTCGTCGGTGTGACGATCATCGTGTTCCTGCTGCTCCACCACCTGCCCGGCGGTCCGGCGCGGGCCGTACTCGGCGCGAAGGCCACGCCTGTCACCATCGCCGCGTTTAACCGGGAGTACGGGCTGGACAACCCGCTGCCGGTGCAGTACCTGAACTACGTCGGTCAGCTTTTGCACGGGAACCTGGGCTATTCCTACAAGCTCAACATCAGCGTCGACTCGCTGCTGGCACTTGACCTGCCGAAAACCTTGTTCCTGGTCGGCATCTCGTTCCTGATCGCGGTGATCATCGCGGTGCCGATCGGCATCGCCCAGGCGATCCGGCGCAACCGGATGCTGGACCACGGCCTCACCGGGGTGTCGTTCCTGCTCTACTCGATGCCCACGTTCTGGCTGGCGCTGCTGCTGATTGACATCCTGTCGGCTCGGCTGCGGATCTTCCCGCCGGAGGCCCCGCAAGGCACCACCCTCGGCGAGGTAATCACCGATCCGCTGGCCCTGGTACTGCCGGTGCTAACCCTCGTCCTGATCAACTTCGCGCTGTTCAGCCGGTACATGCGGGCGTCGGCTATCGAGAGCCTCGCTCAGGACTACATCAAGGTCGCGCGGTCCAAGGGACTGCCCGAGCACAAGGTCCTGTGGAGCCACGTACTGCGCAACTCGCTGCTGCCGATCGTGACGTTGCTCGGGCTGTCCCTGCCGTGGCTGTTCACCGCGGGACTGGTGATCGAGCAGATCTTCAACTACCCGGGCACCGGGCTGCTGTTCTTCACCTCGGCACAGAGCCAGGACTACCCGGTAGAACTCGGCATCACCATCGTGATCGCGGTGACCACCGTCGCCGGCAACCTGCTCGCTGATATCGCCTACGCCGTCCTCGACCCGCGCATCCGGTACAGCTAGGAGCCGCTGATGAGCATGTTCTCCCGCGCGGAAGGCGTCACGGCCGTTGCCGTCGCCGAAACCGCCCCTGATGGCGGCGCCGTCCAGTCCCGTAGGCGCACTCGCATCAGCGGGCTCGGCATCATCGGCCTGTCGATCATTGTGGCCGCATGCCTGTTCTGTTTCGTCGGGCCGCTGCTGTACCACACGAACCAGGTGGCGTCCAACCTGGCCGCATCGAATCTGCGTCCGGGCAAGGGGCATCCGCTCGGCACTGACGACAACGGCTTTGACATTCTCGGCCGGCTCATGATCGGCGGGCAGAGCTCGCTCGAAATCGGTGCCGCGGTCGCCGTGATCGCTACCACCCTTGGCGTGGTCTGGGGAGCGATCGCCGGGTTCGCTGGCGGCATCGTCGACGGGATCATGATGCGCATCGTCGACGTGATCCTCGCCATCCCGGCGTTGTTCCTGCTGCTGATCCTCGCGACCAGCGTCGCGCCGAGCACGCTCGAGCTCATCGTCGTGCTGTCATTCCTGGCCTGGCAGGTGCCGTCCCGGCTGGTCCGCGGCGAGAGCCTGACCTTGCGTACGCGCGAGTTCGTGCAGGCAGTGCAGGTCATGGGCGGCGGGTCGACCAGGGCCGTCATCCGGCACATCATCCCCAACACGATCTCGACGATCGTCGTGAACGCCACGTTCCAGGTCGCCGACGCCATCCTGATCCTGGCTGTGCTCAGCTACCTGGGTTTTGGCCTCCCGCCGCCAGCCGCGACCTGGGGCGGCATGCTGTCGAACGGCTCGAGCTACATCTTCGCCGGGTACTGGTGGCAGATCTACCCGGTCGGAGTGCTCATCGTCATCGTGGTCATCGCCTTCAACTTCCTTGGCGACGCGCTGCGCGACCTGCTGGATGTCAGGCTCCGGTGAGCCACGCGACTGAGATGGAGGAGCACCCCAGGTGAGCGTGCTGGAGATAAAAGATTTGCACGCCGAGATCCGGCTGCGCGGCGCCATCGTGCATGCGGTCGACGGTGTCAGTCTTGACGTCGCCGAGGGCGAGACGCTCGGTCTGGTCGGTGAGTCTGGCTGCGGCAAGACGATGCTCGGCAACTCGATCATCCGGCTGCTTCCGCCCGGCGGGCGAATCACCGGCGGTCAGGTGCTGCTCAGCGGCCGCGACCTGGTCGGGCTGTCGGATGCCGACATGCGTAAGGTGCGCGGCGGCGAGATCGGCATGGTCTTCCAGGATCCGATGACCTCGCTCGATCCCACCATGCCGGTCGGCCGGCAAATCGCCGAGAGCGTACAGCAGCACAAGGGCGTCAGTCGCAAGGAAGGCCTGGAGCGCGCGGCAGAGGTGCTGGCGCTAGTGGGCATGCCCCGGCCCGCCGAGCGAGTCGGGGATTATCCGCACCAGCTCTCCGGCGGCCTGCGCCAGCGGGTCATGATCGCGATGGCGCTGGCCAACGAGCCCAAGCTGCTGATCGCGGATGAGCCAACGACCGCGCTCGATGTCACGATCCAGGCCCAGATCCTGGACTTGATCGACAGCCTCAGGCAGCGGCTGCGCATGGCGGTCATCCTGATCACCCATGACCTCGGCGTCATCGCCGAGCGGGCCGACAAGACCTACGTCATGTACGCCGGCCGCATCGCTGAGCACGCGAGCACCGCCGGGCTGTTCGACGGCATGCGGCACCCCTATACCGAAGCGCTGCTGGCCTCGATCCCGAAGGTCGATCAGGATGCCAGGACTCCGCTGTACTCGATCCCTGGCCTGCCGCCCGAGCTGTCCGGCACGCTCACGGGCTGCCGGTTCGCGCCGCGATGCCGCTACGCGCAACCCGACTGCCGCGAATCGGACCCGGTGCTGGGAGGGCCGCAGGCGCATGAGTTCGCCTGCTTCCACCCGACCAACACCAGTTCTGAGGATCAGGCCGCCGTCGACAGCCTGGTCGCGACCACGGCCGGGGGCCCGGCTCCCGACGCGGGGCCCGCGCACGCAACGGGGGCCGTCGTTACGGTCGCCGACCCGGTGCCACCGCAGGCCGAGCCCGCCGGACGCCCGCTGCTGCAGCTCGCCGGGGTGTTCAAAGAGTTTCCGGTGACGTCGGGGGTGCTTCAGCGTCGCACCGGATCGGTCAAGGCGGTAACCGACGTCAGCATCGAGATCCGGCCCGGCGAGACGTTCGGCCTGGTGGGCGAGTCGGGCTGCGGCAAGACGACGATCGGCCGGATGATGGTGGCGCTGGAGCGCCCGACAGCGGGCCACATCGTATTCGACGGCCACGACCTCAGCGCACTCAGCAGCAGGCAGGTCCGCACCCTGCGCAGCGACCTGCAACTGGTCTTCCAGGACCCGTACGCATCGCTCGACCCGCGAATGCGGGTCGGTACGATCCTGCGGGAACCGCTGGCGATCCAGGACGTCGGTACCCGCGGCGAGCAGCGGCAGCGCACCGAGGAACTGCTGGACGAGGTAGGCCTCAGCCGGAGCGCGCTTGACCGCTTCCCGCATGAGTTCTCCGGCGGCCAGCGGCAGCGGATCGGGCTAGCCAGGGCGCTGGCGCTGAACCCGCGGCTGATTGTCGCGGACGAGCCTGTGTCGGCGCTGGATGTCTCGATTCGCTCGCAGATCCTCAACCTGATGAAGCGCCTGCAGGCTGACCACGCCCTGACGTACCTCATCATTTCGCATGACCTGTCGGTGGTGCGGTACATGGCCGACCGCATCGGCGTGATGTACCTGGGACGGCTAGTGGAGATCGGGACAGTTGCCGACGTCTACGAGCGGCCTGCCCATCCCTACACCGCGGGCCTGCTGGCCTCGATCCCGGTACCGAGCCCGCGGCACACCCGTACGGCCGGCGCGATCAAGGGCGAGCTGCCCTCGGCCCTCGATCCGCCGTCTGGCTGCGTCTTCCGCACCCGGTGCCCGCTGGCGCAGCCGGTGTGCGCTGAGGAACTACCGCCTGTTCGCGCCTTCGGCGGCGAGCACCAGGCCGCCTGCCATTTCCCGCTTCAATCACCCGACGCGACGCCGGCGCTGGACCCGGCGTCGCCGAGTAGAGGAGACGCATGAACGTCAGCTACGACTTCGGAGCGGAAGTCGCCATCATTACCGGCGCGGCGCGCGGCGTCGGGCGCGCCATGGTCGGCGCGTTCGTGGCTGCCGGATGCCGGGTGGTCGCTGCCGACCGCGATAAGGCTGGCGTGCTGGAAACATGCGAGTCCTACGGCGACGCCGTCCGCGCGGTGACTGCCGATGTGAGCACTGAGGAAGGGGCGGACGCGATTGTCGGCGCCGCTGTCGCGGAGTTCGGCTCGCTGAGCTTCTGCGTTAATAACGCCGCCGTCGCGCCGCACACCAGCCTGCTGGAGGAGACCGCGCGAGTGTGGGACACGGTGTACGCGGTCAACTGCCGCGGAACCTTCCTGATGACTCAGCGGGCCGGCCGGGTCATGATCGACCAGGGCCGCGGCGGCCGGATCATCAACTTCTCGTCCGGCGTGTCCAGCCGGGGCTCCGCGGGCGCCGCCGCCTACGCCAGCAGCCGGGCGGCCACCGAGAGCTTCACCAGGGTCGCCGCGATCGAGCTCGCGCCGTACAACATCCTGGTCAACTGCGTCAGCCCCGGGCTGATCGATACCCAGCCAAAGCCGCTGCCGCCACACATGGCCGCGAGCCTCGGGCGCCGCATCCCGCAGTTGCCGCTGGCCAGGCCAGGCGAGCCGGACGAGGTGGCGAGTCTCGTGCTCTGGCTATGCTCTGCCGGCTCAAGCTACGTCACCGGCAGCATCTGTCATGTTGATGGCGGGACCGGGGTAGGCAGTCGTGCCGGGGCGCCGGTCATCGACGAGGACGTGCGGTATGACTGGGTGACAGGCCGGCAGCGTGACTAGTGCCTGCTAGGCGTCAGCCCCGGTCCGGGGCTGCACCGTCCGGCACTTGGTGCTGCGGGAATCCGGCCAGGTAGTGGGCATGCAGCTCAGCACGCAGCCGCGGCAGGTCGCCGTCAGCCACCGCGTCCGCGATGCCCAGGTGCAGCTGGACCGTATCGGTCATCTGGATGTTCTGCCGCTCAAGCTCCGCGCGCATGACCGCGCCCATCTGGCTGTTGAGCATGCTCCACAGGTCCTTGAGGCGGCGCCGGCCGGAGACGTCGATAAGCACCTCGTGGAACTGCGTGTCGCTAGCGGCCAGGGCATCCAGGTCGTTCAGCCGCGCCGCCACCGACATGTGCTCGAGCGCGACCCGCAGGGCTTTGGCGAGTTCCTTTCGCTGCGGCCGGAAGCCGCCCTGCACGCTGGCGTCCTCGAGCACGTAGCGGGCATAGCAGACGTCCTCCGCGGCCGCGGCGGACATCCGCGTCACGACGCTGTACCTGCGGGGGACTATCTCGATGAGGCCTTCGGCCTGCAGGCTCCGCATCGCGTCTCTGATCGTCCCCCTGCTGACCCCGAACTCTGTGGCGAGGCTGGCTTCCACCAGCCTCGATCCGGCTACCAGCTCGTTGTTCAGGATGCGCAGGCGCAGCGCGCGGGTAACTGCCTCTGGCAGCGATACATGCTCAAGGATGGCTTGGTACCTGCTTTCTGTACGCTGACCGCCTGCTCTGACGCATCCGCAGGGCGGCGAGGAGGACGCGCACAGCGTCTTGCATATTGTGTCCCACTCGTGCTGATTGTCGACGGTCAACGACGACTATCACGCGTGCTGGTCGCCGGGGTCAAGTCTCCGGCGTGTGATGTTGGTATTAGCGGTCTGGGTAGTTATTGACGGACGACGACGCGTGATTCAGTATAGGGAATGTTGTCGACAATCGACTAACGACGGTCGTGCGCCCCCTGCGGCCACAGTGCTAGCCACAGCGGTTCCGGCTAACACCGTGCGCGCCTCAGGCCAAGGAAAGGGAGAGTCCCGCCAACATGAGCACTAAAGAGCTTCGGGTCGCCGTTGTCGGAGCGGGTCGCTGGGCCGAGCGGGCCCACATACCCGGATGGCAGCGCGACCCGCGCGTGGAGGTGGTCGCGGTCGCGGACACCGATGCTGAGGTCGCCGGCCGGGCCGCCAAGGAGTTCGGTGTGGCGCGCGCCGAGACGGACTACCGGGCGCTGCTGGACGACCCGGCCATCGACGTCATCGACGTGGCCACCGGCAACGAGGCGCATTTCGAGATCTCCTGGGCAGCGCTCGAAGCAGGCAAGCACGTGTTGTGCGAGAAGCCGGTGCACCGTGATGCGCGGCAGACCAAGCGCGCAGCCGAACTGGCCGCGTCGAAGGGTCTCAAGACCAAGCTGGGCTTCACCTTCCGGTACGCGCCCGCGGCCATGTACGCCAAGGACCTGATTGACCAGGGCTTCGTCGGTGAGCCCTACGTATTCAACGGCTACGAGCAGAACAGCCAGTGGATCGACCCGGCGACCCCGCTGCGACAGGCCGAGGGTGCCGACCCCGACGGCGCCGAGATCGCCGTGTCGTCCATCGAGGGCTACGGCGCTCCGGTGATCGACATCATGCACTGGTGGGTCGGCAGGCCGCTCACCAGCGTTGTCGGTACCTGGCGGAACTTCGTCCCGGTCCGGATGGTGCGCTCCAGCGGCACCATGCAGCGGATGAACATCGACGACGGCGACATGTGGATCTGCGAGTTCGACACGAACGTGATGGCCTCCATCCAGTCGTCGTACGTCACCGTGGGCAACTACCCCGGCATCGAGGCGCGGATCTACGGCTCTGAAGGCGCGCTGATCGTACGCCTGGTCGAGGAGTTCGGCATCTGCCAGACGATCAAGACCGCGACCAAGGACGCGGTGGAGTTCGTCGAGCGGGAGATACCGCAGAGCTACTTCCCGGAGGGCGGCGCCAGCACCGAGCCGTGGCCGTTCCTGTTCTACTCCAACCTGGTGCGCAACTTCGCCGACGAGATCATCAGCGGCGACAGCGAGAACCAGGGTGACTTCGCGCAGGGCGCCATCGTCCAGCGCACCATCAACGCGTTCGAGCGCTCAGCGCGCGAGCGCCGCTGGGTGGCGTTCGACGAGGTCGAAGGTGTCTGAGCAAGGCACGGAGCACCTAAGCACGGGCGACCTAAGCACGGGCGAGCTAAGCACGGGCGAGCTAAGCACGGGCGAGCTAAGCACGGGCGAGCTAAGCACCGGACATCGGTGGGGCGATCTGGCAGGTGGGCTCGGGACGGCGGGCCCGCTGCTGGACGCAGCGGTCGGCACTGCTGCGGAGGGCGGCGCGAGTTACGCCGACGTGCGGTTGTCGGAGTCGGAGGAGCTGCGGCTCTATGCGGTCTCCGGGCGCGCGCCTGACGAGCGGGTCGAAGGCAATCTCGGGCTCGGCGTCCGCGTGCTCGTTGACGGCGTGTGGGGCTTCGCGTCCCGCCCGCTGCGCGACGCCAGCGATGCAGCGGCGGCTGCCAGAGACGCGCTCCGCAACGCACGCGCCGCGGCAGCGGGCTCGCGCGAGCGAGTAACCCTGCCGCCGCGGCCGGCCGAGTGCGGCTGCTATCAGACAGCCGCGGCCGTCGACCCGTTCGCGGTCGATGCTGCGGTGCGCGAACGCGTCGTGGCCGACGCGCTCGCTGCAGCGACCGCGACCCCCGGCGTGGTGCGGGCGCAGGCGGGCGTGAACGCCAAGCGCAGTCACCGCTACTTCGCCAGCACCGAGGGATCGCGGCAGGAGCAGCACTTCGTCGAGTCCGGCGGCATGGTGCTCGCGATCGCCGCGGGCGATCAGGTCGTGCAGCGGCGCAGCTACCCGAACTCGTTCCACGGCAATACCGCGGCGGCCGGCTGGGAGTACGTGGCCGGACTGCGGCTGACCGAGCAGGCAGCCCGCGTAGGCGCAGAGGCGGTGCAGTTGCTGTCCGCGCCTGTCGCCGACACAGGGACCGCGGACATCGTCATCGGCCCCGCGCAGCTCGCGCTCCAGATCCACGAGTCGACGGGGCACGCGCTTGAGCTCGACCGCATACTCGGCGACGAGGCGAACTTCGCCGGCCGCTCGTTCATCGGGCCGGACGCGGTCGGTCGACTCCGCTACGGTTCGCCCGCCGTCAACGTCGTTGCCGACGCGACTGTGCCGGGCACGCGCGGCAGCTTCATGTTCGACGACGAGGGCACCCGTACCGGCCGCACGATGCTGGTGACGGAAGGGATCATCACGAACTTCCTGTCGAGCCGCGACAGCGCCGCGCGCATCGGTGCGGAGTCGACAGCGGCCGCGCGATCCGATGGCTGGGGGTTCCTGCCATTGTGCTTCGCGACGAACGTCTTCCTAGAACCGGGAACGGGCAGTACCGACGAACTCCTCGACCGCATGGGCAGCGGTTATTACCTGGACGACAACCGGAGCTGGTCGATCGACAGCCGGCGACTCAATTTCCAGTTCGGCACCGAGGTCGCCTGGGAAATCCGGAACGGCAAGCGCGCCCGGCTTGTGCGCGACTTCTCCTACGGCGGGATCACTCCGCAGTTCTGGGGTTCGTTTGAGGCGTCGGCGGGGCCGGCGGAGTTCGTCACTTTCGGCATGCCGTGCGGCAAGGGTGAGCCGAAGGAATGGGGCTTCCTGTCCCACGGCGCCGCGCCGTCGCTGTTCCGTAACGTCCGGATCGGGGTGGCCTGATGCCCGCGGAGACCATGCAGGTGTGGGCCGGTCAGGACCGCGCGCTGGCAGCGCTGGAGGAGGCGCTGTCAGCGGCGGCGGCCGACCAGGTGGAGATCTTCGTCGCCGCCAGGACCGGGGAGCACACAAGGTTCGCGGGCGAGCGAGTGCACCAGCCGCAGACGATCATCGAATGCCAGGTGATGGTCCGCGCGGTCGCCGGGACCGGCAGTGCGCGGGTCGCGGTCAGCAGCCTGGGCGCCGCGCGGGACGCCGTCGTCGCGGCGTGCGAGATGGCCAAGCGCCGGGGTGGTGCGGGGAACCGGGTACCAGGCAACTCAGTGCCAGGCGACACTGGGCGGGCTAACACTGGGCGGGCTAACACTGGGCGGGCTAACACTGGGCAGGCCAACACTGGGCAGGCCAACACTGGGCAGGCCAACACTGGGCAGGCAAACACTGGGCCGCACGACGTGGCCGGCTACGCGGACGTCGGCAGGCCGGCCGGACTGTGGCACGAGGCGACGCTGGCCTGGGACGTCGGCGCGCGATCGGTTCTGGCCGGCCAGATCATGGAGTCCGCTCACTCAGCGGGGGTGACCTCGGCAGGCGTGCTGACCGCCGCTATCACGGAGCTGGCCGTGGCAACGAGCGGTGGGCAGCGCTGTTACGCAGCAGCGACCGAGGCCGGCTTCTCGCTGACCGCCAGGGCTGGCGAGGCCTCGTCTTATGTGGCCGATCTCGGGCGCGACGCAAGCGCGCTCGGCGTGCGGGATCGGGCGGCAGCCGCGATCAGCCAGGCGGCAGCGACCGGCGAGGTGATCGCGGTGCCGGACGGCGTCCACGACGTGGTGTTCGGCGGCCTGGCGACCGGCGAGCTGATCGGGTTCGTGCCCGACTTCGGCTTCACTGCGCCGGCCGTCGCGGCCGGGATCGGCCTGGCGGCGACCCGCCCGCACGCGGTCCTTGCTCCGCCGGATATCACTGTGGCGGACGATGCGACAGTCGAGGTGGGACTGCCGTTCCCGTTTGATTTCGACGGAACGCCCAAAAACAGGGTGGAGCTGATCTCGGCCGGTCGGGTCGGCAGCCCGGTTAGTGACCGGGCGTCCGCGGCCGCGACGGGCGGGCTGTCGACCGGGCATGCGCACATCGCCAGGGAGTCGTCGCCTGCACCGGAGGCGGCGAACCTGATCATGATGCCCGGCGGCGCGAGCGAGGCCGAGCTCATCGCGGGCGTGGAGCGCGGCCTTTACATCCAGCGGCTCTGGTACAACCGGCTCGTCGACGCCGAGGCCGGCACTGTCGTGGGCACCAGCAGGGACGGTTGCTTCCTCATCGAGGACGGCAAGCTCACCACGGGGCTGAAGACCGGCCGGTTCACCGAGAGCGTGCTCGGTGCGCTCGCGCGCACCGACGGCGTCGGCTCCCGGCTCATCTCCCAGCCGGTGCCGAACGTGTGGAATGGCTGCTGCTCTGCTCCGGCGATCCGGGTGCGCGGTTTCAGGTTCGGCAGCCGTCAGGGAAAGGACTAAACGCAGTTGAACGTCACTTCCAATGCGGGACAGCTGATCACTCAGGTGCTCGCCGGCGAGGTCTGGCCGCCGCTGGCGGACCGGCACGGCTTCCGGGTGGACCCGGACGGGCAGGCGTTCCTGCTGCCGGGAATGGGCGGTGTCACGCTCGGCGTGCATTGCGGCGACCCGGCGACTGGCTACGCCGGTGATCATGTCGAGCCTGGTCTGTCGGTGCGCCA
>Ga0335072_10006563_pt1 | contig 16988 bp, 8 predicted proteins | sample Lox_Sample_21_FD_206725 | JGI IMG/M metagenome (GOLD analysis project Ga0335072, IMG submission 206725) | Soil microbial communities from Loxahatchee National Wildlife Refuge, Florida, United States - Lox_Sample_2.1 | ecosystem: Environmental > Terrestrial > Soil > Wetlands | place: USA: Florida...
GCAAGCTGCTGACCGTAGAAGAGGTCAAGGCTTTGGCCACCATGCCGGGCAAGGAAGAGATTTTCTCGAAACTGCTGTTCCTCATCAACGCGCCTGCGCAGCGGCTGGCCACGGTTCTGAATGCCACCGGTCGCGATCTGGCCGTGGTGCTGGGTCAGGGTGTCGAGAAGGAGAAGTTCGCCGCGGCGTAACGCCGCGGTCTTGGCTCCCGTCCCGTCGACAATGCGACGTGGGGTGGGCTGAGAGCTGTCAGCTGAAAGCTGATGGCTGTTTTAAGGGTTTTGGCGGCAAGGCAAACAGGAAGTGCGCGGGTCTGGCGCATCGGAAACTTCCGAATTTGATTTGCGGCCGGGTGATCAAAATTCAAACGGTTTGGATTGGAGAAGAAAATGGCGGATCTCGCGCAGTTGGAAGAGCAGATTGTTAGCCTGAGCCTGCTGGAAGCGGCGGCGTTGGTGAAGAAGCTGGAAGAGCGGCTTGGTGTTTCGGCTGCTGCTGCGGCTCCGGTGGTTGTTGCCGGTGCGGCAGGTGGCGGTGCGGCAGCTCCGGCGGCGGAAGAAAAGACCGAGTTTCAGGTTATTCTGAAGGATGCCGGTGCGAACAAGATCAACACCATCAAGGCTGTACGCGAAGTCACTTCGCTCGGCCTGAAGGAAGCCAAGGACCTGGTCGATGGCGCTCCCAAGGCGCTGAAGGAAAGCGCGACCAAGGATGAGGCCGAGGCTATCAAGAAGAAGTTCGAAGGCGTGGCCACGATCGAAGTCAAGTAGTTGGCATTAAACTTGCATGGCGGGCCAAGACGCGCTACGATAATCGTTGCGCGTCTTTCCGTCCTGTTCCGGTTTTCTTCGGGAATGGGCGGCAACTGGTCGGCGCGTCTTAGGAATCAGCAACCGAGCACAGTGGTGTATGCGCGTCTGAGTTGGGCCAGACACTCAGGCGGCGTCGCGACATGTGGTTTAAGTGCTCCTGAGTCAATGAGGTAGGCGGATTCTTCATTGACAGGTGGCGAGCAGCTGGCGGGCGAGCGGCAGAAGCGAGCTTTGGGATCGGCGAGGACAGGCAAAAGAATTCGGATGGGAGCACAGGCAGTGGGCCGCGCTCGTGAGGCATTGCGTCCTTACGGGCCATTCGTGTCTCCCAGACAAGGCAGATAGGGCCATCAACTGGCGCAATCTACCCCCAGGTGCAGGGAAGTATCAAGATAATCACCTGCACGCCTGCTTCTCCAATTGTGCGCAGTCTAGCGCACCTTGATCCCAGCCGCAATGGCCTCAACCCGGCTCGCATTTGCCACTCAGGCGCACTCGTCAACGGGCCTGGCAGTAAAACATCCCGGCGCACGCTCAGCTTGAAGCGGAGCTGGCTGTGTTGTGTCGGGGACCGGCAAGCAGGTTGGCCGGTGTGGAGCATCGATTTCTTACCGTAAACCGTCGGCGCCCCGGGACTCAGGCGCTGGCCCAGAATCGCACCGCAGCGGTTCTGGTGTGACGAGCCTCAGGAGTGATGCATGTCCAACGAGAAGCGCGCGATTCGCAGCCGGCTCGATTTTTCAAAGATTCCAACCGCAACCCAGATTCCCAACCTGATTGAAGTGCAGCGCCGATCCTACGAGCGGTTCCTGCAGATGGACAAGCTGCCCAACGAGCGCGATGACTCGGGCCTGCAGTCGGTGTTCGTCTCGGTTTTCCCGATCACTGACTTCCGCGGCATCTCTCAACTCGACTTTGTCGATTACTCCATCGGCAACTGGGAGTGCAAGTGCGGCCACCTGAAAGGGCTGCATCACCTGCGCACGGCCTGCGTGAACTGCGGATCGATGGTTATTACCGACCCGTTCCTGCCGGGCGACGTGCTCTGCCACAAGTGCGGCACCTACAACAAGAACACACCCGACTTCTGCAATAAGTGCGGCGACCCCGTGGGCCTGCAGCTGAAGTACGACCAGCAGGAGTGCGAAGAGCGCGGCATGACGTTCTCTGCGCCGCTGAAGGTGACCGTCCGCCTCACCATCTACGACAAGGACGCGGAGACTGGCAATAAAACCATCCGCGACATCAAGGAGCAGGAAGTTTTCTTCGGCGACATTCCGCTCATGACGCCCAACGGAACGTTCATCGTGAACGGCACGGAGCGCGTCATCGTGTCGCAGTTGCACCGGTCGCCCGGCGTCTTCTTTGAGACGGCGAACAACCGTACCTACTTCCTGGGCAAGATCATTCCTTACCGTGGATCGTGGGTGGAGTTCGAGTACGACCAGAAGAACACGCTCTATGTGCGCATCGACCGCAAGCGCAAGTTTCTGGGAACCATCTTCCTGCGCGCGCTCGGTCTGCGTTCAGACGAGGAGATTCTCAAGACCTTCTATACCGTCGATCGCATTCACATTGCCGATGGCAAGCTGCACTGGGCTGTGACGCCGGAAGGGCGGGCAACGCATCTGCAGGGAGCCAAGCCGGCCCATGCCGTGACGCACAAGGGCGATGAGATTGCGCACTCGGGCCGCAAGGTCACTGGGCACACGCTTAAGGCGCTGCGCGCTGCCGGCATTGAGAAGGTTGAGATCGAGCAGGCTGAACTGGACGGCGCTTTGACGGCTGCCGACGTGGTCGACATGGCCACTGGCGAAGTCATCGTCGAAGCTAACGTGGAACTGACTGCCGACCGCCTGCACAAGGTGATGTCGAGCGGCGCATCGAGCTTCGAGGTCTTTTTCCCCGAGCGCGACGACGTGGGCAACATTATCACCAACACGCTGAAGCGCGACTCGGTGCACAAGCCCGAAGAGGCGCTGATCGAGATCTACCGCAAGCTGCGTCCGGGTGATCCGCCGACGCTCGACACGGCGACAGCGCTGTTCGAGGGCATGTTCTTTGACCCGCGCAAGTATGACTTCTCGCGCGTGGGCCGCCTGAAGTTCAACATCAAGCTCTACGAGAACCAGGAAGCCACGCCGCTGGACCACCGCACGCTGACGCCTGAGGACTTCTATGCGACGATCCGCTACCTGCTGAAACTGCGCAAGAACATCGGCATGGTGGACGACATCGACCACCTTGGCAACCGCCGCGTGCGTGCCGTTGGCGAGTTGATGGAGAACCAGTTCCGCATTGGCCTGGTCCGCATGGAGCGTGCCATCAAGGAAAAGATGAGCGTCTACCAGGAGCTCAACACGGCCATGCCGCACGACCTGATCAACGCCAAGCCGGTCATGGCAGCCATCCGCGAGTTCTTCGGTTCATCGCAGTTGTCGCAGTTCATGGACCAGACCAACCCGCTGTCGGAAATCACGCACAAACGGCGCCTTTCGGCTCTTGGGCCGGGCGGCCTGTCGCGCGAGCGCGCGGGATTTGAAGTCCGCGACGTCCACCCGACGCACTACGGCCGTATCTGCCCGATCGAAACGCCGGAAGGTCCGAACATCGGCTTGATCAGTTCGCTGAGCTGCTTTGCGCGCATCAACGAGTACGGCTTCATCGAGTCGCCCTACCGCAAGGTAAAGGACGCGAAGATTCTCGATTACGTGGAGATCACCAACGCGGGCGAAAGCGGCCTGCGCGTAGGTGACCATATTGAGAAGGACGAAGCGATCAAGCTGAATGCCTCGCTGAAGAAGCAGGGCAAGCGCACCATGGACTACATCCCGTACAGCTTCTACCTGTCTGCATGGGAAGAAGACAAGCACACGATTGCGCAGGCGAACATTGAGTTCAACGATCAGGGCCAGATCACCGAAGACCTGGTGAATGCGCGCCGGCAGGGCAACTTTGTGCTGGTCAACCGCGCTGAGGTGGACTATATCGACGTCTCGCCAAAGCAGCTTGTCTCGGTTGCCGCATCGCTGGTGCCGTTCCTCGAACACGACGACGCGAATCGCGCACTGATGGGCGCGAACATGCAGCGCCAGTCGGTGCCCCTGCTTGTGGCTGAGGCTCCTCTGGTGGGTACGGGCATGGAAGGCGTCACCGCGCGCGACTCCGGCGCTGTGATTCTCGCCAAGCGCAACGGCATCGTGGACTCGGTCGACTCCGAGCGCATCATCGTGCGCGTCGAAGGCGAACATCATCCAACGCAGCTGTCGCGTGAGGTGGGATCGGACATCTACACGCTGATCAAGTTCAAGCGCTCGAACCAGAACACCTGCATTAACCAGAAGCCGGTGGTGCGCGAGGGTGAGCGGGTGGTGAAGGGCCAGGTCATCGCCGACGGTCCCTGCACAGAGCAGGGCGAGCTGGCGCTCGGCCGCAACGTGCTGGTGGCCTTCATGCCGTGGCGCGGCTACAACTTCGAGGACGCGATCCTGATCAGCGAAAAGCTGGTGCGCGAAGACTACTACACCTCGGTGCACATCGAGGAGTTCGAGATCGAAGCGCGCGACACCAAGCTCGGGCCTGAAGAGATTACGCGCGATATTCCGAACGTGAGCGAGCATGCTCTGCGCGATCTGGACGAGAGTGGCGTGATCCGCATCGGCGCCCAGATCGGCCACGGCGACATCCTCGTCGGCAAAGTGACGCCGAAGGGCGAAACCCAGCTGACGCCGGAAGAGAAGCTGCTGCGCGCCATCTTCGGCGAAAAGGCCGGCGATGTGCGCGATGCCTCGCTCACCTGCCCTCCGGGTATCGAAGGTACGGTGGTCGACGTTCGCATCTTCTCGCGCAAGGGCCAGGAGAAGGACGAGCGCGCGAAACAGATTGAAGCGGAGTATGTTGCCAAGCTCGAAAAGAACCTCGGCGACGAGATCCGCATTCTGACCGACGAGCGCCTGAAGCGCCTGGAAGCAATTCTGGGCGGCAAGGAAGTTCTCGCCGATCTGCATGACGAGCGCACCAACAAGCGTCTGCTCACCAAGGGCGCGCTGGTTGACCGCGAAACCCTGGAGCGCATCTCGACCAAGAACCTCAAGCGCATCCGCTACGCTGACAAGGATCCTCGCGTCAACGAGCAGATCGACGAGATCGAAGAGATGACCTCGCGCCAGATCGAAGTGCTGCGCAAGATCACGAACGAGAAGATCGCCAAGCTGCAGAAGGGCGATGAGCTGCCCCCCGGCGTCATCAAGCTGGTCAAGGTGTACGTCGCCATGAAGCGCAAGCTCTCAGTCGGCGACAAGATGGCCGGCCGTCACGGCAACAAGGGTGTGATCGCGCGCATTCTTCCTGAGGAAGACATGCCGTATCTACCCGATGGAACTCCGGTGGAGATTGTGCTGAATCCGCTGGGCGTGCCAAGCCGTATGAACGTGGGTCAGATTCTGGAGACCCACCTGGGCTGGGCTGCTGCGGAACTTGGCCGGAAGATCGCCGCGTTGTTGAGGGGCAACAGCGACGCCGCCTTCATTCGTGAAGCGGTGAAGAAGGAGTTCGCTGGTACCGCTGCTCTGCGCCAGTTGCTCGAACTCGACGACGAGACGCTGGTGCGCGTCGCTGCCGGTATGGAGCGCGGCATCTGGTTCGGAACGAACGTGTTTGACGGCGCCAAGGAAGAGGAGATCAAGGCTCTGCTGGCTTCGGCCGGCCTGCCTTCCTCCGGCAAGACGGCGCTCTACGATGGCATGACCGGCGAGCAGTTTGAGCAGCCCGTCACGGTGGGCTACATCTACATGCTCAAGCTGTCGCACCTGGTGGACGACAAGATTCACGCTCGGTCCATCGGGCCGTACTCGCTGATCACCCAGCAGCCGCTGGGCGGCAAGGCGCAGTTCGGCGGACAGCGCTTCGGCGAAATGGAAGTGTGGGCGCTGGAGGCATACGGCGCCGCCTACATCCTGCAGGAGTTGCTGACTGCCAAGTCCGACGACGTGTATGGCCGTACCAAGATCTACGAGGCCATCGTCAAGGGCGAGGCTGCGATCGAGCCCGGCGTGCCGGAATCGTTCAACGTGCTCATTCGCGAGTTGCAGTCGCTGTGCCTCGACGTGGAACTGATCAAGCGTGCGGACCTGATCAAGAAGGCTCCCGCGCCGGAAGTTGCAGCAGTAGCAGACTGAGGTTGTGCGATCCCAGGTCTCAGCATTGAGACCTGGGGTTCCCTGCTCAGTGCTTAGGTTTTCAGGGTCCTTCTTCATAACGGCGAACGCCGTTACCCGGGAAGGAAGGATCCTTCAAAGAGTCCCGGGAGTTACCGCGGCAGCCCTCAATCAAGGGTCTGCCAGGGAGGGTCGCCTTGTTCCGTTCGAACCCGTTTGAGCTCACCAGTCCGATTACCGACTTTGACGCAATCCGCATCATGCTTGCATCGCCGGAGAAGATCCGCAGCTGGTCGCATGGTGAGGTCACCAAGCCGGAAACCATCAACTACCGTACCTTCAAGCCAGAGCGCGACGGTCTGTTCTGCGCGCGCATCTTCGGGCCTGTTACAGACTGGGAGTGTCTCTGCGGCAAGTACAAGCGCATGAAGCACCGCGGCGTGATCTGCGACAAGTGCGGCGTCGAAGTCACTGTCAGCAAGGTGCGCCGCGAGCGCATGGGCCACATTGAGCTGGCCTCGCCGTGCTCGCACGTGTGGTTCTTCAAGGGCCTGCCCTCGCGTATCGGCCACCTGCTCGATATCTCGCTGCGCGACCTCGAGGGCATTCTTTACTTCGAGTCGTACGTCGTGGTCGATCCGGGCGACGCACCGGTGCGTGAGCGCGAGATCATCAAGGACGAGAATCGCTACCGCGAGCTTGACCAGCAGTATCGCCCCTCGGGCTTCAAGGCCATGATGGGCGCCGAGGCCATCAAGGAGCTTCTCAAGCGCGTGCAGGTGGATGACCTGGCTGCGGAACTGCGCGAGAAGATGAAGGCTGAGACCTCCGCGCAGAAGAAGTTGAAGTATGCCAAGCGCCTGAAGGTGGTTGAAGCCTTCCGCAAGTCGAACAACAAGCCGCAGTGGATGATTCTCGACGTACTGCCGGTCATTCCTCCAGAGCTGCGCCCGCTGGTGCCGCTGGATGGCGGCCGCTTTGCTACATCGGATCTGAACGATCTCTATCGCCGCGTGATCAACCGCAACAACCGGTTGAAGAAGTTGATGGACCTGCACGCGCCAGAAGTGATCGTGCGCAACGAAAAGCGCATGCTCCAGGAAGCCGTGGACGCTCTGTTTGACAACGGCCGCCGTGGCCGCGTGCTGAGGGGCGCCAACAACCGCCCGCTCAAGTCGCTCAGCGACACCCTGAAGGGCAAGCAGGGCCGCTTCCGCCAGAACCTTCTGGGCAAGCGTGTCGACTATTCCGGCCGTTCGGTGATCGTGGTCGGTCCCGAGTTGAAGCTGCACCAGTGTGGTCTGCCGAAAAAGATGGCGCTGGAGCTGTTCAAGCCGTTCATCTATCACCGCCTCGAGCAGACGGGCCACTGCACCACCATCAAGCAGGCAAAGGAAATGGTGGAGATGCAGGAGCCGGTGGTGTGGGACATCCTGGAAGAAGTCATCAAGGATCACCCGGTGCTGTTGAACCGTGCCCCAACCCTGCACCGTCTGGGCATCCAGGCTTTTGAGCCGGTGCTGGTGGAAGGCAAGGCCATCAAGATTCACCCGCTGGTCTGCACCGCATTCAACGCCGACTTCGACGGCGACCAGATGGCCGTGCACATTCCGCTGTCCCCTGAGGCGCAGATCGAAGCCAGCGTGCTGATGCTGGCATCGCACAACATTCTGTCTCCCGCGTCGGGCCAGCCGATCACCGTGCCGACGCAGGACATGGTGCTCGGGCTTTACTACCTGACCAAGGCCAAGAAGGGTGGAGTTGGCGAAGGCCGCGTCTTCTCGAATACCGAGGAGATCCTGATGGCGCTTGAAGCCAGAGAAGTTGAGACCTTGACGCCCATTCGTCTGCGCTACACGGGCAAGGTGCTTGACATGACCACGGCCTACGACGACCAGGATCTGACACACACCGAGGCGGTGGACTTCAACAAGGAGTACATCTCCACCACGGTAGGCCGCGTGATATTGAATGACGCTCTGCCTGCGGGCATGCCGTTTATCAACGGCCTGCTCAAGAAGAAGGGCATCGGCCAGCTGGTCAACTATTGCAACCAGAACCTCGGCCTCGAAGTTACGGTGCGTATGCTCGATCGCATCAAGCAGCTTGGCTTCCAGTACGCCACGCGCTCCGGTCTCTCTGTAGGGCTGGACGACATGGTGATCCCGGCGACCAAGTACACGGTAGTCGATGAAGCCGACAAGAAGGTGATCGAGGTCCAGAAGCAGTATATGGACGGCGCAATCACCAACGGCGAGCGCTCGAACAAGGTCATCCAGATGTGGTCCGCTGTGACCGACCAGGTAGCCGACGAGATGTTCGGCAACATGAAGAAGGCCGACGAAGACGGGGCCATGAACCCGATCTACATCATGGCCGACTCCGGCGCCCGCGGTTCAAAGCAGCAGATCCGCCAGCTGAGCGGTATGCGCGGACTGATGGCCAAGCCTTCCGGCGAAGTCATCGAAACGCCGATCACCGCGAACTTCCGCGAGGGCCTCACGGTGCTCGAGTACTTCATCTCGACGCACGGCGCGCGCAAGGGCCTGGCCGATACGGCGCTCAAAACAGCCGACTCGGGCTACCTGACCCGCCGCCTGGTTGACGTGGCGCAGGACGTCATCGTAACCGAGTACGACTGCGGCACCTCGGAAGGCATCTATGTCGGCTCAATCGTTGAGTCCGGCGAGATCATCGAACCGATGCGCGACCGCATCATCGGCCGTGTCTCGCTCGAGCGCATCAAGGACTACGACGGCAACGTGGTGGTCGAGGTGAACCAGCCCATCGACGAAGATATCGCTTCGGCGATTCAGGGCGCCGGCGTGGAGAAGGTGAAGATCCGCTCCGTGCTGACGTGCGAATCGCGCCGCGGCGTCTGCGCGTTGTGCTACGGCCGCAACCTCGGTTCGGGCCGCATGGTTGAACTCGGCGAAACCTGTGGCGTGATCGCGGCACAGTCGATCGGTGAGCCCGGCACACAGTTGACGATGCGTACCTTCCACGTGGGCGGTACCGCAAGCCGCGTGGCCGACAAGTCGCGCCTCGATGCCAAGAACAACGGCTTTGTGCGCTTCATCAACCTCAACACCGTCGAAAGCAAGGATGGTTCGCTGGTCGCCATGAACCGCTCCGGTTCGATCGCCGTGGTGGACGAGCGCGGCCGTGAGAAGGAGCGCTACCAGGTGGTCTACGGTGCGCGCCTTCGCGTGAAGGACGGATCGCAGGTGAAACTCGGCGAACTGCTGGCCGAGTGGGATCCTTACACTTACGCCATCCTCACCGAGATCGGCGGCACGGTCACCTTCAAGGACCTGCAGGAAGGCATCACGCTCAACGAAGAAGTCGACGAAGTCACTGGCCTCTCGCGGTGGGTGGTTGCCGACTCGCCCGATGAAAAGCGGCAGCCTGCGTTCGTGGTCAAGAATGCCAAAGCCAACAAGCGCTACCTGCTGCCGCGCGGCGCTCACCTCATGGTGCAGGACGGAGACGAAGTCGGTCCCGGCGATGTGCTTGCCAAGATTCCGAAGGAGAGCACGCGCACCAAGGACATCACCGGCGGTCTGCCGCGCGTGGTGGAGCTCTTTGAGGCTCGCAAACCGCGTGAGACAGCCATCATCAGCGAGATCGATGGTGTGGTTCGTTTCGGTGAAGTAACCAAGGGACAGCGCAAGATCTACGTGACGGCTGACAACGGCGACGAAAAGGAATACTCGGTGCCGCGCGGTATTCACGTGAACGTGCAGGAAGGCGAGCGTCTGCGGGCAGGCGATCCTCTGATGGATGGACCGCTGAACCCGCATGACATTCTCGCTGTTCTCGGCGAGAAGGAACTGCAGGCTTACCTGGTGAACGAAATCCAGGAAGTCTACCGGTTGCAGGGCGTGGCCATCTCTGACAAGCACATCGAAGTGATTGTCCGCCAGATGCTGCGCTGGGTGCGGATCGATGAGGTGGGCGACACGAACTTCCTGCTCGAGCAGCAGGTCGATCGGTTCCGCTTCCGCGAAGAGAACGAACGTGTGTTGGCCAATGGTGGGCGCCCGGCGATCGGGCGTCCGCTGCTACTCGGCATCACCAAGGCTTCGCTCTCGACCGACAGCTTCATCTCCGCGGCCAGCTTCCAGGAGACGACCCGCGTGCTGACTGAAGCCAGCATCAACGGCGCCGTCGACAACCTGCGTGGACTCAAAGAGAATGTGATCGTCGGACGTCTCATCCCGGCGGGCACCGGCCTGGAGTACTACCGCAATGTGCAGCTAAGTCCGGAACTCGAAGAGGCTGCAGCTCGCGTACAGCAGGAAGTGCATGCCGAGATCGAAGCGGCGGAGCGCGAACTGGAGATGATGCGCCAGGAAGGCGAAGCCGAAGAGATGGCAGCCGAATAAACAGAAACCTGCAGGCCCTGGCCGCCTGTGAGTTTGCCAAGGATATCCCGCTCAGGCGGGATATCCCCTTTTGGTCTAAAAATTTGGTTACCGGCAGGTTGCATACCCGGTTTTCCTCGTTGACTCCAAACTGGAAAATGATGAGTCTAATCCGGTAGAGAGTATGAAGCCCTGGGTGCAGACTTGATTCAGATCCCGGGAAGGCGGATGAAATCCATGAAGAGAGCAAGTGTCTTCAATTGGAACCAATGGCTTTCGGGATTGGTGTTAATCGCGGGCGCTCTGGGACCTGCAGGGTGCGATCACCGGCCGGCAGGGCCAACTGACGGTCAAATCATTGCTTCCGTCGAATCCAGAATTGCAAGCCTGCCGGGACTCTCTGCACAGAATATTCAGGTGAGTTGCGCGAATGGAGTCGTAATTCTGAGTGGAAGTGCGCCAAGTAATGCGGCTCGCGCTCTTGCCACAAAGGACATTAGTTCGGTGGAGGGTGTGCGGTCGGTCATCAACAACCTCATGGTCGATTCGATGAACGATGACCTTGCGCTTCCGTCGCTGTCCTCACCCGGAAGCGCGACCCCCGTCTCGTCAAAGCAGAAACCTGCGCGCGAAAAGAATCGTACGCGGCAGGCGAGCGCTTCGGAAAAGATTCCTGATCTGGAGACAGAGCCGGTTCCGACGGCTTAAGCGGGAGAAGCTCTTCTGGCTGGAGCGCCGAAGCGCTTCTATCCTCGCTTGCGCGAACTGAGATGCCCGTGATTCTTGCGGGTACTTTTGGCAGAGTACATGGCGGCATCGGCGGCGCTCAGCAGGGCGTCCGACGTGACGCCATCGGTCGGATAAATTGCAAACCCCACGCTGGCTGCGCCGCGCAGCACGTAACCTTCCATTGAGAAAGGTGCGTCGAAGCAGCGCTCGAGGCGCTGCGCAATTTCTTCTACATCAGCTCGTCCGCGGGCAACTGACACGAGTGCGGCAAATTCGTCGCCGCCAAGGCGGCCCAACACATCGCCCGTACGCAACTGCCGCTTCATGCGCAGCGAAACTTCCTGCAGATAAAGGTCACCAATGTGGTGACCGTACAGATCGTTGACCAGCTTGAAGTCGTCGAGGTCGACGTAGATCAGACCAAAGGTGAAGGCATTCTCACGCGCGCGATCAATCAGTTCTTGCAGGTGGCGATCGAGCGAGAAACGGTTGTACATATCCGTCAGCAGGTCGTATTCCGAGCGATGAATCAGGTCGCTGTAAAGTTTGCGGGTTTCGATCGAGAGCGTGGAAAGCCGCACGCCGGCAGCCAACGCCTCGTCCTCTTCTTTGTCGTCGGGCGTTGGATTCTCGAGGGCAGCAAAGAGCGTAGCCAGCACCAGGCCCGAACGGGAAGGCACGTCGCGGCTAATAACGCGCAGGCCCTCCTGCGAAACCGGTGCGCGGCCAAGCCGAGGGCCCTCGACGACATCGCACCAGCACATGGCGCCATTGAGCATGAACGAGACCATCTCGGTGATGTGCTCAACAATGTCACCGAGCGGACGCGTGCTGTTAATGTCTTCGAGAATGCGGCTGCGCCATTGTTCGAGTTGGGCGATGCGCCGCTCCTGCGCCGCGTCAAACTCGCTTTGTGCAGTAATCGCCGCGGTCTGCTGCCGGACCCTGCGGCGCAGCATCCAGACCCACACGCTCACCGTCAGAATTACGAGACACATGACGGCGAGCAGCCGGCCCAGATTGGCCACTGTGACCCATGGGGCTCCAGCGATCATGACGATATCATCCGGCGTGCGTAGAAGGATATCAAAGGGGGCATGGGTGTTAAACGGGTTGGACGTATTCACGAAGCAAACACCGGTGATCCGCACCTTGGATCCAGCGGAAATGTTCTTGATATCGGCGGCCTGCAGACCGCTGTCTGCAGAAGGATGCTTATAGATCGCGGAAAAGAGATTGCCGCCGGATTCGAGCACATATTCATCTCTCTCTGAACCGTGCACCTCGGCCACCACCTTGGCGTCGATCGCGACCAGGTCAAAGAGCTTCTGGCTCGTTGCCAGTTGTTCCCATGAGTAGTTTTTGGGCGCGACGGGGCTGAAAGTCCCCTGATCCTGAATCTCGGCATTGGTGAGCGCCAGCAAGCCGTCATGCAGATCGGGAAAACCAGTCGCGTCGGCAACATCCCCGATGCGCAGTGGCGCAATCGAAGACGTCATGATCCAGAGGCTTTCGTTGCCGTCCTGCAAGACTGCCGAGGATCCGGGCTGAAAGTATGTGATGGTGCCATGCACCCGAATACGCTTGCTCTCGTTGTTGGCTCGATATCCTTCAAGGACCTGGCTCATTGGCGTGATTGGCAACGACCACGGATCCGTCGCTGCCCGTTTGACCACCTTCACACCTTCCAGCGAGGTCACGTGGAGAACGATGCCCGTCTGCTGCATTTTGCCATCGAACCTGCCCGATACGGCGCCTGTCACAAGCACTTGCGCGTCGAGCAGACCGCCGATCACTTCGGGATTGTCGACATCGACATTGACACCGATATCGCCGCCGTCCATGTGCAGCACCATCTTCGTGCTGTGGACGCCCCCACTCGCGACGGTGACTGCATCCCGCACCTGGCCGAAGGCGGTGGCATAGCGGCAGTCCAGATCTCCACGGATCATCTGGTCGAATGTTCCCGTGATGGGCAGTGGCAGCGCGCCATGATGGACCAGGGTAACGTCGCTGGCAATCACAATTGGCTTGAAGCTGGGCTTGGTATGTCCCTTGATCTCAACTCGGTCGCCTGCGGAAAGCAGGTTGTTAGTGGGCCAGTCCACATAGATTGCGTCGGCGCCGTCTTGAACGAAGAGGGCGCGCTCATAGCTGCGGACGTACGTAACCGTCGCCTGGAAGTCGACTGGGACGGCCTTTGCGGCTTCAGCATTGCTAAGCGCGCGCACGGCGTGGAGGCTCTTCAGGACAGGAACGGGCTGGGCCCAGCCCGCGAAGGGCCAGGCGGCCGCAAGTACTGCGCAGAGCAACCCTGTCTTCGTAAGGAAAGCCCAAGCCAAGCCGTAACAATCCGGCCTGGTTTCCCCAGCTTCCTTCATCCCCATTTCCTTCCCGGCGAGCCCCGTGTTTGATGCACCCCAAGGCGAATCTATAGTCTTGTAAAGTCGTCCAGAATCCCTTTAGATTGATACGTCTCCCATCTTACCGTGAATCAAAAAACGTCGAATAACTCTTTCTGGCTATGACGTTTAGGTCATTTTCAGGTAACCACCGGCCAACCCTCGGTACAATCTGGTCACCTGACCCGCCTACAATGGGCAGCGGGCCTTTGCAGCCCAGGGAGATTTTCTGCATGCCAGCTCCAACCGAGAGTCCGGCCGTAGGTCCATCCACCACCAGTGGCACTCAAGCGCTGCCTACCCGTCGCATCCAGGTCCTGGGTGTTCCCCTGGACATGGGCGCCAGCCGGCGCGGCGTCGACATGGGGCCTTCGGCTATGCGCGTTGCCGGGCTTGAAGCCCGGCTTGAGGCTCTGGGACATCAGGTGACCGACGGCGGCAACATCCTGGTCAAAATTGCCGAGACGCAGGCCTTCGGAAGCGAGAATGCCCGCTATCTCAAACAGATAGCCGAGACTTGCACGCGGACTGCCGAGGCCGTCGTCAAGGTGCTCGAGAAGGGACAAACGCCCCTGGTGCTGGGAGGCGACCACTCCCTCGCGGCGGGGTCGGTCTCGGGCGTCTCGGAGTTCTATCGCCGGCAGGGGCAGAAGATCGGCATTCTTTGGATCGATGCTCACACCGACATCAACACGCCAGAGACTTCGCCTTCAGGCAATGTCCACGGCATGCCCCTGGCCAGCCTTCTGGGCCTTGGACCGGAGCCGCTGGGCAATATCTTTGGTTACTCACCGAAGATTGCCCCTGAGAACACCGTGCTGGTGGGGATCCGGGACGTGGACGCCGCCGAGCGGGCCAATATCCATCGCGCCGGCATCACCGAGGTCTACACAATGCGCGATATCGACGAGCGTGGGATGCGGGCGGTGATGGAAGAAGCTCTGCGCGCAGCTGGCCGGGGAACTGCCGGCTACCATGTGTCGCTCGACATGGATTGGATTGATCCCGAAGATGCGCCGGGAGTGGGCACGCCGGTGCGCGGAGGCGCAACGTACCGCGAGGCCCATCTGGCCATGGAGATCATCGCGGATCACGGGCGGATGGTGAGCCTCGAGATCGTTGAGGTGAACCCCGTAATCGATGAGCACAACCGGACCGCGGATCTCGCGGTAGAGCTTGCCTGCTCGGCATTTGGAAAAAAGATCCTGTGAGGTCTAAGCGAGCACAGGCAATTGATTGCGCGATGTCGCATATCCTTCCTGGATCTCCTTTGCCCACTTCATCGCAAGTGCAACTGGAGAAACTGGGTTCCTCAAGCGCGAGGGAAATCCATCATAGGTTCTTCCGTCGAGCGTTCGTCCCGCCCGCTTTTTGCGGACTCCGCCCCATTGTTTGAAGAAGAACGGGATGTTTGCATCGGTGCATTGATCTCGAATCGAGGTAACCCACTCTTTCTTCAGCAGCCTGGCTCCGTAACCGCTTTCACCTCCGACGATGACCCAATGAATGTCTTTGAAACTGACCTTTCCCAAGTCCTCAAGAAGTGGCTCAACGGAGAGAAAGCGAACCGATGCAGGCGTTGCCTGCAGATCGCGCAACCGCGGTAAACCATACTCGCGGTTCTCAACGCTGACTCCCCACCAAATGTGCGGAGACTGGGCTGCGAAGCGAATGCGTCCCTTGAGAAGGCGTGCCATGCGTGCCGATCTCTTGGTCAAGATTTGATAGGTGTGCCAATTTGCTCGCACCATGACGTTAGCGACCGCTTCAATGTATTCGTCTGGTACTCCGTCGTGAAAGAGATCGCTCATGGAATTTACAAATATCATTCTTGGGGTCTGCCACCGGAGTGGCTCAGCGAGTTTCTCGGGAACCAGCCGGAGGTCAAAACCTTGCTCGTAAGGGTGTCCGGGGACGCCGCGAAAGCGCTCCGCGAATACCTCTGCATAGCAGTGCTTGCAGCCTGGACTGATTTTTGTGCAGCCCCGCACCGGATTCCAAGTCGCGTCCGTCCATTCGATACTTGAGTGCTCAGCCATTCCGCTACTCCCAAGTGAAGCTTGTCTGGTCTGTGCCGTATCTCAAAACGTCATCCCAAAGTTGTAATGCCAAAGGGTGCCTGGAGAATAGTGCAAAGTAATAAAGCGGTAGGTTCTTTTCATCTGAACGAACGAGTTTCATCTGGTGCAACTCGACACCCAGGTATCCAAGCGATTTCAAACTCAGCGCAAACTCGGATGCGAGAAATTCCCTAAATCTTTTTCTGCCCCCATGGAATGTCTTCCATCTCTGGCGCCACTCAATATTTCCAAGCGCTTCATCGATCTTCGGATGGTTGCCGTCGACATAATGGTCGTAGTTGCGATTTGCATCCATCCCGACCGCAAGGAGTACTAGGAAATCTATGTAGAACTCGGATAGTCGACGTATTGTTTGGAACTTAACACCAAAATCGAACGGGTCAACGAGGCAAAGGCTCAATACTCGATTGTCCGTTGAAGCTCGAGGAATTGCAGCGCAGATTTTTTCGATCTCTGCATCGCAATTTCCCGGAATAAAGGCGATGTTCGCGGTCGGCGCAACACGTTTCGTTCTCAGTTTAAGTGCGTCGAGCAATGCGTTGTCTGCTTCGCAAAAAATGTACTTGTCAAAGGGATTTCGAACACATAATGCCAGAACTGCTGAACCCTTGACGCGTGTCTCGGTCCCTCGAATTCGACTATGTCCGGCTCCCGAGTAAAGATCGATGTAGACGCGTTGGTCCCATTTTTTCTTCATACCTGTTGAGAACAACTCGTCGTATAACGCGATCAGCCGGTATTTTGATTCGGCCCATCTACCTACCTCTCCGCAGACAAGTCCATCATCGTCAGTTCGCAGTTGATCAAATGCTTCCGTCACTAGGTGGCCCCAAAAACTAGGATGCTCGAAAGCATCACGAATAATTTTCGCCTTCCATTCTCCTCTGGTCAAGTCAAACCTCTTGGGCTTGTGTTGGAGGTTATCGACTCGCACAACAGGCAAATTCCAGGGGCCGAATAGACTTATAGGCGACATGGCAAAAAAACTTCGGGTGGGGATTCTCTTTGGCGGGCGAAGCGGCGAGCATGAAGTCTCGCTGCTGTCGGCAGCCTCCATTCTCAAGGCAATCGATCGAGACAGGTTTGACGTGGTGCCGATCGGCATCACGAAGGACGGCCGCTGGCTCGCGGCCGGGGATGCACACAGTCTGCTCGAAGGCGATAGCAGCCCCGCGGCGCGGCGTCTGCGTGCCGGCGACCCGGAGAGCACGCCGGGAGCAAAGCTGCTGCACGAGGGCATCCCGACGCTGCTGGCGCCCGAACCGGGGCAGCGCACGAATACGGCGCTGGACGTGGTTTTCCCTGTGCTGCACGGGACGTTTGGCGAAGACGGAACGATTCAGGGCCTCTTCGAGCTGGCGGGCATCGCCTACGTTGGCTCGGGTGTCCTCGGCTCGGCCGCGGGCATGGACAAAGACGTCATGAAGCGGCTCTTCGCGCA
>Ga0335072_10006564_pt1 | contig 16988 bp, 14 predicted proteins | sample Lox_Sample_21_FD_206725 | JGI IMG/M metagenome (GOLD analysis project Ga0335072, IMG submission 206725) | Soil microbial communities from Loxahatchee National Wildlife Refuge, Florida, United States - Lox_Sample_2.1 | ecosystem: Environmental > Terrestrial > Soil > Wetlands | place: USA...
TTCAACCAGGCACAGGGACCGAATCGAAACGCACTCACCGGAAGGGCAAAAAGGAAGTGACTCGCAGTTTGCGGCTGGAGCGGGTCGCAGCGGGCGTGACAGAACGCCGTTTATCTGGCGCGACCGTTGCTAGCGGAAGCCGCTGCCGTTAGGCTATTGCGCTGGGACTCGCTCATTGACGATCCAGAGGAAGGCCCATACGGGACGGCAAGTGCCTTAGAATTGCTCAATTTCGACAGGGGGAGGGCAACCGTGGAAACGCAAACTGCCTTTCAGCATCTTCAAAAGTTTCATCTCTTGGAGCACGGCGATTCGCGCGAGCGCGAGATATGGCCGATTGTGTCTAACCAACTCTCAAATTACGAGACATTTTGGCAAACCGTAATAGTGCTGTTGACGAATCGAATTGATAGGAGCAAAAGAGGAACCAGTGAGTGGATTCGACTTCGTTCTGGCCTAGCTCGTCCGTATGAGGACCTTGCGATGAGCAATTACTCTGCCTTTTACTACGCGGCGTCGGTCATCGAACAGATGAAAGATAACGAAACGCGGATTTCATCGGGGAAGCACCCTCGAACGGAGTTGGTGTTCTTCTATTTAGAGATGTGCATTGAGAACGCAAAAAGACTTCAAAGAACGGGGAGGGCACTGTTAGGCACGTGGGGGATCAAGTGTGATTTGCCGAAACACCCCAATGCCCACTATCAGGTTGTTGGCGCGTACCGAAATGCGTTTGCGCATGATCCCATTCTTGGCCGCGCGGCTGCTCATGGACGGGAGTTGCTTCCTCCGTGCAGTGCGTTACTAAAGACACGCAAGAAGGATGACTTCCTAAGATGGAGTGACACCGAGGGTATTCCCACAGATCAGATGATTGACGGCTTAAACCTTCAAGAAAGCATTTGGACAGAACTCGCCAAGTTCTTACAGCGGACTTGGCAGACGCTCGCAATTGGTTTCCTAACAGCCCGAGATAAATTTGTCGGCGAAGTTGGTCTCTCGGCGTTCCTCCCAATTAGCGACGTTACTGGCACCTTTTCCACTGCGAGTCCAATTGCTGCTTCCGGGACAATCATTCGTCAAGATGAGTAGCAGACAGTTTCGGTAGGCAATCAATGAGCGCTACTTTCAATCGATATATCGGGATTGACTATTCGGGGGCGGAGACCTGCGAATCCAGCCTCAAGGGCCTGCGCGTGTATGTTGCGGACCCTTTGAACGAAGCAAACGAGGTCGCGCCGCCTCCCAGCCTTCGCAAGTACTGGACACGCAAGGCCATTGCCGAGTGGCTGGCTGAGAGGCTCTTGGAGACTTCCCTCACGCTGGTGGGCATTGACCACGGCTTTTCGTTCCCGCTGCGGTATTTCGAGAAATACGGCCTGCCCCTCGACTGGTCAGTTTTCCTGAACGATTTTCAAGAGCATTGGCCGACAGACGAGAAGAACACCTATGTCGATTTCGTTCGTGAAGGGGAATGTGGAAACGGTGCCGCTCGCGGTGGCGATTCTCGCTGGAGACGGATCACGGAAGTGCGGGCGGGTGCCAAGTCCGTGTTTCATTTTGATGTGCCTGGATCGGTCGCCAAATCGACCCATGCTGGAATCCCTTGGCTGCGCTATCTCCGCAATCGGGTCGGAGATCGGACCCACTTCTGGCCGTTCGATGGCTGGATGGTGCCGCCGGGCAAATCGGTTGTCATCGAGGTTTATCCAGCTTTGTGGAGCCACAGCTTCCCGCAAGATGGCCGCGATTCACACCAGCAAGATGCTTGCGCTGTTTCGGAATGGCTGCGCGGAAGCGATCTGGACGGCAGGTTGGAGCGATTCCTTAGTCCAAGCCTCACGGAGCACGAAAGAAAGGTGGCCAAAATCGAGGGCTGGATTCTAGGAATCGCCTGAATGTTTCACGGTAGAATCTTCTCAGTTAGCGGCGCTCAAAATCCGTAAGTTATTGATCCTACTTTAAAGGGAAAAAACGCCAAAAACACCGGATTCGGCCAACCCAGGTACACGAGGGGTATACGGAGACTGCAAAGAGTCGCATCGGAATTTCAAGAACATTGGCATCCGAAAAGTCTGCCGAGGCTAGCTATTTCCGAAGTACCAGAGCGCACCCGCGACTACAGCGGCTCCAATTAAACCGTCACGAGTAGGACTGCCTTTCCGACCGACCGTCGCCTGCGAGATGAAGTCTTGACAATTATCGAGGCCATCCCAGGGATCGCCGCGCTCAACGGCCGCATACGCTGAGCTCAACCATTCCTCAGCTTCTTGTTCGTTCGCCGGGATTCTTACGACGCGATACGCATACCCGTTGGGATTGAAGTCAGAAGGCCACGTTGCGACGGCACCATGCTGCTTCGATTTGTGAACCATGATTTGGCGACCGTCAGGCGTGTAGTCGATGAATCCGCTGTGCTGAGGAAACGGGAGCAGTGCGATAGCAGTTCCGCGCGGCCACGGTCGCCCGTTGGGCATAATAAACAACGGCATCTCCTGCGGCTCGTAGAGGTACATACCGTTCTCCTTTTCCGCAATTCTGTGCGGGGCGACAGCCCCCTGCTATTTCTTGTTGTTATTCGTGGTAGACGCAACCGGAACAACCGCCGTAGTTCCAACGTTGGGCGTACCGGTGGGAGGTTTCACTTGCCCGCTCGCTTGATAACCCTTATCGAGAGTTTTGCTCGGCTGGTGTCCACGATTCTGCTTGTTAGCGGCTTGGTATCCCTCCCTCAATCGAGTGACTGTACCGCCCTTGTTGCCCTCATTCTCCGCCATCGGATTCCTCCAGTGTGTATTCGATTTCTTGAGGCACGTATCTAAAAAATTCGAGCAGTTGAACATCTTCCATACGAATTATACCACCAAGGGTCAGCGGAGTTATGCCGTTCAGCCGTCCCTCTGGTGTCATATCGCAGAGCAGTTCAAGGTATAAATCTTCTTCATGCGGAAAGGACGAAGCGAATGATTCGGTTCCGTAATACCCACCGATCACGCGGCCACTTTTCAGGGTTACGATGATCCAGCACGCTGCTCTCTTGCCGAAGAAATAATCCCAAGCCTTCGGCACAGGGTGACGGATGCCAAAAGTCTCGCGGACGCTGCGGAACGCACTGGTTTGCATGAGTTTGGCAATTGCTAGTGTGCCGACGACGGGCGAGAGAAAAAGAATGAGGACGGCGAGAAACGCCAAAAAGCTATCGCTCTTGTACCAATGTTTCTGCCAGCTCAGAATTAGCAGCCACGACCAGATTCCGTAGTTCATGCAACTCAGCGTAATCGCCGTCAACGCTAGACGCGATTCACTCGGTTCCGAGCTCGGATAAACGGAGGAAAGAATGCTACGCGCTATGAATCCCGGCATTAGGAATAGCGCGATTAGAATTACGGCCTGAATCGAAGTGGGCACAATACTGATCTTGTATCACGATGACGTGGCGAAGACTAGGCGAATATCACAGCAGGAAATTTTCGTAAGTTTTCCGCAGACTTGCGCAAAACTGGCTCCGTCACGCATATACGACACTCAGAGTTTCAAGAAAATTGTGCCACGCGCACATCTAACCTGGCGGACAAGCGCGCTAGCCGCCAGGAGTTAGGCGGCGGCCGATCCCGCACTACGTTGGCGGATATTAGGATTGGGATTCAGCTCGACGGTGCGGGTTGGGCTCCTCCGGCGGCAGAGTCCGCAGGCGGAATACGTTCGAGTTCGACACCAACGTCCGCGCAGTAGGCGGCGAGGATGGGAAACCACTGTTCATCCAGTGCATCTCGATCCTCAAATATCGAGTTCTTTGAGACTACGTCCCCGATGATCGTCATTTCGTCGGCTAACACAATCGGAGTGAATGGTTTCTTGAGCGCCGCATCGTAGAAGATGCTGAAAAGCCTGCTTGACCGTTCCTCGAATCTGTCGGTTACTTCCACAATATACGAGAGTCCCCCGAACAGCGTCACCAAGGCCCAGCCTTTCTTTGTTCCCGCGCTGAGGTAACACATTACGCTGTGTTGATGAGCGTTTCGCGTATGAGCGGCTATGAAATTCTTGTTGCAGAACACTCTCAGCGGGATTTCCTTCGCAGCCGTCGCTGCACGCACTTGGCGGAGCGAGTCGAATTGAGGGGACAGCCCGAAGGGTACCCCATACTTATGAGCGATAGATGCAAGAGTAATCTTTGCGACTACTTTGCGAGCTTCAAGGCTGAACGCGAACGGCAGAGTTTGTGTATATGAGGCGTCGAGGACGACTTCGTTCGGAACTGCCAACTCTGTCGTTTTCTCACCTCTCGTGCTGGCGCGCTCAATGAACTTCTCGGCGCTGGCTTGAGAAACAAAAAACCCCTGTCGATGCTTCTTGCCATCAGGCTCGACGCTTGATACAACTACGTCCGACAGAGTAACCGTCCCATCCGCCTCGCGTTTGCCAAAAAGGCCTTTGGCATCCATACCTCGAATTTCCACCTCGACGCGGGCGGTCGGAACCTCGCCGTCTCGATTTTCAATTCGGAGGAGATTCAAGAGGAATTTTGTGCTGTCCCGCAGTGTGCATTCCCACTTGCCGAATTCGCCATTACAGCGCTTACAGCTGCCGTCTGGCACAGTCAGTTCGCCACCCATGAACGCAGGAAAAACGTGCTCCCGTGTGAGGTCCGCGTCCGATCTGCAAAACATACAGGCCATATTCTGAGCCTCTTCACCACTCAACTACCAGGCGTGATGTACTCGAATATCGCGTAGGCCAGTGTCAGCGCAAAGTGTGCGTCTTGGCGGGCCACGACCGGCTGAGCGTTTGACTCGGGATGGTTGCCCTGCTCGTGCGGTCCCAAGTGGAGGAATCTGTAGATACCGTTCAACGCGTCGCGGGCCTTTTCCTTTTTCTCGGGGTGTGCGGACGCAAATAAGGATTCGAAGAACTCTTTTCCGACGGCTTGGAAGCCCAGGCTTTTAGCCAGACCCTCGAAGGACATCCTCAATGTGGTCAGCACCTGTTTGTATTGGGCGCTGGCGTATAGTTTCTCAGCTTCTTCGAGTCGCGAGTATGAGTTGCGGAAGTTCTCGCCAGCCGCACTGCCCGGAAACTTGATCTCGATGACCCTGGTATGAGTGACATTCCAAACCGAAAGAACCCTGTCGATCCAATGCGATCTGGGCACGGTAAGTTCGAGGAAGCCTGACGACGCACGCGTTACCTCAAACTTTTGCTGGGCCGGATACCAGAGAAGGCCACTAAGCATGATCTGAAGGCTTGCATCTTTCCCTGCCCGCGTGTCCTCGAACCTACCGACCTGTTGGCGACTAAGCGGAACAAAAGCTTGCTGCTGCCGGAAGAAAGGTTCGGGATTAGGGGCTTCGGACACTGGGCCAACATCGAAAGCTGCGAATTCACCTATCGTCTGACACTGAAGTTTCCCCGTGAGTCGGACCAATTGGTACTGCACATTTTTTTGTTCACCAGCAGGGAGGAGCTGCAATTGCAACGGCAAATACAGAGCCGGTTGTCCCGCCATATCCCATCCAGTGACGCTGTTTGATTCCAGGCGGACCGTGATGACGTTGCGACCACCAACAGGAAGCCACACTTCACTCATCGCTCGCTCCTTCGATAATTTTTCTCTCATCTTCTGCGATGCCGTAGAGCTTGTAAACGAGGTCGTCGATTTGGGAGTCGGTGGCATCGATTTCGCGTTCGAGGCGATCGAGACCGGAAGGCGCGAGTTTGTCCGCGTGCTTCTTCTTGTTCAATTCGAGCATCTTCGCCACTAGCACCACGATCTCTTCCTGTCGATTCTTCTCAACCAATCGAATCGGCAATGGACCAACATACTGCTTCGTGCAGGTGATCCAGCCGCCGCGAAATACGTTGCTTTTGGACTTCAAGTAAGCAAAAAGAAGTCTTGAGTTCAGGAGCCCGAGCAAGTATTTGGGTGAAACGCCAATATGTTCGTCCACCCTGATACTGAAGCCACCACTTGCCATCAGGCAGAAGCGATCTCGGCCATCTGGAAATTCAGAGAAGAGCCCACGATCAGCAAGCAAGGGCACGAGAAGGTTTGCGGCATCGTGACCCAGCAGGTTGCGCGGCGCGCTGTAGGAATACCAAGCCATGAATTGCTTGCGCGCGTCTAGCACGTGCCGTCTTGCCCGCAAATACTCGAATGCACGCGGAAACTCTCGCTTTAGGTCTCTTTCTGCCAGGAGGTCAGCAGAGCCATCCTCAATTCGATATGGGAAAATAATTCGGTCGTCGCTATGAGGTCCAAAGTAATATCGACCGAAACCGGTTGCGTACAAGGGAATACGCAGTATGTCTGGTTCCAAACGTACGGTTTCGCCGTCCCTCGATACGTACATGTCCCTCTTCTCAGTTTTACGCAAAATGAACACACCATCCGCACCAGAACTCGAACCGCGCGAGATTTCTGAGGGCAGGTCGATGAGGCGTACCGAATGAGTCTCCATCTTTTCAAAAAGTTTGCGCTGGCCACGGCCAGCGAACACCCATGGTCCTGAGGACAGATCGGTGGTGGGCACAGCGGAGGACCGTCCTGCGAGCGATGGCAAGTCAGCCTCGTTTTCGATCCTCGTATACTGAACTGCCTTCCTTGGCGTCCGTGTTAGGAAAAGGAGACACGTGTACGTCGTAGGGCCATCGAAAATCTGAAGATGAGAGAAGTCAACAACGCTATCAATGGCCTGCTTGTTCGTGAGCAATTCTCTCAACGGCTTTCCGTAGTCGGTTTGGAAGAACTTACTGGGGAGAATAAATCCCAACCTTCCCGAATCGCGGAGAAGGGACAATCCTTTTTCGACAAAACAGACGTAAATGTCGAAATTGCCAGAGCTTGCGCTGACATATCGGCTCTTCAGGTATTCCGCCTCGATAGGGGAAAACTCCTGTAGCGTTTGGATTCGAATGTACGGCGGATTCGCAATTACGCAATCGAAGCCGCCATCCTCCATGGTTCGTCCGAAGCCGGATTTCTCGGAGGTCCAGTCGAATGCATTTATGCGGTCACGGTCAGCGTCTCCGAACAATGTGCCCTGCTCATAGATGTCCGGCCCAATCAGAGAATTGCCGCACATCACGTTATATTTGAGTTCCGGGAGAAGATGCTGTTTCGGTGGCAAGAGCGACCGCTCGCCTTCGAGTGCCTTGAGATAGAGGCTCATCATTGTGATCTCGACGGCCTGCGGATCTATATCGACGCCAAAGAGATTTTTTCGCAATATCTTTGCTTTTCGAACCACGGAAAGATGCAGCTCGCCGTTCTCTCCCTTGCTAATGTCGGGAAACAAGGGATGGACCTCCGCTTCCTTAGGATGTTCACCTAGGTAGCGCACGTGATAGTCAATGAGGTATTGAAAGGCTCCGATGAGAAATGAACCAGAGCCACAGGCGGGGTCGAGGATTCGGATTTTTTCGATTTGCTTGGGTGTCTTGCCTTCGATTATTCTGCCAACCGTGTTCTGGACGATGTAATCCACAATGTACTTCGGCGTGTAGTAGACACCGCCAGCGTGACGAACCTCGGGCTTTTCCTCAACGAAGATGCGCTTCGTCGTGACTCTGATTGTGCTACCCAAATATCGCTCGTAAATCGAGCCGAGAAGCTCGACGCCGATCACGTCGAACCGGTAGGGACTCTGCGGCGGGTACAGCCGCTCGATAATGCGCGCCAGCACCTCGGAATCAATCTTGATTTCCTCCGACAGGTGAGGCTTGAAGATTTCTCCGTTAAAATCCTCATTGATCCTGTGGAACAAATCATTGAGCCATTCAAAAATGTGGAACTTCCCGCCGCGCGCTTTCCATTCCTCGACAACATCGCGCAATTGGTTTTTTTCGATGACGCGGCGGTCCTCCGCAATACGGATGAAAACAATGCGGTCGAGCAACCGCTGCACAATTTCGTTCAGTTGCTTCGCCGTGAGACCTGAATTGTTCTTGTAAACGTTCCGGGCCACCTCTTCGCGCCAGCCGGTCATTTCATCGAGGAAGGCAGTATCGACAGGGATGCGGAGTCGCTGCGTGCGCCGGTCACGGGGAAGCATCGCCTCAAGCGATCCCGCGAGCACTCGCTCTCTAGAAAACTCCCAAAGCTTTTCCAGCTCTGGGATGTAGTCCGTGTACTTGAGCTTTAGAAGCAGCCCTTCATCCGGCTTACGTACGTCCGGCTGGATCGACGCATCGTAGAAGCGGAACTCTTCGAAGTCGGTGAGCACAACAAAAAAGACTTGCTTTGTGTTCCAGGCATAGGTTTTTGCCTGAATAATGTGCTTCGCAGTATCCAACTCCTCTGACGGAGCCTTTGCTTCGACAAAGAATTTGGTTTGTCCTGAGACACGAAAACCGTAATCGGGGCGGCCTCTCGTATCCTCCCCTGCTTCGACGAAAACTTCCCGCGCGTGGTGCGGAAGACCGTCCTCGTTTTCCATGTCCCATCCAAGCGCCTTGAAGAACGGACTGATGAAATCAACGCGCGCCTGTGCCTCGGAATACCCTTTGGAGAGATAATGGGATTTGTCCGCGTCAAATCGGCGAATCAGCTTTTCAATTGTCGCCCTGAATGAGGCCGGGGAAGCCAACAAAGCACGCTCCTTGTCTTAGCGGGATTCGCATGAAAGTTTATGTGCGGAGACCTTGACTTGCAAGGTAAGCTAGGCTTTTCGGTTCGTCTGAGGAGTCCCGACGGTTGGCAATAAATGCGGTTGTGAAACAGACGCCTGAATTGCAATTTCGACGCACGCTCGACCATGCGGCCCACGCAGATCAGAAGCCGACGCCGTCACACCTCAGTCCTGTGACCAACATGAGCGCCGAAAAGAAGCGAATCGAGGCATATATGCTTGCCGCTGCCCGCAACGCCGGTGTGCCGATACCGAACGGCGAAATTCCCGACGAGGAGCCAGATTTTAGGTTCAAGGATGAAACGCCAGCGTTGGGGATTGAACTTTCCGAAGTGCTACGCCCTGCTAGTAGCAATTACGGAATTATGCCCGTTGAGCAGGAATCCTTTCACAAAGACATCATCACAAAAGCGCAGCAGGATTATCGCGATGCGCTTGATGCTAAAGCTGCCCATGTTAGTGTTTATTTCACGAACACTAGAGGCGGAAGACGTAACAAAGTGGAGATGGCTCGGGCGCTTACTGAGTTTGTGAGGGCCAATATTCATCGGGCAAATCCCTTTGTGTGTCTCTACCGACCGGAGACGCCGGACGGCTTCGATTCAATCGTCATTAGTGCCGAATCGAGAGATTGGTGGTGGGGGGAAGGCGGAGGTTACTCTCTTGATGATATACGTCCACAGCTTGCAGCTAGAATCAGCGACAAGGACAAACTGATTCCGAATTACCGCGCTAACTTGCCATCGGGTGCGAAGGTTTGGCTTCTACTTTACACTGGGGTCACTGTGGCTCGAAGCATGATGATTCCACACGGAATCGAGACTTGGAAATTCTCGTTCCAGTTCGACAGAGTGTTTTGGTTTACCGCTTTGGAGGGACAGTTCGTTGAGATTCAGAAAGCACAAACTGCAAGCGCAGCCGTCGGTGAGGCGGTGATCTGAAACGAGGGCCGATCACTTATCGTGCTTGCCCCACTCTTCAAACAGTTCCTCGGCCCTCTTCGCTTCTTCGCCCCATCCCAAATGTTTGGTCACGAGATTGGTCACCATCCAGACCGCCGACGTACACACTCGAATCACCTCGACAATTTCTCCATCCCTGTATGACGGCCTCAAATTATGGTCGTCGTAGCGCCTCCCCAACTGCGAGATACCAGCGTGGGTATAGCTATGAAGCGCGCTTCTTGCGCGATCAAACATTTTTGTGAACAAATCTCCGGCCCCAAACGTGCCGTCAATCCATGGACCAATCGTAAAAAAGTTGGTCCGGTAAGTGTCGTCTTGCAGGCTCTTAACATCTGCAGCCGTTCCCTTCACAGCGACGTGTGCACGGGCTGTGGCTTCCATGCATGGCCGGACCAATGCGAACGCGCCCCCGCACAACGGTTTCGGTATGAGGTTCAAAACCGACCTGTGGAAATCAAACAGAAGTGCCCAATACCCCATCAAAAGAATGTTGCGGTCATCATCGGGACATTGACCGCGTTTGAGCACGAGACTCTCCAATGCCTCGGCGAACTCTTGAGCGGCGGCGAGTTTCTTTTTTACGTCTGCGCTCTCGGCGATTTGAATCACTGGCGTGGCCTTCGGAGCGAGATCAATTGGTGTCGATGGTGTTGCTGCGGTGGGTGTGGGGGCCGTACTAACAATCTGCATTTCCGCGCCACAACGACCGCACTTTCCGAAACCCAATTCTGTATTGCGGGCGACGCCCTCCGATTTGCAGCCCGGAGTGGGACATTGGAAGGCTAGCCAGTCATCCCCTGTGTTGGCCTTCCCATTGTGGGGCCAACCGAGAACTTCGTAGGCTTGTTTTTCCTTCATGGAGTCGCACCTAAATCTGTAGCTCGTTCGTCAGCATAGCGAATTTTAAAGCGACAATGCTATCGTCGTGTCATAGATTGGGTCTCCTTACATGCTCTTTTTATTGGGCGCAGGATTCAACGTTGACGCCAACCACGAGGCAGGAAAATTTTACGGCGACTCAATCTACGTCGGAATGCATCAAATTGATTGTAGTTATCCGCTGGTTAAGGATGTCCTGAAACTCTGTTTCGAACTCGACAAAACTCCCGAAGGCAAATCCATTGAAGACCTGTTCGCAGAGTCTTTGCAGACACGCAACTACAAGCCGATGGAAATGCTGGTTGACCGATTGATGGGCGCGGACTACTACATTGCCCAGAGACTCGCTGCCTCCACGACGCAGAATTCGTATCGAAAGTTCTTTGAACAGTTCAGCGACGCACAGTTTCTCACTTTCAACTATGACTCGTTACCGGAAATTTTTCTTTCTCAGAATGGCCGCTGGTTTCCGGAAGATGGCTACGGAATCCCCGTCCAGACGGAACCTGCATCCTTAGCGAAGCCTGTGCCGCGAGTGAAATCCTCCTCGTTGGTGGTTCATCTTCACGGGAGTTCGTGCGTATTCACAATCGAGTCGCGTATCGACGGCAACCCTGTCGGCGGAGTGGCTGAACTGATTCATCTGGAGGAGCCGCTCTATGCTTTCGACTCGGATTCGATCTCCCATTGTTTTCCGCGATACGTTCGCGTGATGTCTATCGCCGGGCATACGCGCCCTGACGAGCGAGTAATCGCTCCGATTCCCGAAAAGAGTGAAAACCTTAAGCAGGCTTTCATCCAGAAGAGTTATTCCATCGCTCTACCTATTGTTCGACAGGCTGGCCTTCTTCTTGCGGTTGGCTACAGTTTCAATCCTTTTGATCGCGCTTCGTACCATCCCATCCTTGAAGCACTGGGCCAATCGAAGGAACGGACTCTGTTCGTTGTTTCACCACAGGCTAGAGGACCAGCAAAGAGAATTTCAATCGAATATCCAGCTCTCAGGGTTAAGCCCGTCGAGAAAATGTTTAGCGAGTGGGCGGCAGATTCGTTTCGATGCTAGCTCTCAGTTAGTTTCTTCGAGAAAAACCGGTATTTATTATCTGCCGATGCCCTGACCGGCGGCTTGCGTGTGCTCTTGGCCCTGGTTCCGTGCGGAGGAATGTTCCGTAAGGCTTCCCGATTGTCTGGAATCGCGGCTGGCTTCCATCGCAGAACGATGCGACACGTCACGGGCAAGCCCCTCGGCAATTTGGGATTTGTCATTCGTATAGATTTGGGCATCGTGCCGGGCGCGGGAGACCGCAACATAGGCCAAACGACGGTTGATGAGTTTCTCGCCGCCGCGTTCTGTATCCAAATGAATGAGCACGCGGTCGGCGGTCTGCCCCTGGCTGCTGTGGCTGGTGACTGCGTAGCCGTGGTCAATATGCCGATTCTCCCGGATGTTGAATGTAACCGCGCCGCCTGAATCGAGGCGGATTTGGAGATTGCCGCGCGAGTCGATCTGCTCGATGGTGCCGAGTTCGCGGTTGGCGATATGCCGCTCCCGATTCGGCGCGGTGAACTGCACGCGGTCACCTTTCGCAAACGCGTGCTCCGCCTCGCGGTACAGCGTGACGCCATGCAGGCGGCGCGGATTGTAGCTCACCTGTTGATCGTCTTCGCGTCTCACGGTGACTAAATTCTCCTTCTCATTCGTGCGCTCGACGCGAGCGTATTCTCCTGGCTTGATACCGAGTGCCTTGCTGCCTTTCGTATAGCGCACCATGTCACCCGACTGGTATTGCTCGGCCCACTGCCGATCTGCTCCAGTGATTTCTTGGCGGGCTACGAGGACTTTCAACCGTTGCTCCCTGTGGTCCACTTGCCCTCGCGTTTGCATTTCGCTGTGGATGATCCGGTTGATCTCCATGCGCGATTGATTATCGGGTGAGACAACTAAAGTTCCCTCCGGTTGCTTCGCGTATTCCCTGGCGATTTCTGTGAGTCTCTCGTCCCGATCCGGGATTTCATGCACGCGACCCTGCGTATCGAGTCGCTCAATTGCTTCTCGCACATTTCCACGCGAGAGTTGCTCCACGATTTCTTTGAGCGCCGGGTCCTTCTGCCGCACAATCTCGTCAAGCCGTGCGGTCTGGATTCCTGCTTCCTGGAGTTGCTGATACGGGGTTCCGGCTTCGACAGCTTGATGCTGGCGTGTGTCGCCTACCAAAAGTACGCGATCATGTTCTTTGAGTCGGTGGAGCAATTCGTTCATCTGCTTCGTGCTCGCCAAGCTCGATTCGTCCAGAACATATAACCGCTTCTGTCCGTCGCGCTGTTCATCCGTCCATGCAAGATGCCGCTGCAAGGTGCTCGACGCGATTCCAGCCTCGGCGAGCTTCTGCGCCGCACGTGACGTCGGCGCGAAGCCTTCCACTTTATAACCGTCGCGCTCGGCAGCTTCGCGGATTGCCGCGAGAGAAGTAGTCTTGCCCGACCCAGCGACACCTTCCAGTGCTGTGACCTGATCCCGGCTCGCGAGGATTTGCTCGACAGTTCGTCGTTGGCTTTCGCTTAGATGCGGATGGCCTGTCTCGACTCTTCTGCGGGTATCCGCACTAACAATCGCCGGATGTTTGTTCTGCCCCTCACGCATGACTTGGATCGTGTCCTGCTCGTAATCAATCATCTCCTGAGTTGTGTATGCCCGGTTTGGCGCTCCTGGTATTTTTTCTACGAGGATGAAATCACCGCCTTTGGTGCGTTTCTCGAATTCAGCCCTGACCTCAGTCAGTGTCGCCTCTCCCATCGAGCGCCTCAACGCATCCCGCAATAGATCGCGCTCCTCGACTATGGCTTCCCGTTCTAGGTTTCTCTCTTTCGAGAATGTCACCGCAGACTGTGCCGTCGTATGCGGGGCATCGTGCCCAAGCTGGCTTGCTCGCTCCATGGCTGCGGCGCTCACCTGTTCCGGTTGGTTTCCGAACGCCTCCGCCATCTGCCGATGACGCAGTTGCACTTCTTCATGCGAAAGGTCGAGTTTTGCTTGGCGTGTTTTGTGGGCCGCGATTTGTGCGGCGTCGGCTCCTCGCTGATTCTCTTTCGCCAGATGCTCTTCGATCTGCTGGCGACGCGGACTCGATGCAGCAAGATATTCGTCGCTGTAGCCTGTGATTTCCGGTTGGCCACTCTTTCCGCGTTCGATCTCGTAGCCCAATTCCTTCAGACGCGAGGCTAATTCTGAGCGGTACACGGCCGTAGCGTACTGCTGCGTCTTGTAGAGTTCCCGTGGCTGTAGTGCGTAGGTTTTCCCGTCTTCCGTTTCCGTAAGATTGAAGAAAACGACGTGCGTGTGCAGTTGGGGCGCGGCGTAGCCGTCAACGGGTCTTGCGCTGTCATGCTCAAACTTCGCCGCTACCCCCTTGCCGGTTGTTTCCGCTGGCAGATTTCCGCCGATGCGCGCTTGGACGTATCGTTCAAGCTCGTCCAGGGCGACGGCCACGCTTTCTTGATGTGCCGCGCGGACTCGTTCGTCTCCGCCCACGAGCGCAGTCAGCGACACGCTCTTCGGTGCGGAGAAGGTTGCATCCCAACCGGCGCGGTGCTCCATTGTTCGCACTTTCTGGCCGTGGTCGTTCACGTATTCCCGTGCGGCTTTGTGGCGGACGAGCTGCTCGCCGGTCATCGGGTGCTGGCCTTCCGAGAGCCGCTGGAAGTGCTCCTCACGCACTTCACCCTTGAGACCCCACTGCTCGGCAAGTCTCCCGTGCCACTCGCCGTGTATCTGGTCGTCTTGCGTGTAATAGTTCTCGCGGGCGTTGCTGAACTCTTCGGCGTGATACGCCTGGGCTTGGCTTGCGCTCAAGGGATTCGAGATGGTCAGCACGGATCGGCCTATTCGAAGAAATGCTCTTGTGTCGGGCGGGATCGAGCCAATTGACGTTCACGCTCTTGCTTTACTTCATTCAGGGTGATTTTCTGCTCTGGCATCTCGTTCGCTCCAACTGCTACCGCTGCTGCTTTTGGCAGTTCTTCGGCCCGTTTTCTCATTGGCCGCTCAATGTACTTCGGGTGCTTGCTCGGCAATTCGATGAAAGGGAAGTTCATCCGCACGACAAGATTTCCTTTCTTGAGATACCCACACAGGTCGGCAAGTCCGCTGATCTCCGATGCCATTACAAGCGGTTCGACCTGGCGTTCCAGGTTGTAGCTCTTGTTGTTCCGCTGCCGGCCCATTTGTCCGCTTGAACGGCTCTCGCGGAGTCTCTCGATTTCAACGTCACCAATTGTTTTTGAAATCCACTCGGCTGCACGGCACTCGCTAGTGCGCAAGAAGATTTTCGTCGCGGGCTGCGACAGCATTGCTTCCGCCTCATGCCCGTAGCGCGTTTCAAGCTGGCTGCGTCCCTGAAAGCCGAGCACAACCGGATTATTCGATTTGCGATTTTCGGTGATGGCGGTATGCAATTGGGGTAACCGCTGCAAGCTGGCCAATTCATCCAAAACAAACCATACTTTGCGCGGACGGGTCTGCCCTTGGTCTGCCGTTCCTTGATTCATGAGACGCAGCACAAGCGTATCGAGCCACAAGCTCGTCAGTGGGATAAGCCGTTTGCGCGTTTCAGGTGTGCTCGTGAGGAAAAGCCAACCTTTCCTTTGGCGCGACCATTCTGCCGCGCTCCATCGCGCCATGGTTTCTTTCTCTGAGGGAAGCAGTTTGAGGGTGTCGGCGATCATGTTCAGGGATGCCAACACACCGCTCCTCTGCGCCGGAGCCTGACGGTCGATCATCGCCGAGTACTCGGTGCCTTTCACTCTCCGGTCGATTTCATCCTCGTGACACATCCACCAAGCGAGTTCCTCCGGTGTCGGTCTAAAGGTGAGGAGATGCGCGAAGATTTTTCTCGGACCTTCGACAAAGAATGGATTCTCGTTGTGGCGGTCGGGGAAGAGAGATGCAGCTAACGTCAGCGCCTCGGCGTCGTGCCTCAACTCTTCGCCGGGACTCCAATAGGGCATCCGAGCATCGAGCGGATTCAAGATAGCGTCGCCACGCTCAGGCGAGTAGAACTCCGGCGTGTAATCGAGTGCCGGATCGTAGACGATGGCCGTCTCGCCGCGCTCCTCGATCTGCAACAAGGCTCTTCGGATGAGGGTGCTCTTGCCGGTTCCTGTATCGCCCATGATGAGGATGTGGCTCGGCTCAATAACGCGAGGGAGCCTTAGAGTGGGAACCCTTCCGAAGGTTTTCTGTAAGAAACTCTGCTTCTGTTCGAACCCGATGCCGTCAGACCGGTTTCTGCGATTGAACTCGCGCACGGTCACAAGTTCCGGTCCCTTGAGTCTGCGCCCTTCTTTCCGTGCGCGGGCGCGCGCCGCATCCTTGGGGATGGCGACGAGCAAGCCCACAAAGAACACTCCCAGCCCACCCCAAAGGGCTGGCCTCAAGAAGTCCGTGAAGCTTTGGTCGCGGTAAATCCAATGACCTAAGAACGCATGCAGCTTAGCGTTGTCATATTGTCCCTGTTCGAAAACGAGCCGTTGATCTCCCATTCTGACTGCTTCATCCGTAAGTGAAAACGTCGCCTCACCCGTGGCAGTTGCTACGGGCGCTACTTCTTCGTTGAGTGCCAGCCTGCTGCCGTGCCGGTCCACCACATTTAGCAGCACGTAGCGGCCAGTTTTCGAGACACCAATTTCGGTACGGAGTCCACTACGGATGTATGGCTTCAAATAGAACCGCTGCAAGGGTGTCAGAACGTAGGCATAACGATATGCACAAATCGCGGCCACGCTTGCCGCTGCCAAAAACAATGCGGCAATCAGCCAAGCGGCTTTCAGATTCGGCCATTCGCCCGCGTACTGGTTTCGGCCCCATTCCTGGCTCATTCCGCACCTCCAGTTGTAGCCGCCGCAAGGCGTTCCTGCGCCTTACGGAATTTGTCCTGGTCTGCCCGCTCAATGAGCCTTTGCATTTCCTCGGGCGTGAGCGCCTCTCCATGGGCCAATTTGTAATGCGTATTCAAGAGGATTGTCCGCAGCGCGATAATCTCTGCCAGCACCGTTTCTTCCAATGCACGCGGTTTCTGCACACCCGCTTGTTGCAAGAGTGCCTCGCGGCACCATTCGCTGAGCGTCAAACCGTCGCGCTCAGCCACGGCAACTAGCCGCTCACATTCGGCCTCGGTCATCTTGCAACCTACGGTTCTGCTCCGCAGTTGATCGGCAGGCATAAGAGGAACCTCCCTGAGGAACTTCAAACCCCTTCGCTACTTCGGCTAGCAAAATCAATGAGTTAACCGGAAGCGCCGAAGGTTAACCGTCAGCGCCGCGATTTTGTTAACCTACGTCGCGAGAAGACGTTAACCAAAAGCGCCGCGCGGCGCTGTGCAGCACCCAATTTGGGGTGGCGTGTCCGCAAAACTCCCGCTGCGAAGCAGCGCATCCTCACAACTCTCCGTATTCGAGCGCGAGTTCATCCCAGGCCATACGTACCTCGGGGATTTCCCAGGCGCGGCGAAACAACGTCTGT
>Ga0335072_10006565_pt1 | contig 16987 bp, 14 predicted proteins | sample Lox_Sample_21_FD_206725 | JGI IMG/M metagenome (GOLD analysis project Ga0335072, IMG submission 206725) | Soil microbial communities from Loxahatchee National Wildlife Refuge, Florida, United States - Lox_Sample_2.1 | ecosystem: Environmental > Terrestrial > Soil > Wetlands | place: USA...
GTGCGGATCGCCGGCAGATCCGACAGCGGGAGCCGCGGATCGTTGTCCGCCTCCGCCAGCCGGATCGCCGTCTCCACCTCGGGCCGGCCGACGCTTTCCCCGCGTTCCAGCCGCCGCCACAGCCCTTGCAGCATGCTCTGGGCGGCGTCCACGCGCGCCGCATCCCCGGCGATCGCCACGCGATTGCCGCGGCACGACATCCGCACGCCCAGCGCTTGCTCGATCCGCACCAGGTGGCGGTCGTGGTCGCCGAGCAAGAGCGGCAACAGCGTGTTGTCGGAGAATTGCAGGGTCACAGCCTTGCCGCCGGATGCGGGAGGGGTGGAAGTCGCGATCAGGATGCTTTGGCTCAAGCGCAGGCTCGCTCCTCTACCAGGGTTGCAGACAAGGAATTGGGGAGGGCGGCGGTGATCGCCACCTCCGTTTCCGTTCCGGCCAGTCCAGCCGGCCCGGTTACATGGACCGGCTGAAGAAATGGTGAACGCCCGACCATCTGCCCAGGATGGCGCCCCGCGCCGGTGAACAATACGGGCAAGGTCAGCCCGACGCACGCGGCGTTGAATCGCGCCTGCTGCTCCCGCAGCAGCGCCTGCAGTTCGGCCAGCCGCTGCTCTTTTTCCGCTTCCGGCACCTGGTTGGGCGCACCGGCCGCCGGCGTGCCCGGACGCGGCGAGTAACGGAAGCTGTACGCCTGGGCGAAGCCCACATCACGCACCAGCGCCAGCGTGGCGGCGAAATCGGCGGCCGTCTCGCCGGGGTGGCCGACGATGAAATCCGATGACAGCGCGATATCCGGCCGTGCCGCCCGCAGCCTGTCCACTACGCGGCGGTAATCCGCGGCGGTGTGCCGGCGGTTCATCGCCGCCAGCACGCGATCCGAACCCGCTTGCACCGGCAGGTGCAGGAACGGCATCAGGACCGTCACGTCACGATGCGCCGCGATCAGTTCGTCCGTCATGTCGCGCGGGTGCGACGTGGCGTAGCGCAGCCGGAGCAGTACCGGCAGCTCGGCCAGCGCCCGGATCAGGCGGCCTAGGCCCCAGGTGCCGCCGCCTGGCGCCTCGCCATGCCAGGCATTGACGTTCTGGCCCAACAGCGTGATCTCGCGCGCGCCCTGTGCAACCAGCCGCTTCGCTTCGGCGATGATCGCGGCGGCGGGGCGGCTTTGCTCGGCGCCGCGGGTGTAGGGCACCACGCAGAAGCTGCAGAACCGGTCGCAGCCTTCCTGGATGGTGAGGAACGCCGAGACCCCCTGCGGCGCCGCCGTTTCCGGCAGCAGGTCGAATTTCTGCTCTGCCGGGAAGTCGGTGTCGATCACCGCCCCGGCGGCACGCGCGGCGCGCGCCACCATTTCCGGCAACCGGTGATAGGTCTGCGATCCGAGGACTATATCCACATAGGGCGCGCGGGCGAGGATTTCCTGGCCCTCGGCCTGCGCCACGCAGCCGGCCACGGCAAGGATCATTCGCCCGCCCTGGGCAGCGCGCGCCTCCTGCAACCGGCGCAGGCGGCCGAGTTCGGAGAACACTTTCTCGGCCGCCTTCTCCCGGATATGGCAGGTGTTGAGGATCACCATGTCGGCGCCGTCGGGCACCGGAGCCAGCGCGTAACCCAGCGGCGCCAGCACGTCCGCCATCCGCGCGCTGTCGTACACGTTCATCTGGCAGCCCCAGGTGATCACGTGCAGCCGCTTCTGGCCGGTTGTGAAGGTATTGCCCCGCTCGATCAGCGTCATCATCCAAGCTCCGCCCAACCTGGCCGGAAAACCTCAGCGCAGGGGGCAGCAGAAATGTTCGCACACGCCGGCACGGTCAAGCGGAGCAGCTTTGGTATATCCCTTCCGTTTCGCGCCCAGTCTGGCAGCACAACGCCGCGCCGTGTCAAGCACTTCCGCCCGCCCGGACCTCGCCATTCCATGAAGAACGCGAGTCACCGGTGAAGCGCCGTCACCTGCCGCTGCCCGCCGCGCCTGCCAGTGCCCGCACCCTGACCTGGTCGCGCGCCAGATCCGGTGCGGAACCCGAATGAACCACCTTGCCATCGTTGAGTGATCGGTACCGACAGGTTCTCCACCACCGTCAGGTTGGGGAAGATCCGGCGGCTTTCCGGGACATAGCTCACGCCGAGCCGTGCGATCCGGTAGGCACGCCAATGGGTAATTTCCGCTGATATTGATAATGACGCAATACAGCGCTCAGCGCTCGGCATTCACGGTAGCCAACGAAACACCCTGAGCGTTCGCATTCGCTTGAGGTGCACGGCTGGCGTACTCGCGCGCGATCCACGTGCAGACGACAAGTTGCAATGGGTGATACAGCATGATCGGCAGCAGGATCGGTCCGATGGCACTGGCCGGGAACAGGGCGTTCGCGATCGGCACGCCGCTGATCAGCGATTTCTGCGAACCGCAGAATACCAGGGCGACTTCGTCCGCCGTGCTGAATCCAAGCAGGCGGCTGCCCAGCAGCATTGCCGCCAGCGCGGCAACCAGCAGCACCGCGACGACCAGCCCCAGCACGATCAGCGTCGCCGGGGGGATCGATTGCCAGATGCCGCGCACGACGGCGGCACTGAATGCGGTGTAGACGATCAGCAGTATCGAGCTGCGATCGGTGACGGCAAGCAGCGGACGGTTGCGCGCGGCCCATGCGCCGATCCACGGCCGCAGCAGGTGACCGGCGACGAAAGGCAGCAGCAATTGCATCGCGATCTGTACGATGCCCGTCACATGGATCGCGCCGCCATGCACATGCGACATCGCGCCGAACAGCAGCGGCGTAAGCGCGATGCCCGCGACGTTAGACATGCTGGCAGAGCAGATGGCGGCGGCGACATTGCCGCGCGCGATCGAGGTGAGCGCGATCGATGATTGCACCGTCGATGGCAGGACGCAGCAGAACAACACGCCCATCCACAACGGGGGTGGCAGCAGTCCCGGCAAGGCTGCCAGCAGACCGAGGCCGAGGGCTGGGAACACCACGAACGTCGTGGCGGCGGCGACGGCGTGCAGCCGCCAGTGCGTCAGGCCGTTGACCACGGCCTCGCGCGACAGGCGGGCGCCCTGCAGAAAGAACAGTGCGGCGATGGCAAACTGTCCCAGGGCAGCAAATGCTCTGGCGCTGGCGCCGCGGCAGGGCAGCAGGCTGGCGGCCAGCACGACGCAGGCCAGCGCCAGGATGAAACCATCGACCGGCAGGCGAAACCTGGCGGTGGGTACGCGCAGTACACCATTGCTCATTGACGGGTCGCCTCTTCTGTCTTGCCGCCGGTGCTGGCCGGTCTGGCAGTTGTTGCGTGCGTCCCGGACGTGTCGCAGGCGGTTTCTTAATTGGCTGCTTGCGGGCGCGGCGTTGCCGGGCGCATCGCCCCGGCGCCGTGTTCAGGGCGAAGGCGAAACCGGTTCGCCGATGGCACCGGCTGCCATCGTCAATTCGGGAGCCGCCCCAACCGACAGCAGCGCGTGCAGCTTCTCACATGCCTCCGCGCCACTGCGCGGCGCCGTCAGAATTGCCATCGCCATCATCAGCAGGAGCGTGATCATGAGCGTGCAATCATCGGCCCCAAGGCTGAGCCGGGCGGACCGCGATACATACCGGCGATCGTGGTACCAAGAGCGCATGAATTTCATCCGCCTGATTCCGTTCTGAATGGCTTGCAGCGTGATTGGACCAAACGTCACGTGAGGGCTGCGTGAGTCTTGCCGCAAACGGACACGATGATCCTGGTCACACCGATTCACGAGCGCACACGGTCGCCGTAACGGATCGCTGCTTCGTACGCCGCGTGCCCATGCGGCGCGGTTCGCACGGTCGCAATCCCGGCGGCGGTATTGTTTCGCGGCGGCGATCTCGCGATACTGCCCGCGCGCTACGGCGCACGGGTGGCAGTCGCCGTCCGTTGATCGCACAGACCGGAGCCAGCGTATTCGCTGCTCCGCAGGGGGTTACGTCATGAGCAAGAAGATATCGCGCCGCGGCGCGTTGAAGCTGGGCGCGGCCGCGACCGCGCTGCCGCTGGTACACATCCGCAGTGCCGGAGCAGCCGGCAAGCTGACACTGGCGCTGTGGGACCATTGGGTGCCCGCCGGCAATGATGCCATGCGCAAGGTGGTCGGTGCCTGGGCGGAGAAGAACAAGGTCGATGTGCAGATCGATTTCCTCAGCGCGATCGGCAACAAGATCGACCTGACGATGGCGGCCGAGGCCGCCGCCGGTACCGGCCATGACGTATTCGCCTTCGATCAGTGGACCGTGCAGCAGTGGCACGAGAAGCTGATTCCGATGGACGACGTGATGACCTCATTGGTCGCGAAATATGGTCCGGTCGGCCAGGGCATCGATTACCTGGGCAAGGTGGACGGCCACTGGATGGCGATGCCGATGCCGCAAGGTTCCGCGCCGCTGCCGCCCTGCGCGCGCATCAGCATGCTGAAAAAATTCGCCAATGTGGACGTGACGGCGTGGTACCCCGCGCAGAAGGCGTCCGAGGCGGATGACTGGACCTATGACAAGATGCTGGAAATCGCCGAGGCCTGCCACAAGAACGGCTATCCGGTCGGCATCGGCTGCGGCCAGACCACCGATTCGTGCCAGACCTGGGGCGCGATCTTCGGTGCTTTCGGCGCCGACCTGGTGGACGGCAAGGGCAACATTACCGTTGATTCGGACAATGTGAAGCAGGTGATGGAATATGCCGCGCGGCTGGTGAAGTTCCTGCCATCCGACACGGTTGCCTATGATGATGCTTCCAACAACCGCGCGCTGATCTCCGGCAAGAGCGCGCTGATCTGGAATCCGCCCTCGGCCTGGGCGGTGGCCAAGCGCGACGCGCCGCAGGTGGCGGCGGACTGCTGGACGTTCCCGAACCCGAAAGGGCCGAAGGGGCGACTGGTGCCGCACCGGCCGTATTTCTGGGGCATCTGGAAGTTCTCGCAGAACGCGTCGGCGGGAAAGGAATTGATCCACTACATGTCGGAACGGCCGCAGGTGGAGGAGCTGGTCACCGCCGTGGTTGGCTATGACATTCCGCCATTCCTCTCGATGGCGGATTTCAAAGTCTGGAGCGAGGTCGAGCCGCCGAAGGGCACGGTGTACAACTATCCCGTGCGGCCCTGGCACGGTGCCAGCTACTACATCACCGGATCGTCGGCGCCGCCCGACATCGCGGTGCAGATGTGGAACCGTGGCACCATCCCGACGATGGTGGCAAAGCTGGTCTCCGGCCAGAGCATCAAGCAGGCGATCGACTGGGCAAAGGACGAGCTGGAAGGCTTCACGCGCTGACGCGAGCGACACCACAGGGGACCATGCTGGCCGAAATGCCGGAAGCGAGGCGGCGGCGGGGCGGGTCTCCTGTGGCATCCACTGGCGCTTTGCCGGCCGGCGCGCCGGTGGCATACGTCAGTTTTGTGTCGCCATCGACACGTTGCTCCAGATCGACGAGCCGATGGTCGAGGCGAATGGAACTGGGAGCGACCGCACCCAGCAACACGGCGTGCAGATCGCAGTGGTGGGCCAGGAGACAGGACGTGCCGTATCATTGCTCTGCCGATTCACCGAATATCATGTCGAAACGCACATTGCTCGTGTCGAAGTCCTGGTCGTTGCACCAGCTTGGACAGAAGGCGGTGGCGCGCAGTGTTGCCTCCAGCACCAGCCGGCGCAGCGCCTCGAACATGCAACGTCGTCCACAGGCAGCCTGCCGGCGTGTCCGCCAGGTCGGCGGCATCGGCAGCGGCCCTCACCCTGGTCTGCTACACGCTATATCGGGCGGCATATAGCTCAGGCGGCCGCATGCCGCGGATCAATCGATCGGACTGGGCGCCCCGGTCTCATGACGGTGGAGATCGAGCCACTTGCCCTCCACGTCGCGGCTCATCATGTAGATCCGGCGGTTCGACGCATCGCCATAGCGGGAACAAAGTTCGTCCAGCGGCGGTATCGCCCGATAGCTTTCCTGGTATTCCTGCTCTCGAGCGGTAAAGATTTCCTCGCAGGAGGCTCGTTCCAGATAGTCGATGTTCGTCTCATCGACATCGAGCTTGAGAATCAGGCGGCGCGGCTTGCCGGCGGTTTCCAGCATCACCGGAATCCATTCCCGTTCGGACAGCCATGTGCTGAACTTCTTCGGGCGAAGCGCATTGATCTGCTCCGGCAAGCCATCGCGATCGTCCTCGGTGAGACGTTCGTCCTCATAGCGCGTCGCCAGGCCGGCATAGAAGAATGGACTGGCGGTCCGGCTGCGCAGTTCACCCGGCACGGCGTCGAGAATTTCAAGCAGCCGCTGCAACAACGGCAAAGTGTTTCGTGTCAAGAACAGTTTCTCTTCGCGCATCATGCCGTGGGTGCCGCCGAGGCGCAGGATATCGAGCTGGTAGTCGAAATCGCCGCGCCGGCCGTTCCAGCGGTCGTGCGTCTCGCCGTGGCCGGCGAGCGAGGCGTGGAAGCCCGTGATCCCCGCGGCGCGCCGTTCCTGGAGCCAGGCGCCTCGGCATCCGCCCCTCGCTGCTCGGCCGATGGCGGCGGACCGGTCCGCCGCCATCTTGCCAGGGCACGATGTTTTGTCGAATGGGACGGATTACAAGGCCGCGGTGACCGCCGTCACCTCGGTGTAGTTGTGGAACACTTCCTCGCCCATCTCGCGCCCCCATCCGGACTGCTTGTAGCCGCCGAACGGCAGCGAGGCATCGAACACGTTATGGCAGTTCAGCCACACGGTACCGGAGCGGATGCGGCTGGCCAGCTTGTGCGCGGTGCCGATGTTGCGCGTCCACACGCTGGCGGCGAGGCCATAGATGGTATCGTTGGCCTGCTTCGCGATGGCATCGATATCGTCGTCGCCGAACGGCGTCGTGCACACCACCGGACCGAAGATTTCCTCGCGCACCACCTTCATATCGGGCGAGGTGTTCTCCAGCACCGTCGGCGCGACGAAGTAGCCCAGGTTGCCGACCCGGCCGCCGCCCACCGCGACCTTGGCGCCCGCCTCGCGGCCGGCGGCGATGAACCCCGTTACGAGATCGAATTGCTCATCCAACACCAGCGGTCCCATCTCGGTTGCCGGGTCCAGGCCGTGTCCCACCTTGATCTTGCCGGCAATGTCGGCGACGCCGGCCACCACCTTGTCGTAGACGGATTTGTGCCCGAACAGTCGTGAGCCGCCGCAGCAGCATTGGCCGTGATTGAAGAAGATCGCGTTGGCAGCGCCGGAAATGGCGATGTCGAGGTCCGCGTCCGGCAGGATGATGGCCGGCGATTTTCCCCCGAGCTCCAGCGATACCTTCTTCAAATTTCCCGCCGCCGCCTGGACGATGAGCTTGCCGACTTCGGTCGATCCGGTGAACGCCACCTTGTCGACATCGGGATGCGCGGCCAACGCGGCGCCGGCCGTTTCGCCGAATCCGGTCAGCACGTTCACCACGCCTGCCGGCACGCCGGCTTCCTGGATGATCTCGGCCAGCCGCAGCGCCGTCAGGGGGTTTGTTCGCCGCCTTCAGCACGATGGTGCAGCCTGCCGCCAGCGCCGGCGCGATCTTCCATGCCGCCATCAGCAGCGGGAAATTCCACGGAATGATCTGGCCCACCACGCCGACCGGCCCGCGCACCGTATACGACAGGTATTCCCCAGGCAGCGACAGAGGCAGCGTGGAGCCGGTGATCTTGGTCGCCCAGCCGCCCATGCAGCGGAACATATCCACCGCCAGCGGCAGGTCGGCGACGCGCGCCACGGCGTTTGGCTTGCCGTTGTCGATCGATTCGAGTTCGGCCAGTTCCTTCAGGTCGCGCTCGATCAGGTCCGCGATGCGCCACAGGATACGGCCACGCTCGGACGGGCTGATTTTGCCCCAGCGCCTTTCATCGAACGCACGGCGCGCCGCGGCCACCGCGAAATCGCCATCCGCCTTGTCGCCCTCCGACACGCTGGCGATCACGCCGCCGGTGGCCGGGTTGCACACGGCAAAGGTCTTGCCCGAGACGGCACCGACCATCTTGCCGTCGATCAGCATCCGCGGAGTCCGGCCCAGGTAGCCGGCGGCGTGCCGCAATCTCGGATCGAGTGCGATCGTATCCATATGGGTTCCTCCTTGCTGGCGGTTCCTGGCCCTTGGCAACGGGCTGGTTGTCGGCCAGTATCGCTATATCCGGTCACATACGGCGACGGGAAGCGAGTCCGTTTGGGGACGCCCGCCGCGCCGAACCGGGACGGAGGACAGAACACCATGTATCCGAACGTTGAATTGTTCATCGATGGCGCCTGGGGGCCGGCGGCGGCGGGCCGTACCATTCCGGTGGCCAGTCCCGCCACCGGCGAACCGATCGGCACTGTTGCGCATGCCGAACGCGCCGACCTGGATCGCGCCCTGGAAGCCGCCGACAAGGGCTATCGCGGCTGGCGCCACGTTTCCGCCTTCGATCGTTCGAAGGCGATGCGCAAAGCCGCCAACATCCTGCGCGACCGCGCCGACGCCATCGCGCCCCTGCTCACCATGGAGCAAGGCAAGCCGCTGCCGGAAGCCAAGGGCGAAGTACTCGCCGCGGCCGATGTGATCGATTGGTTCGCGGAAGAGGCGCGCCGCGCCTATGGCCGCGTTATTCCTGCGCGCGCAGAAGGCATTTACCAGCTCGTGGTGAAGGAACCGGTGGGACCGGTCGCCGCGTTCACGCCGTGGAACTTCCCCATTAACCAGGTCGTGCGCAAGCTGTCCTGTGCGCTCGCCGCCGGATGTTCCATCATCGTCAAGGCGCCGGAGGAAACGCCGGCGTCTCCCGCGGAACTGATCCGCGCCTTCGCCGATGCCGGCGTGCCGGCCGGCGTGATGAACCTGGTGTACGGCGTGCCGGCGGAAATCTCCGAATACCTGATTCCGCACCCGATCATCCGCAAGATGTCGTTCACCGGGTTCACCGCGGTGGGCAAGCAGCTTGCCGCGATTGCCGGCGCGCATATGAAGCGCGTTACTATGGAACTGGGCGGTCACGCGCCGGCCATCGTGTTCGATGACGCCGACATCGACACCGCAAGCCGGCTGCTGGCGACGGCGAAATATCGCAATGCCGGGCAGGTGTGCGTGTCGCCGACGCGCGTTCTGGTGCAGGAACGCGTCTATGACCAATTCGTGGAAGGCTTCGTGCGGCACAGCAAGGCAGTGAAGGTCGGCGATGGCCTGGAGTCCGGCACCACGATGGGGCCGATGGCCAATCCGCGGCGCATCGCCGCGATGGAGACGTTCATCGGCGACGCCACCCAGCGCGGCGCCACGTTGCGCACCGGCGGTCACCGTATCGGCAACAAGGGCAATTTCTTCGAACCGACGGTGATCACCGACGTGCCGAAGGATGCCCGCGTGATGAACGAGGAGCCGTTCGGGCCGCTCGCCGTCATATCGCCATTCAGCTCGTTCGAAGAAGTGGTGACGGAAGCCAACCGCCTGCCGTACGGGCTCGCGTCCTATGCCTATACGCGCTCGGCAAAGACGGCGAACGCCATCGCCGCGGCGGTGGAAAGCGGCATGATCTCGATCAACCATCATGGTCTTGCGTTGCCGGAAGTGCCGTTCGGCGGCGTGAAGGATTCAGGCTACGGCTCGGAGGGCGGACTGGAGGCGATCGAGAACTATCTCGTCACCAAGTTCGTCACCCAGGCGGGCCTGTAGGCACGCCGCGGCCAGGGGAGACGAACGATCGTGAGCGCATCAGCGGCACTGCGGCATGGCACCAGCCTCGCCATGCCGCCGAAGACGTTCACCGTTTCCCCGGCCGCGCCAGCGCTGGTGATGCATGACGAACCACCCGCCGGCGCCGCGCCGCCGCCGCGACGTACCAAGATCTGGGAATTCCACAGCAACCTGCATTGCTCGATCATCGGCACCTGTCTGTCCACCGGCGAGTTGCGGCAGGTGTTAAAGAAGCTCGGCGCGGCATCACCGGACAGCACCGACCATGAATTGCACGCCGCCGCGGTAAGCCTCGCGGCGCGGCACGACAAGGCGGGCAAGCTGCTGCACAAGGCGCTGGACGAGCGCCACCGCCTGCCGATCAACCAGTTTGCCAAGGCAACCACGGAGCAAGCGGTGCGCGCGCTGTGGCGCGAAGCCGTGCAGCGCGGCGAAATCCCTGGCGCCTATTGGGCAGCGTTGACCCATCCTGCGGCGACGCAGGCGCTGATCCGCGACGCGTTCGGCGAAGTGCACATGCTGTCGCATCTCGTCGGTGCCGCCAATCGCGCCGACATTCGCCGGCTGTGCCAATTGGAGGCGGAGAATGCCAGTCTTCACGCACGCCTGGACCGCCAGCAACTTGCATTCCGCGAGGTCGTGACGGCGCGCGATGCGCGGATCCGCAACTTGCGCGATGCGCTGGCGCAACAGACCGTTGCGGAACCCGCGGCGGGCGACGATACGGCGGCGTTACGGCAGGCGTTGGCCGACCTGGAACGGCGGCTTGCGGCGGAAACACGCCGCGGTGCCGTGCTGCACGACAAGCTGGCGGCAGCCACGACTGCTCTGGCCGAAGCGCAGGCGGCGCGCGCCGGGGCAGAGCAGGATGCGGCGGCGCTGCGGTGCGAACTGGAAGCGGTCGCGGACTGCTTCATGCAGATCACCCCTGGGCAGATCACCCCTGGGCAAATCGACTCCGGTCAAATCGACCCTCGGCAGATCGACCCTGCCGCGCCGGCGGTGACGCCCGGCCCGTGGCTGCCCGGCACGACCGTGCTGTATGTCGGCGGCCGACCGAACCAGGTCGCGCATCTGCGCGCGGTGGCGGAGCAGGCCGGCGCGGCGTTATTGCATCACGACGGCGGCATCGAGAATCATCTCCATTTGCTTGCCGGCCTGGTGAGCCAGGCGCAGATCGTGGTGTTTCCCGTCGATTGCATCAGCCATCACGCGGCGCAATTGGCCAAGCAATTGTGTCGTCAGTCAGGCAAACGCTTCATGCCGCTGCGCTCGGCCAGCGCTACGTCTTTGCTGGCAACGCTGCGCCAGCCGGACCTTGCGGGCGCCGCCGACGCGGCGGACTGATCAGCCGCGAACCGCCGTCTCAGACGCCGACCATCACGTCCGACGCCTTGATCACGGCGAAGGCCGCCATGCCGGGATTCAGGCCAAGTTCCTCCGACGCCTCGTTGGTGATCGAGGCAGTGATCGTCACGGTCGGCGAAACCTCGATGGTGACATGCGTCGTGGTGGCGCCAGGCTTCACCGCCTTGATCGTCCCGGCGATTTGATTGCGGGCAGACAGTTTCATGGCGCGATCTCCTGTGGGTTGCGCACCCCGATTATGACTGCGAACCCGCGGCGGCGCCAGCTTTCCGATGGCGCGGCTGCCCTTGCCGCTATATGCCGCCGGGGATATCGTTGCAGCCCCACATCTTCCGCCGCGTTCGAGAGGCTTGCCGATGCGTTTTGTACTCGCGTTCTGTCTGCTGCTGCTGCCGCTCGCGGCACGGGCGCAGCAACTCACGGTGTTCGCCGCCGCCAGCCTGACCGACGCCATGAAGGACGTCTTGGCGCAATGGGCGCAGGCGGGCCATCCGCCGCTGCGCCTGTCGTTCGGTTCCAGTTCCACTCTCGCCTTACAAATCGAGCAAGGCGCCCCGGCAAATCTGTTCGCATCCGCCGACGAGAAGTGGATGAACTATCTTGCCGGCAAGACTCTCATCGCCGCCGATACGCGGCGGGATTTGCTTGGCAACGACCTGGTCCTGGTGGTTCCGGCCAATCATCCGCGGCACGTCGCCATCGGGCCGGGCTTCGATCTGCCGGGCATGCTTGGCGCCGATGGGCGCCTCGCGACCGGCGACCCCGCCCACGTGCCGGTCGGTATCTATGCCGAGCAGGCGCTGAAGAAACTTGGCTTGTGGGATGCCGTGGCGGGGCGGCTCGCGCGCGCCGCCGACGTTCGCTCCGCGTTATTGCTGGTGGAACATGGCGAGGCGCCGGCCGGCATCGTCTATGCGACCGATGCCGCGGTATCGAAAGCTGTGATGGTGGCGGGCACGTTCCCGGCCGATTCCCACGATCCGGTCGCCTATCCGTTCGCGGTGGTGAAGACCGGCGACACGCCGAACGCGCGCGCGTTACTGACGTTCCTGTCCGGGCCGCAGGCGCGCGCGATTTTCGTCGGCCGTGGCTTCAAGGTTGAATAAGCTGCTGCTGTCACCGGAGGAATGGCAGGCGGTTTGGCTGACTCTCGTCGTGGCGGCACGCGCGGTCGGCTGCGGATTGCCGCTTGCGGTGCTTACCGCGTGGGTGCTGGCGCGGTACCGCTTCCCTGGCCGCCCGGTGCTGAACACGCTGGTGCATCTGCCATTGGTCCTGCCGCCGGTGGTGACCGGCTGGCTGCTGCTGATCGTCTTCGGCATTCGTGGTCCGGTCGGTTCGCTGCTATATGACTGGTTCGGCGTGCGGCTGGTATTCACCACCGCGGGCGCCAGCCTGGCCTGCGCTGTCATGACCTTCCCGGTGATGGTGCGCGCGGTGCGCCTGTCGCTGGAAACCGCCGATCCGGGACTGGAACAAGCGGCGCGTACGTTGGGAGCAGGCCGGTTCGACCGGCTTTTCAATGTGACGCTGCCGCTGGCGTCGCCGGGCATTCTGGTTGGTGCGATCGTTGCCTATGCGACCTGCCTGGGCGAGTTCGGCGCCGTGATCACCTTCGCCGCCAACATCCCGGGCGAGACACAGACCCTGCCGCTGGCGATCTTCACCGCCTTGCAGGTGCCGGGCGGCGAAGCTAAGGCTGCGGAATTGTCGATGGTCTCGCTGGTGCTGGCGCTGATTGGATTGCTGGCGTCGGAATGGGCCAACAAGTGGCTGAACGCGGTGCTGGGGCGATGAGCCTGAACGTTCTGCTGCGCCATCGTTTTCCCGGCTTCGCGATCGATGTGACGTTTGAGACGCCCTCGCCCGGCGTCACCGTTTTGTTCGGTCCATCCGGGGCTGGGAAATCCACCGTTATTGCCACTGCCGCCGGATTGTTGCGGCCGGAGGTGTGCCGGATCGCGGTGGATGGCACAGTCCTCAGCGACACCGGAACCGGCATCTGGCTTGCGCCCGAGCGCCGGCGCGTCGGCCTCGTGTTTCAGGACGCACGCTTGTTTCCGCATATGTCGGTGGCGACCAACCTGCGGTTCGGACTGCGCCGCGCCCCCGCCGGGCCGGTGCGGTTTGACGAAATCGTTGAACTGCTGGGCATCGCTGCGTTGCTGGACCGCCGGCCGCACACGCTGTCGGGTGGGGAACGCCAGCGCGTGGCGATCGGCCGGGCGTTGCTGGCGCAACCGCATCTGCTGCTGATGGACGAACCGCTGGCCAGCCTGGATGCCGCGCGCAAGCACGAGATCATGCCGTATCTGACTCGCCTGAAAACGACGCTGAACCTGCCTGTGCTTTATGTGACGCACGCGCTGGATGAAGTCGCGCAGCTGGCCGATTCGCTGGTGCTGATCGAATCCGGACGCCTGATTGCCTGCGGCGCACTGCCGGACATCTCCGCACGCGCCGACCTGCCTCTGGCGCAACGCGACGATACCGGCGCATTGCTGATTTGCCGTGTCGCACAGCACGACATTGGCCGCGAACTGACGCTGCTGGAAGGCGCCGGTGCGGCGTTCCGGGTGCCGCTGCTGGATGTGCCGGAGGGCAGCACGTGCCGCATCCGCATTCCTGCGCGCGAGGTCATTCTGGCAGGCAAGGCGCCCGATGCGATCAGCCTGCACAACATCGTGCCCGGGTGCGTGCGCCGGATCATTCCGGATACCGCGCGCCGCGCGGTGCTGGTCGAAGTCGGATTACCGGCCGGCGCGTTGCTGTCGCGCGTGACGCCGGATGCCATTGCGCGTCTGGAATTGTCGCAGGGTCGGCCGGTGCTGGCGCTGATCAAGTCCACCTCGATCGAGGTGCTGGGCGGTTAGTGCGGATGACGCGGCGGCCGGGCCGGTGCCGGAGTCCGCGCCTATTCCGGATCCGGCCCTTCCACCGACGCGTAGCCACGCCCGAATGCCGCATCGCGCTGCTGGAATGCGTGCTTCACACCGTGCTGGCGCATGGTTTCGCGGAAGGCGCGTGCCTTGGGGGCGAGGTGTCCGCGCGCGTCGATTTCAGCGCCGATGCGCTGCAGCGTGCGTGCGCCCATCAGTTCCAGCCCGAGATTGACCAGCCGCTTGTTGGCCGACAGCAAATGCGGATCGACCAGGCCCATGCGGGTGGCGAGCCGCATCACCTCGGATTCCAGTTTCGCCGCCGGCACGGATTTCAAGGCGAGGCCGATTCGTGCGGCGTCCTTGCCGGTGAGGCTGTCGCCGGTCAGCAGCAGGCGCTTCGCCCATTGCGGGCCGCAGTGATACAGCCACATCGAACCGGGCGGCGTGCCCAGGTCGCGCACCGGGGGAAAGCCGATGCGGGCGTCGTCCGCCACCATCACGATGTCGCAGAACCAGGCGAGCTCGGTGCCGATGCCGATGCAGGTGCCGTGCACCTGGGCGATGACCGGCTTGTGCATGTCGAAGATCTGGATGCGCATGCGCTGGCCTTGTTCAAGGCGCCAGACGTCGTCGTCGATTTCCGTGCGGCCGCGATAGTCGGGGCCGCGGCCGGCGGAATATTCGCCGAGGTCGGCGCCGGCGCAGAAATGCGGCCCGGCGCCACGGAGGACGACGCAGTGGACAGCGTTATGCTCGTCGGCTTCCAGCAGCGCGGCGTTCAGCTCGCGGAGCAGGCGGCCGCTGAGGGCGTTGCGTTTTTCCGGGCGGTTGAGGGTGAGGATGGCGGTGGTGTTTTGCACGTCGTAGGTGATATCGCTGTAGGTCATGGACGTTCTCTCCCGGGCCGGTTGGCGCGCGTGAATTATCGGGCCAGGCAATTACAGTAATCATACCGGATGTCTACAACGTCGCCCGATTGAAATTACGGCGAGCGAGATTCTGCTGGAGCAGGTTCGATCCATGGTCGGCGGATTGCTTGATGTCATTGATGAGGTGATACCGACGGCTGCCCTGGCGCCTCGGGCATTTGAAATTGCCAGTACTATGGGCCATCCCGTTTACGATTGCTGCTACATTGCGCTGGCAAAGCAGTGTGGAGCACAATTGGCAACGGCGGATGCGCGGCTGCTCACACGCAGGCCGGCACGGCCCGAGCAGGCTTGCTGATTGGATTGAAGGCGAGCGTTCGGTGCATAAATCAAAGCAACACGCGCGAGATCGTTGACCAGTTCTGGCGACTTCATGCGAGTGCGGTTAACGGTTGCCATCGCTGCGGCGTACGATCCAAGGTTTTCGGCTACAGGTCATCCATCGTTTGCCGCCGCGGGCTCCAGCCAGGCATCCGACTGACATTGGAATCGGCCGCCCACATAGACGCCATGGATGCAGATCTTCGACCTTTGGCGAAGGTCGATGCCACTTTTCTCCAGGCTCGGAACGCTCGCCGTCGGAAGTTTAGGGCCCGTCCGTGAACAACCGAATCGGCTTGGGCGGCAAGCTCGCTTCTCCGCCTGCAACGTTGCCGTGCGTGCCATTCGGTTATTTCCTGACGTATGGCGCGCGCGGCAGCACGGAACTTGGATCCCCGATAGCCACCGTCGGCGTAAAGCCTCAGCTAGGCACACCAGCTAACCGATTCAACTGACTCAATTGGTTCCCGCATGGACACTCAATGCGGAGCTTATGCGGCGGCACAAACGCCGATTCATCGCCGTTGGCATTATATCAGCGATCTTTCTGCTCATCTTGGCCCTCTGGCGCTGACCAAAATGGTAACTCCAACTTTCACACATCGTCGATCCGGCTGGCAGTCGCCTACGCAAGCGGGAGGGAGAATCGGTTACCCCGGCCGCTCGCCGTAGCCGAGTTCCGCCAGCACTTCGGCGGTATGCTCGCCCAGTTCCGGTGCGGGCCGGCGGACGCGGCACGGCGCCTCGGCAAGCTTCATCGGGAAGCCGGTCATGCGCACCGCGCCATGGCCCGGATGCGGCACGTCCAGCACCATCGCCTGGGCCGCGATCTGCGGATCGGAGAATACCTGGTCGACGCTCAGCACCGGCCCGCACGGCACGCCGGCGGCGTTCAGCACCGACACCCAATGCGCCGTCGTGCGCGTTGCCAGTTTTCCCCCGACGATCGCATTGATCCGCGCGCGGTTGGCGACCCGTGCCGCGCCGGTGGCATAGAGCGGATCGGTCTTCAGATCCGGCTCCCCCAGCGCATCGGCCAAGCGGGCGAAGAACTCATCGCCCGGCGGCGCGATCGCCAACTGGCCGTCACGCGTGGGAAACAAGCCGTACGGCGCGGCGATCGGATGATCGTTGCCGCTGCGCGGCGGCACACGGCCGGTGGCGAAATAGTCCGACGCGATGTAGGCCAGCATGCTGACCAGCGCATTGGTCATGCCGACTTCGGCGCGCTCGCCCTGGCCGGTCGCGCGCGCGCGGAACACCGAGGCGGCGATCGCCAGCGCCGCATACAGCCCCGCCACGAGGTCGCTGATCGGCAGGCCGGAGCGCAGCGGCGGGTCGTCCGGCGTGCCGTTCACGCTCATGAAGCCGCTCATCGCCTGGGCGATGAAATCGAATGCCGGGCGATCGCGGTACGGGCCGGTGCTGCCGAAGCCGTTGACGCTGCAGCTCACCAGGCTGGGGCGCAGTGTCCGCAGCCGCGCATCGTCGAAGCCCAGCCGGCCCAGCACGCCGGGACGGAAGTTGTCCACCAGCACGTCGGCGGTCTCGATCAGCCGCGCCAGCGCCGCGCGCCCGGGTGCCTGCCGCAGGTCCAGCCGCACCGAGCGCTTGTTGCGATTGAACGCGGCGAAATACCAGGACAGGCCGTCGCGTTGGGCGCCCTGGGCACGGATCGGATCGCCCTCCGGCGCCTCCACCTTGATCACGTCGGCGCCGAGATCGCCGAGCAGCATGGTGCAGAACGGCCCCGACAGCACGCGCGTCAGGTCGATCACGCGGAGTCCGGCCAGCGGCTGCGCGGCTTCGGTCAT
>Ga0335072_10006566_pt1 | contig 16986 bp, 8 predicted proteins | sample Lox_Sample_21_FD_206725 | JGI IMG/M metagenome (GOLD analysis project Ga0335072, IMG submission 206725) | Soil microbial communities from Loxahatchee National Wildlife Refuge, Florida, United States - Lox_Sample_2.1 | ecosystem: Environmental > Terrestrial > Soil > Wetlands | place: USA: Florida...
GCCACGTGTTCCGCGCAGGATTTCGGCGCCTGCGTTGCAATGACGCGCGCACCGCGGCGCACTGCCTTGGCATAGTGAGCGAAGGCCCAGTACTGACCGCTGCGGGCGAGCTTCTGCGTCTTTGAACCTACCGTGACCACGCCGCCGCATTGGAACGGGCCGATGTTGGGGCCGCCTTTTTCATCAAGAACCAGGTTCCACGCCACGATGCAGCGCGCCCAGTTTTTCAGAATTTGTGCATAGGTGGCGGACCACTTGGTCCAATCGGAGGCGTAGTCCGGCGCCGTGATGTCCGGACCGCCCTCGGTCCAGTAAGCGTTCTTCGTGGGAAAGCGGGTCATCGCATCGGGCTGGCCCGCGTAGCCGTGCCAGGCGACTCCGTCCACAAACTGAAAGACCTCCGGGTCGCTTAACTCATCCATCGCGCGGCCCCATAGATCATAATTGTGGTCGAGGAGCCAGATCCGGGTGTCGAGCTTCGCGTTACGCAGAGCAGGCCCGAGGAACTCTTTGATGAAGCCGGTTTCGTATTCCTGTCCCCAGAGCGCGGCCGGCATTCTGCCGCCCTGGTCCGTGTCCACTTCATTCTGCGTCGTCACAGCACGAATATTGACGCCCTCAGCACGGTAATCTTCCAGAAAACGCACGAAGTATTGAGCATACGAGGGGAAATAGGGCTTGCGCATGGAGCCGCCGAGAAGAGATCCGCCAGTCTTCATCCAGCCGGGCGGGCTCCAGGGCGTCGAGAAGAGATACAGGTCCGGGTTTACGCGCAGGGCTTCGCGCAGGGTGGGCAAAATATAGGCGCGGTCGTGCTCGATGCTGAAGTTCTTGAGTTCGGGATCGGGCGAGGGCGAGTCATCAAAGCTGTACGCGGAGCAGGAATAGTCGCTCGAGCCGATGCAGGTACGGCCAACAGAGAGCCCCAGCCCGCCGGGTCCGAAAAATTCCTGTAGTAACTTAGCCCGCTGGCCCGCATCCATCTTGCTGAACAGATAGCAGGAAGCGTCTGTGAACGCGCCGCCGAAGCCGAGAATGCTCTGGAAGCTTCGCGACGAATCGATCTCCACTGCAGGTAAGTTTCCAGCTGAGGAACTCTGCCATGCCGGAACGGGAATCTCCCTGCATCGATCCTCATCAGAAGTCATCCAGGCGCGGAGGGGAGCCGCGAAGGAAGCTCGTCCCCAGACTGGCAAAGCGCCTGCACAAACCATTGTCGTGGCAGCGGTTGCGGCCTGTCGTAGGAACGCTCGCCGGGATATGTAATTCATCGAATAATTCCACTCTTTCGTATGGGCTCTGTTGGCAGGTTGGTCGGGCAAGCGTTTGCTTTGCCCCTCGAATCACCGCAAAAGCGCTGTTGCGTATAGGCCGAAATAAAGAAAACACATGCGCATGGCCGACGCACGGACGGATAGTAGCATTCATACAATCGTTTGTCTACAAACTGAAAAATGACTTGACAGTCATTCAAAAGGAGTGGTTTAATTCCAGCCGCGCATCAAACTTGAGGGAATTTACGTGAATACAACCGTTTGTCTTATGGGGTTCAAAGGGTTCACGCAAGATTATGCGCGTCTGGCTGACGCTGGACTTGATTCAAGCCGCGGAAACCAAAACCGTGGCGATCGTAAGTGGCTCAGGAGGCATTTCATGAGAAGCAGGACACAATGGATTCGGCCCTTCTTCCTGATCTGTGCGGTACTGGCAGGCGGGAGTGGGGTATGCCTTGCACAAAACACATCTTCAGGCGATCTGCGCGGCTCTGCAACCGACACGACAGGGGCGATTATTCCAGGGGTAACGGTGAGTGTGCTGGACGTCGACAAAGGCGTCACTCGCACCTACACGACCGACAGCGCAGGCCTCTACGATACCGGAGCGATTCCGGAGGACCATTACAAGCTCACCTTCACCAAAGATGGTTTCGAAACGCTCGTCCGCGGCCCGGTCACGGTCTCGCTCGGCATCCAGACCATTGATGCGCAGTTGCGCGTGGGCTCAGTCTCGCAGCAGATCGTAGTTACGACGGACGTTCCGATGCTGCAAACGGAGTCTGGGGCCAAGGAAGACACGCTTGAATCCTCCACAATGACGGAACTGCCGCAGATAGGCAGCCAGAACGGCGGCGGCGCCGACTGGGAGAATTTTGTTGTGTTGATGCCCGGAGCGGCCGGCGCGCCGGAGAACTCTTCAAACGCTCTCAATCCCGGCACAATCTCGTCGATCAACGGCAACCTGCCGTATGCGGACGTTCTGCAGGACGGCGCGACCACCACGTTGCCAATGAGCCAGAACACCGACGTCACGATCTTCGAAACCACTGCAGAAGTTAAGGTTAGCGCCACGGCTTTCTCGGCACAGTACGGTGTGGGCGACGTTATCTACAACCAGATCACGAAGAGCGGCACTGACCAGTTCCACGGCGCCGCCTACGAGTTCTTTGAGAACAACGCGCTGAATGCCGCGCCCTACCAATTCGGCTCCGGGAAGACGGTTCCGGTGCTGCACTTCAACAATTTTGGCGGCGCTGTGGGCGGTCCCGTCCTGCCTAGAAGAGTCTTCCACAAGATGTTCTTCTACTTCGACTATGACCGCACCATCAACCACGGCGGAGCCAGCACGGGGTTCTCCACCGAGCCCACCGCAGCGATGATGGCTGGTGATTTCTCGGCTCCGGGATTCCCAACGCTCTATGACCCCACGACGCAGGTCGTTAATCCGAATGGAGGTTGTGTTTACGACGATGGCGCGCCGACAGCCAAGGCGGGAGTTCCCTGCGTTATCCGCAAGAGCTTCGCGCAGGAATATGGGAACGGCAACAAGATTCCGGCCAGCATGCTCAATCCCGTAGCCAAGGCCTTCCAGCAGCTCTTCCCCAAGCCGAATGTTGCCGGAGTGGGTACCAGCAAGGGGTATAACCAGAACAACTTCTCGTATCAGGTGCCCAGCACCAACCCCTTCATCAAGTGGTTTGGCCGCCTGGATTATGATGTGACGCCGGCGAACCGCCTCACCTTGTCTGAGACGGAGAGCGATAACCCGGGCCAGAATGTGGGTGAAGGTGTCTGCCCGCTCAACTGCTACAGCGGCGACGTGAGCCGTGATAACGCACAGGTCTCTGATGTGTGGACGGTCAGCTCGCGTTTCATCAACGAAGCTCGCATGGGCTTCACCGACCAATTGAACTTTTTCGTCCCGCAATCCATCGGCCAGGGCTGGCCGGCTAAACTTGGCCTGCAGCTTGCCGTGGCGGATGCCGTTCCCCAGCTCACCGTGAGTGGCTTTGACGGAGTCATTCAGCCGGGCACGAACGCCGTTTACAAAGAATTCGTTTTCGACCCGTCCGACGTAGCCACGCTGATCCGCGGGCGGCACGTTCTGCACTTCGGTGGTGAGTTCCTGATCAATCGGGCCGATTCGACGGCATGGGGCAATCTTCAAGCCGCAGTTCTCACCTTCGGCGGCACGTACACCTCTGAGGGCGGCGCCAATACCACCACCTACGATGGCCTCTCCTACGCCGACTTCCTGCTCGGCCAGGAACAAAAGTGGGGCGCCAACAATACTCCGGAGTTCGGCGGCCGGTGGAAGACCCCCCAGTTGTTTGTTCAGGATGACTGGAAGTTCAGGCCCAATCTCACAATCAATCTTGGCCTGCGCTACGAGGTCATGACCGGCTGGTCGGAAACCAAAGGCAATGAGACCACCTTCGATCCGGGCGTAGCCAACCAAAACGTCTCATCCAGCGCCATCAACGGAATTCCTGCGGGCGGACTGGTGCAAGGGGGCATGTGGTACGGGTTTATCGGCCAGAACGGCCGCACCACTCTGCAGGCGCCCAAGTACGACATCGTGATGCCACGTGCCGGCTTCAGCTGGCAGGTGATGCCGAGTACGGTTCTTCGCGGCGGCATTGGCGTCTACACTTCCACATGGAGCGAGGACACTTACGGCGGTGGCATGGGAAGCGCATTTGGCAGCAGCGGCTCCCTCGATGACACCGCCACGACGAACGGAATCTGTCCGGTTGTGAATCTCAGTTCGACATTGAACACGCCCAATACACAGGATCCGGGTTGCGGTGGGACCGGCTTCAACCCCTCCACCGTCGCACAGGCATACGTGACGGCTCCCACGACACCGTGGGCCAAGAACGGCCAGAACGTGAGCTACAACCAGTACCACACCCCGGTGCCAACCAATTATCAATACTCGTTGACGTTGGAGCGGGAGTTCGCGACCAACTTCGTCGCCTCAGCCTCTTATGTTGGCAATCACGGCACGCACCTGAATACCGGCCCGCTGGATATTAACCAGGTTCCGGTAAGCAAGCTAGGACAGGGCCGCACTGCGTCTCCCTATCCAATCTTCGGCCAGATCACAGGCAGCACCAACAACGCCACCTCGAACTACAACGCGCTGCAGGCCGTGCTGACCAAGCGCATGAGCAATGGACTGCAGTTCAGCACCAACTATACCTGGTCTCACTTCCTCGATGATATGGATTCCTCGGGATGGGGCAGCCGCGAAGGGTACCAGGATTACCAAAACGCGTACAACATTTCTCAGAATTACAGCAACTCTAACTTCGACATCCGGCACATGTTCAAAGGGGAGGCGGTCTATCAGCTGCCGTTCGGCAAGGGCATGAAGTTCATGAACACCAATCTGGCCATGGACGAGATCTTTGGCGGATGGCAGCTCTCCGGTACCTGGGTGGCGCAGACCGGAAACCCGATGGGTGTAACTACAGGCAGCAATAACACCTCCGGGAATCTGAGTGGAAACAACAAGCAGGAAGGCATTCTCGTAGGTAACTACAAGAAGCCCTGGCAGAGCTATAACCTCAAGACAAAGCAATACAGCGGCGCCACGTATCAATACCACAGCCTCAACTCGTGGTTCAATGACAATGTGGAAGCCAGTGGCGATCAAATTGGTTCGCAGCCGTGGGAAAACCCGTCCGACTATACCAACCAATATGGAACCTTCCGCCGCAACCGGATCTATGGCCCAGATCTGACCAATATCAACTTCTCGCTCGGCAAGAGTTTTGATGTCTGGCCCGATCGCGGAATGCGGTTCCAGATCCGCGCTGAAGCCTCAAACGTCCTCAACCATCCCAGCTTCGGGCAACCCGGCAACAACGCCATCGGCAACAATGCTCCCGAGCAGATCACCGGCACAACAGTGGGCGGCAGAACGATGGAACTCGTAGGCCGTTTCTCGTTCTAAACCGAATACCGTTCCAACCGAAAGGGCGGCGAGCCAATCGCCGTCCTTTTTCATTTTGGATATGATGAGGTGATCATGTCTGCCAAAGCTTTTCTGCTTGCGTTCTGCCTGCTGCCAGGCTTTTCCCCTTCAGCGATCGGTCAGGAAACGGCAAGCAAACAGGATCGGATTGCCCAGCACTCGCGATTGGCGCAGGAGTATCTTCGCGAACGCAAACCGGAGCTGGCCATACCGGAGCTCCAAAAAGTTCTCGCACTCGATCCGAACAATGTCGACGCGGAGGCGAATCTCGGCGTTCTTCTATTTTTTCAAAGAAAGTATGCCGATGCCGTTCCGCACTTAAAGAAGGCCGTTCAACTTAATCCGCAGTTATGGAAGATTCAGGCGCTGCTGGGATTGGCGGAGACGCACACTGCGGCTTTCGTCGATGCGTGCGATGATCTGAAGGCCGCCTTTCCGCAGATCCAGGACAAGAAACTCAAGATTGAAGTGGGGCTGGAGCTGGTGGGACTCTATCAACAAAGCAGCGAATTAGATGATGCCGCACGGGTGGCCACTGCATTGCGTAAAGACTATCCCGAGAACCCTGAGGTTCTGTACGCCGCGTACCGCACATATGCCGATCTTTCCGGCGAGTCGATGCTGGAGCTTTCGCTGGCGGCGCCTGATTCGGCACAGATGCATCAGTTGCTGGCGCACGAAGAAACCAGGGAAGGCAATACCAATGCCGCCATTGCACAGTACAAGCAGGCGATCGCGATCGATCCGCACCTGCCCGAGGTGCACTTCGAGCTCGCCGAACTGCTGAACACGTCGCAAGATCCCATCATCAAGAAAGAAGCAGAACAGGAATATCGGAATGCACTGACGGAGAAACCGCAGGATGAGAAAGCGATCAGCAAACTCGGCGAGATTGCAGCGCGGCGAGGCGACGTGAAGCAGTCTTACGATGACTATGCGAAGGCTGTTGAATTGCAGCCGTCTGATGCCGATGCCAAGCTGGGACTGGCCAAAGCACTTCTCGAAATGGACAAGCCGGACAAGGCGCTGCCGCTGCTGGAGGCGTCCGTGCAACTGGAGCCGACCAATTCCAATGCGCATTATCGCCTGGCCACACTCTACAGGAAGATGGGCCGCACAGACGACGCCCGCCGCGAAGTGGAGCTCTACAAAAAATACAAAGACATGAAAGACAAACTTCGAGTGCTTTACAAAGATATGCTCATACAGCCGCAGGAAATTCGCGAAGATGACGCCAACGACAAATAGTCCTGCGGTGCGGCACTCGACCCGATCATCGCGGCGCATCCTCGCCATTGCCATCTACGTCTGGGTTGTACTGTGTGTCTTATTCCCCGCTGTGAGGATGATGGGGCAGATGGGAACGGCTACGCCACTCTCTCCAGAGGAGCGGGCCAAAGCGGAGGCGGAGCGGAACGCCACGGCTCCATTGCCGAACTATCCTGAGCTGGTGGATATTACCGATTCCACTGGCATCCACTTCGAGCACTTGTCGAGCCCCGAGGCGAAATTCATTGCGGAGTCGATGAGCGGCGGAGTGGCGTTGATTGACTACGACCGCGATGGCTTTCCCGACATCTACTTTACGAATGCCCAAAGCGTCGAGATGGCGCTGCATGGCGCGAAAGCACGCAGCGCGCTCTTCCGCAACAACCACGATGGAACTTTCACCGATGTGACGGACAAGGCCGGAGTCGGTTATCCCTGTTGGGCGATGGGTGCGGCGGCGGGCGACTACAACAACGATGGATGGCCTGACCTGCTCGTCACGTGCCTCAACGGCGTGGTGCTTTATCGCAATAACGGCGACGGGACGTTTACCGACGTGACCAAGGCGAGCGGACTCGCGTCCGACTCGGGATGGGCAACGGGCGCGGCCTTCGGAGACTACGACCATGACGGATGGGCGGACCTGTTTGTCTCGCACTACGTCGACTTTCATCTCGATCAACTGCCTGATTTCGGCTCGGGCAAAGGATGCAAATACCTGGGTATTGACGTGCAATGCGGACCGCGTGGATTGAAGGGATTGCCGGACAATCTCTATCACAACAATCACGACGGTACGTTCACCGATGTGTCGACGAAGGCGGGTGTGGGTGATCCCGAAGGCCGCTATGGGCTTACATCGATCTGGACGGATTTCAATAATGATGGCAAGCTCGATTTGTTCGTGACCAATGACGGCGAAGCGAATTATCTCTATCAAGGGGACGGCGCCGGGAAGTTTGAAGATGTAGGACTGCTGGCAGGAGTCGCCGCCAACGAGGACGGGGTTGAACAAGCGAACATGGGTGTGGCCTACGGCGATTATCTGCACGCAGGACGCATGTCACTCGTGATCTCTCACTTCGATATCGAGTACGCGGCCCTCTATACAAACGATGGAGGCATGAATTTTACCGACAACTCCATCGCCTCCGGGATCGCGCGCGGCACACAAGGCTATGTTGGCTGGGGCGATGCATTTGTCGACTTCGCAAATAGCGGCTGGCAGGATTTCTTTCTCGTCGACGGGCACGTGTATCCCCAGGTGGACGGCACGCCGACCGGAACGCATTACCTCGAGCCGAAGCTGCTGTTTCTGAATCAGCACAACGGAAGATTCCAGAACATCAGCCGGCGGGTAGGACGAGCACTGCAGATTCCGCAGGTCAGCCGCGGGCTGGCAGTCGGCGATCTGTTCAACGACGGCAAGATGGAAGCAGTGGTGGAGAATCTCGTTGGCCAACCGATGATCCTGCGGCCAGAAGGCGGGTCGCCGAATCACTGGATCAGTTTTCAACTGGAAGGAACAGAGTGTAACCGGCTGGCGCTGAATGCGCGCGTGCGCGCCAGCGCCGGAAACCTGGTTCAGCTTGGCGAGGTCGTGAGCGGGGGCAGTTATCTATCGCAGAATGATCTGCGCATTCATTTCGGTCTGGGCGATCACGATCATCTCGATCGCGCCGATATTCTGTGGCCGGATGGGAAACAGGAAAGCCTCGCTAATTTAGCGGCAGATCGATATTATGTGGTGCGTGAAGGCAAGGGCATCATCTCCGCGAGCCAGCCTCAGCACCTGGCGAAGAAACCATAGACTCCGTCCGCCAAGAACCGAGTTTGCCGCCGGTCCTTTCCATTGCGGCGAAATCGGCGCAAATTGAATGAGTATGCAAGATCGTTCTTTGAACAAGAAGCGCCCCACTACGCAGCCAACCAGCTCGATTGCCGTTCTCAGCGTGGGCTTCAGCTTGACAGGGGCCGGTACGGTGATGCTGGGCGTACTACTCCCCGCGCTTTCTCGAAGATGGGGCCTTCATGACGACACGGCCGGGCTGCTTCTCTTCCTGCAATTCTTCGGCTCCGCGCTTGGAGCCGTGTTCACAAGCCTCCACCGCATCCGTTCGCTTCTGTGCGGCTATGGTCTGCTGATTGCGTCCACCTGCGCGTTGTCGTTTGCCACGACTCGTGCGCCATTTGTTACTTTCTTTCTCTTCGGCCTTGGTCTGGGCATGACGATGACCTCAACCAGTCTGCTGTTCACAGATCGTTGGCGCAGCGACAGGGCCGCCAAGCTGGAGTGGCTGAACTTTACCTGGTCTGCCGGCGCAACCGCAGGTCCGGTGCTCTTTCTGCCATTTCTCCGCAACTCCGACGTCCGCACATTGTTCCTGACGCTCTTTGGACTATTCAGCCTGCTCTTTGCATGGGTGGTCTTGCGCGAGCGTCAAGAACCCTGCCGCCCTGAGGTTGCACCATCGGAACCGGCCACAAGCTCTGCGATACGATTCTTTGTGCCGATCATCGTACTGGCAATGTGTGCGGTTGGCATGGAAGCCGCCTTGAGCGGATGGCTGACAACCTACTCGCATCGCTCGGGAATGCGCAGCCTGGCGGGAGCGGCGCTGGCCACGTCTCTTTTCTGGCTGGGTGAAATGCTGAGCCGGCTGGCATTCTCTACGCGTCTGCTGGCGACGGTGGGACGACACACCACTCTGCAAATTGCAATGTGGGGGCTTGCCGCTTCGGTGGGAGTCCTGATTGTTGCGCCCTTTCCGTCAGCGATTCTGGCAGTGGCGGCAATCGCGGGAGTGTGCATGGGCCCGCTGTACCCGCTGCTGCTTTCGTTCCTGTTGGAACGCTCAGCCCGTGGATGGATCTTTGCGGTAGGCGGCTTTGGAGCGGCGTTCTTTCCCTGGCTCACGGGAGTGCTTTCAGCGCATTTTCAATCGCTGCGATATGGTCTGCTTGTTCCGTGGGGAGCCGGGCTGCTGATGGTTGCGCTGCAGTCAATCACACTGCGTCCAACGCGCACAGCGAAGGAGGCCGCGCCGGTACCTTCATAGCCCCGGAATCTCGCCGCAAGGTTCAGCCTTTTACCGGGCCCGTCGATTCACGGATCACCAACTCCGGTTCGACGGTGATCTCATCGCGGGGTGCGACGGTGTTGTGAATCCGGTTCAGAAGAGCCTGGGTGGCGATTCTGCCGATCTCCTCGAGCGGCTGATTGATCGTAGTCAGGCGTGGGAGCGTAAACGCTGCTGCGTTGATGTCATCGAAACCGATGACGGAAATGTCGTCCGGTACGCGCAGGTTGACGTCCTGGAAGGCGCGGATGGCCCCGATCGCCGAAATATCGTTGAACGCCACCAGGGCCGTAAACGGCTGCCTGGCTGCGAGCAGTTGCTGCACCACCGGATAGCCCAGCTCAGGCGAGGATAAATCGCGCTCCAGGTTCACTACCAGTTCCGGCTTGATTTCGAGCCCCAGTTTTTCAGCAACGGCAACAAGGCTTTCCCAGCGATCGCGGGAATCTGAGCTGAAGGGCTGGCCGCGCATGAAGGCGATATGGCGATGGCCGAGTGAATAGAGATGGTTCAGCGTTAGCTCCGCGGCGCGGACGTGATCGAGCAGGACGTTGGTTACACCGGCAATGTGACGATGGCCGGCTACGGCCACCACCGGAATACCGATCGCGTGCTCCAGCAGGGTATCGATGGCAATAATGCCCTGTGCACCGCGGCCGATCAACATCCGCGTGTATTCTTCGACCAGGTTCCGTTTATGCCGGTGGTGTGCCGTGAAGTAAAAATAGCCTGCCTTGATGAGCTGGTCGCCGATTCCGCTCATGACCTGCGTATGGTAGCCATCGCCAAGCTCCGGGACCAGAATGCCGATGGTCAATGTCCGCCGGCTGCGGAGCGAACGGGCCAGAAGGTTCGGCTGATAGTTCATCTGCTTGGCAGCAGCCTTGATGCGGTCGCGCGTCGCCTGGGGAATCGAACGTCCAGGGACTTCATTGAGGACGACCGAGACCGTCGCCGGATTCAGCCCAAGATACTCCGCCAATTGCTTTAAGCTCGTCGTCTGATGAGCCGGCGGCTGGCTGCCATCCCGCTGCTTTTTGTCTCCTGCAGACTCTTTCATAAAATATAGGTCTCGGATGAAAATTGCGGTGGATACGCAATCGATTTTACATGGGGAAATGAGTGGATTCCAATCGAAATGCCTGGATGAACTAGGGTTTCCTTGGTGAGAGCCGCGATGAGATGCCAGGGAGTTCCAGGTTCAATCTTCAGGAAAGCGCCCACATGAATGCGCGCGTCGGGTTGATCGGTACGCTCACCTGCTCCCGGTGCACAGACTGATGTCTTTGCCGTTCTCTGCGCATCTCGTAGATTCCCGGCAGGCGATCTAATCGGACTCGAGCTGAGCCCTGGCTTCTTTGACCATGTTGAGAAATCTGCGCGCTAACTCGTGAATGCGATCCGCCTGGCGGTGCACCAGAGCCTCTTTCGGTAATAACTCGCTGCCCACGCCAATCGCGCTTGCACCGGCGAGTATATAGTCAAACGCCGTTAGTTGATTGACGCCGCCGGTCACGATAAGAGGAACTTGTGGGAGCGGAACTTTAAGAGCGCGCACGTAGTGCGTGCCGCCCACCATGGCCGCGGGAAAGATCTTCACAAAATCTGCACCGGCTTTCCATGCGCGAATCACCTCAGTCGCCGTAAGTGCTCCGGGAAAGACTACGACATTCGCCTTCCGGGAGCACTCGACTACCTCGGGGATAAATCCCGGACTGGTAATGAAACATGCTCCGGCAGCTATGCAACGGTGCGCCGACTCCTCATCGAGCACCGTTCCCGCGCCGATAATCATGTCGGGAAATTCCTTCACCAGACTCTCAATTAGTTCGGGGGCCTGAGGCAGCGTCATCGTCACTTCGAGAACCGGGATTTCAGCCGCATACAGAGTCTCGGCGGCAAATCGCGCATATTCGGCTACCTTTACCCGAGCGCATGGGATAATTCCAATTTGTTCAATGCGGTGTCGAACCTTTTTGCTATCCATCGATCCTCCGAATGTCTCGACTCCCCTTTTGGAGCGGTTCCCGCTCTATTCCTCGCAACCAGCGCATCTCATGCGATGTGCCGTCTGTCCCGCCAGTGCACGCGCCGATTGATTGTTACGCGCACCTGTCGTAAAGCGCAACCTTCACGGTTACTCCCGCGTTCTGCCTATTCGCTTGCGAATTCCGACTCCGGCGGTGGCAGCACATCGTCCTTTCCAGCGATCAACACATACAGCGTTGGAAGCAGGAAGACGCTCATCATGAGGGCGACAATCAGGCCGCCGACGATCACAATTGCAAAGGGCCGCTGCGAGTCGGAACCGATGGCGTGCGACACAGCCGCCGGAATCAGACCCAAAGTCGCGACAAGACTGGTAATCAGAATAGGACGCAAACGCAGCACGGCACCTTGTATGGCGGCATCTTTCACAGTGTAGCCGCGTGCGCGGTGCTGGTTTATAGCTTCGAGCATAATGACGCCGGTTTGCACTGAGACGCCAAACAGCGCGAGCATGCCGATGGCAGCTGAAACGCTGAAGTTGGTATGCGTGATGTAGAGCGCTAACAATCCACCCAACGGAGCAAGCAGTTCGTTCAGTATGATCAGGATTGCCCATTTGAATGAACGGAACATCACATAGAGGATCATGAAGATGATAAGCACCGTGATTGGCGTGATAATGGCAAGACGCGCATCAGCACGCTGCTTACTCTTGTACTCGCCGGCCCACTCTACGTGATACCCAGTAGGCAGTTGCACCTGCGCCTTCACTCTCTTGATCGCTTCTTCGACGGTAGATCCCAGATCGCGTCCGCGCACGCTGTACTTAATCGCGATGTAGCGTTGTTCTCCTTCACGATAGATCTCCTCCGCTCCATCATCCGTATTGACCTTGGTCAGCTGTGCCAGTGAAACCCGCTCACCGGAAGGAGCAAGCAGACGAATGTTCTCAATCGCCTCGCGTGTGTCGCGGTATTTCTGCTGATAGCGAAGCACGACATCGTATTGCGCCTCGCCCTGTAGCATCTCAGTGACCGTGTTGCCGCCTGCTGCGGTCTGAATCGCGTTCTGCACATCGGCGACATTGATACCGTAGCGGGCGCAGGCGTCACGATCGACAACGAACGTCAGGTTCGGCTGCCCGATGACGCGGAACAGTCCCAGATCGGCGACACCGGGAATCTGGCTCATCACGCTGACAATTTCATTGCCCTTGGCCTCGAGCGTGCGCAGATCGTCGCCGTAGATTTTCACGCTGAGCGCGCCTTTGACGCCGGACACGGCTTCTTCCATGTTGTCTTCGATCGGCTGAGAGAAGCCCCAGATCACGCCCGGCATCTTCTCCAGTTCCTTATCCATCGCGTCAATCAAGGCTACCTTGTTCCCATGAAAGACGGGACGCCACTGATCTTTGGGCTTCAGATCAACGAAATACTCCGTATTGAAGAAGCCGGTAGCGTCGGTGCCGTCATCTGGCCGGCCGATCTGGTCCACAACCTCAGTCACCTCAGGAAACGAGGCCAGGATGAGCCGAGCATGGTCGGCAATCCTGCGGCTTTCATCGGGACCGGTAGAGGGCGCCAGCGAGCCGCGAGCCCAAATAGCCCCCTCATCCAGATGAGGTAAGAACTCTGAACCAATGACGCCGCTGAAACCCATGAAAAGGGTTAACGCGAGAGCGCAGCCTGCCGCGACCATAGTTGCCGTGGAGTGTTCAATCGCCCAGGTAACGGCGGGCCGGTAGCGGCGCTTCAGCCATTCCATGAAGGGGTTATGCCATTCCTTGGCGCCCTTACGGAACATGATGCTAGCCAGCACGGGTGCAATCACGATCGAGAACAGCAACGCTCCGGCCAAGGCAAAACAGACTGTCTGAGCCATGGGCCGGAAGAGACGCCCTTCGACCGCCTGCAATGTAAAGATCGGCAGGTGTGCCGTAATGATGATGATGATCGCAAAGAAGACGGGACGCTGCACTTCGTGAGCGGCCCAGCCAATCTTTTCAAACGGAGTACTGCCGTCCCCCTCTTTTCCATTTTGGCGATGTCCGAGATGCCGGATGATGTTTTCGATCATCACGACTGCGCCCTCAACCACCATTCCAAAGTCGAGCGCGCCCAGCGACAGCAAGTTGGCCGGGATGTGGTTGAGACTAAGGCACGTGGCGGCAAACAGGAGCGAAAATGGAATCGTGCAGGCCACGATGAACGCGCCGCGCACGTTGCCCAGAAAGATAAAGAGCAGAATGACGACGAGGATTATGCCTTCGGTCAGGTTGTGCAGCACTGTGTGCGTGGTGAAGTGGATCAGATCTGAGCGGTCGAGGAACGGAACTACTTTTACACCTTTGGGCAAAATTTCATCGTTGAGTTCCTTGGTCTTCGCTTCGATGCCCTTGAGCGCGGGATCAGCATCGTCACCCTTCTGAAGCAACAATGTGCCTTCTACGACGTCCGGCTCGTCAATGATGCGGCCGGTCTTGTCGTCGCGCCATGCCTTGCTGACCTGCCCCAGCCGGATCTTCGGTCCCTCATCGACTTGAGCGATGTCCTTGATCCGGATGGGCGCGCCGTTCACTTCGGTGACCACCGTGTCTTCGATGTCCTGCACGGTGCGAAACAATCCCTGCGCCTGCACGTTAATTTGCTGCGGCCCAGCCTGGATGAAACTGCCACCCGCGTTCGCGTTGTTCTGTGCCAGTTGCTGTTCGACCTGCGAGATGTTCAGGCCATATTCGATCAGCTTGTTCGGATCGAGGCGGACCTGGTACTCCTTTGTGAGCCCGCCAAAAGTTGCCTGATCGACGACATGCGGCACGCTCTTGTATTGCTTGCTCAACGTCCAGTCAGCGATGGATTTGAGCTCCATCACATCGTAGGCAGGATTCTTGCTCTCCAGCGTGTACCAGTAGATCTGCCCAACCGGGCTCCAGTCAGTCTGCAACTGAGGCACCAGGCCGGCAGGCAGCGTTACCATGGTCAAGCGTTCCAGAACCCGCTCGCGATTCCAGTTATCGTCTGAAGAATCGTCGAAGTTCATCATGATGCTGGAAATACCAGCCAGCGTAAACGAGCGCAAATTGTCCAAGTGCGGCAAACCGGCCATCTGAATCTCGGTTGGAACCGTGACCTGCTTCTCCATGTCCTCAGCCGAGTGCCCGGGCCATTGCGTAATCACATTAACGTAGTTGTTCGCTACGTCCGGATAGGCATCGATCGGGAGATTTTTGAACGCAATGGCTCCCCAGAGCAACAAGAAGACGCCCAGTCCTATAACCAGCAGTCGATTTTTGAGCGCCGCATCGACCAGAGCCTTGATCATTGCGCCTCCAGCGTAGCTTCAAGCTGCAGCACGTTGGAGACGACCTTTTGTCCGATGGGGAAAGGAACTTCCTTGGCGTTGTCGATTTCGGCGAGGATCTCCTGCTTGTCACCGACCATGTTGCCCGTCTTCACCTCAACACGGTGGAACCTATTGCCGTCCGCAGGCACAAAGACCCAGTCGCGATCGTGCAAGTGCAGAACCGCGGGCGCAGGAACCAGTGCGAAGTTCTGCTTCTTCAGGCTCTGGAAGGTCGCCGTCACAAACATGCCCAGTTTGAGAATGCCGGGATTGGGCACCTCGACGCGCACCTTGGCGGTGCGAATTGAAGGATCGAGCACCGGCCCGATGTCGGAGATATGCCCAGTGATGACTCTGTCGGGATACGCGTCGATTTTGATTTTGGCTTCCTGTCCCAGAGCCAGCTTCGGGATATCATTCTGATACACGTCACAGATCACCCATACGCTGCTGATGTCGGCAACAGTAAAGGCAGTGGCAGAGCCGGAAAACGTGACGCCGGCTGCGGCAGCCTGCGTTACATTCTGCTGCACAATGACGCCCGAGATCGGGGAGAATACCGACACCACCGGCGAGGGATGATCCTTGTCAACGCCCAGCGTTTCAAGCTGCTCTTCGGCCGATTTCAAATCAGCCTGCGAGTCATTCTCCGCGTCTTCGGCCTGCTCCAGCATGCCCTGCGAAATGGCGCCGTGTGCGTACAGATCCTTGGCGCGTAGATAGGCCTTGTTGTTCATGATCTCGTCGTTGCGCGCCTTCAAATACGTATCGAATGCGTTGGAACTGTCCGGGCTCTGGACCTTGAGCAGCAACTGCCCTTTCTTGACGTAGTCATCGAGCCGCGCCTTGATGTCGACGACGCGTCCACTCGCGAGGGAAATCACAGGAATTTCACGCGCAATGTCAGGAGTTATTGTGCCGGTCACGTCCAGCGTCGCCGGCGCGTTGTATGACTCGGCCGAGACCAGCGGAAACTGATTGGGTTTATCGACCGACACCAGGCTCATATCGCCTGCCTGCACCACGGGTAGATGCTCGGGGCCGGTGTCGCCGGATGCCTCTTTTTTGCAGGCTGCCAGAGTGAAACTTGCAGCCAGCAACGCGGCCAGTCCGATCTTCGATATATGGTTCCGAACCCTAATTCCGATCATTGGATTACCTCGCGTCCAACGGCAAGATTCAGTTGGCCGGCGGCCGTCAAATAAGCCCCAAGCAGTTGTGCGTAAGCCAGTTGCACCTGGCGGTAGTCGTTTTGCGCATTCAGGAAGTCCATCAGAGAGGCGCCATTGTGCAGATACGCATAGCTCACGGTGTCGCGCACCCGCAACGCTTCGTCGTTGTACTTTTCCTTATAGGGCTTCAGCAGAGCGACGTTGCTGCGCACCAGTTCATAGGCCGTGTCGACATCGCTGAACACCTGCGCCCGTGTAGCCTCGCTGGCCTGCTGGCTACGATCGATATCGATAAGCGTGCGCTGCTTTTCGCCCTGGTTACGGTCGAAGATGCGCAACGGCACGCTCACGCTGACACCCAGTGTCTGCGTTCCGTTAGGGTTGTTGTTCGAAGAATTGTAGGTGTACCAGGCGCCAAAGGTCGGATCGGTCGATCCGTCCGCAATCGCCAGCTTGTGGTTGGTTTGTGACTGCTGAATTGTTTGCAGCGCCGCCTGCAGATCGGGCCGCGCCGCCAGTGCGGCATCCCGATACGTCTCCAGGGGCTGCAGGTTCTCGCTGAAGTCGAAGGGGCCTGTCACGTCGAACTGATCTATGGGCGTCTGATCATTGAGCATCTGCAAAAGCTGAATCTTGGCCGTGCGCAGGTTCACCATTGCCGTTTGCATCTCTGCCTCGTACTGCACGCGCTGCAACTCAATGCGATCGAAGTCGACCTGCGCAATGTCGCCTGCGTGAAGACGATCGCGGCTGATATTGATGATGTGGTCGTAGTAGTCCAGATCCGCCTTCGCAAGATCCAGAACAAACTTGGCCTGCAAAGTTCCGACAAATGCCGAACGCAAAGCGAATACCATGGTGCGCTCCAAATCTTC
>Ga0335072_10006567_pt1 | contig 16986 bp, 12 predicted proteins | sample Lox_Sample_21_FD_206725 | JGI IMG/M metagenome (GOLD analysis project Ga0335072, IMG submission 206725) | Soil microbial communities from Loxahatchee National Wildlife Refuge, Florida, United States - Lox_Sample_2.1 | ecosystem: Environmental > Terrestrial > Soil > Wetlands | place: USA...
GATCACGGTGTCGAAGAAATTGTCGAAGAGCGTGAATCGATCGGCATAGTTCCAAAGGAACGGCGCCGTATCGCAATCCACGTGGCCCAGCACCAGCTCGCCCTTCTGCCTCTGCGCCTCGGTGGGAACCGGGCCTGTGTAGCTGTACGTGCCGCCGTTGCTGGTCAGTGAGCCGCTCAGCCCTTCTTCGACAAAGGCGTAGCGGTCGTTCTGCGCATTGTGATTTGCATCCAGATCGAGCTTGGCATCAATCGCTGTGTGGCCGTGGTTGACCGAGTCGGTGTCTTCAGGGTAGATCTGCACCGTCTGGCCATTGACGTCGGTCACGGTCGTTGGGATCTTGAACGGCGAGATTAGGCTCACTGAGCCGTCGGTGTTGACGATGGGCTGCATGTATCCGGGCGTATTCGCGGCTGATTGGCTAAACAGGCCGCGCGCTCCGGGATAAGTTCCGAAATAAAAGTCGAAAGAACGGTTCTCCTGGAAAAGGACGAACACGTATTTGATGTTCTTTTGCAGGTACGCCAGCTTCTGAAACTCGGTCAGCACTGGTTCTTGCTCCGGCCGGATGGTGTACCGTGCAACCTCCGTTCCAGAGCGGGGCGCAATTTCCACTTCCGGGGTCCTGGCAGCCTTGTTCGGGATCTTTGCGCCGTCCTGGGTATAGGCCAGGACCGGTTGCAGCGCCATCACCGTAGACAGCGCAGCTGCTGCAAATCCCATGAGATTTCTGTTCACCATATTCAACTCCTTGTCGGGCATTCGGCGGGTAGGTTTGACGACAGTTGTCTCCCCGTTTGAGCCGAGTGAGACAGCTCGGCACGCGGCATCCGGCACATTCGTGACGGGTGCTGGACAACTCCACGACAGAGTTAGCCTCGAACTGTTACCACGCGATGAGAGAAGCGTGAAAACGGAATTGCATCACATTGATGTGTGATGGAGGTCACTCGGGAAGATCGCCAAATCGAAACGCTGCCAGAGCGAGCCGGAACGCAGGAGCCAGCTTGCGGCGCGGCAGAGGCACTCCGGGGGGTGTCCACCCTGTCCGATGGCCATGTATCCTCATAAGGGCCGCAATCCCCAATGCCGAAAAAGGCGGCCGTTGAACAGGACACTCGGAATGACTGAGGCAGTCATCATCTCGGCGGCGCGCACGCCGACAGGCAAATTTCAGGGTGCGCTCGCATCGTTCTCCGCACCGCAACTGGGCGCGCTGGCGGTGCGCGAGGCCGTTCGCCGCGCCGGTGTTGAGCCCGCACAGGTCGACGAATGCATCATGGGCTGCGTGCTGCAGGCGGGCCTTGGCCAGAATCCCGCGCGCCAGGCAGCGATCCATGGCGGAATGCCGGCGACGGCTTCGGCGCTGACGGTGAACCAGGTCTGCGGCTCCGGTCTTCGCGCCGTCGCCCTGGCCGCGCAAGCTATCCAGACTGGCGATTCGACGATGATGGTCGCCGGCGGCATGGAGTCGATGAGCAATGCGCCCTATCTGCTGCCGCAGGCGCGCGCCGGCTACCGCATGGGCAACGGCACCCTGGTCGACTGCATGATCCGGGACGGACTGTGGGAGGCTTATCGCGACTTCCACATGGGCATCGGCGCGGAGATGATCGCCGAAAGGTATGAGATCACGCGAGCGGAGCAGGACAGGTTCGCCGCCGAGTCGCATCGCCGCGCCGCCGAAGCAACCGCGCGGGGATTTTTCCGCGACGAAATTCTTCCCGTCGATATTCCAGCGGCAAAGAAGGGAAGCGAGCCGCGGCGATTCGATGCCGATGAGCCCGTTCGCCCTGAGACAAGTTTCGAGACTCTCGCCAAACTGAAGCCCGCATTTCAAGAAAATGGCACAGTCACTGCGGGCAATTCGCCGGGTGTGAACGACGGCGGCGCAGCCCTGGTGGTGACGAGCGCCGAGAAGGCACGCTATTTGGGCGTTGAGCCGCTGGCGGTGATTCGCGCACAGGCAGTGAGCGGCCGCGATCCCGAGTGGTTCGGGCTGGCGCCGATTGAAGCGGTTCGCAAATGCGCCCAGCGCGCGGGCTGGTCGCTCGGGGAGGTCGATCTCTACGAGTTGAACGAGGCCTTCAGCGTGCAGGCTCTCGCCGTGTTGCGCGATCTCGAGCTCGACCCGGCGAAAGTGAATGTGCACGGCGGCGCGGTGGCGCTCGGTCATCCCATCGGTGCCAGCGGAGCGCGTGTTCTGGTCACGCTGCTCTACGCGATGCGCCGGCGCGGCGCGCGCAAAGGCATTGCGTCGCTGTGTCTTGGCGGAGGAAACGCTGTTGCGCTGGCGGTGGAGCGGGCATAGGCGGCCCGACGAATCTTTACTCGATTTCCCTGACCAGTGCGCCCCACGAATGCGGATCGATGTCGGCGACGGTCTGCGAAAACGTCCATTGATTGCCTGCCGGATCCTCGGCGGTGTATTGCCGCTCGCCAAATTCGGCCGTCTTCGGCTCGCGCACGATGCGCGCCCCGAATTGCCGCGCGCGCTCGCAGTGAGCATCCACATTGTCAATGCGTACAAGGAGCGATTGACCGGGACGCGCCGGCGCTCCGGTGCGCAACATTACCGATCCTTCGCCGACGTTGAGCTGCGCCAGGTGAATGCTGCCGTCCGGATCGGGCGGCGTGCGCAGCCGTTCGCTGAATCCGAACGCGCCGCTGAGCCAGTCGATGGCGCGCGGCGCATTTTCATAGATCAGAAAAGGGATTACGGCTCCCGGCGGCACTGAGCGGTTTTGCATCATTGTGTTGTGCTCCTTCAAATCTCCCCGCGAAAAGTCTATATATGTAGAATTTTCAAGTCAACCGCCCCCGCAAATGCGGATTCGGCCTTCCATGTCGGCCCATGCGATTGACAAGCCGCGGAAATCCACATAACCTCATTTCTGTGAGGTCTCTCGCGAACATCCCGAGCATGCGCTGCTGCTGTTGTTGTCGGCCGTCTACTTGCGCCGGTGTTCGTGTGGGACTGCCCGCCTTCCAGGCCATGGCCTGACAAGTCAGCGACAAGCAGAAATCCATTCAAGCTCCGGCGCATCCGCATAGCCGGAGCTCTGTCGTCTCCGGCCGAGCGGCAAGCCACAATCGGCACGATCCCCCAGGAGGCGCATATGAGCGGCCAGGCGGTCCAAGAATCCATCCCAATTCCCGCCAAGGAAACCAAGGCGCAGCGCGCCGAGCGTCTAAAGCGCGAGAAGAATCCCTGGGAGGCTTTCGACGAGGTACGTCAATTTGCGCGCGAGGGCCGCACGAGCGTGCTACCCGAGTGGGCCTCGTTCTACTTCAAATGGTGGGGCATCTACACGCAGGGCGACGGCGCCGGCGTCACAGGCGGCGCGGGCGGCGAGGGAAAAGCGACCGAATACTTCATGATGCGCATCGGCATCCCGGGCGGCCGCGCCACTTCGCAGCAGCTTCGCACGATCGGCGCGCTGGCCCGCGCACATGGGCGCAACCTTGCCGACATCACCACGCGCCAGGCGATCCAGCTTCACTGGCTCAGCATCGAATCGCTGCCCGAGGTTGTCGATGCGCTCGACGCAATCGGTCTCTCTCCTCGCTCCGCGTGCGGCGATGTGGCTCGCAACGTGACCTGCTGCCCGTTGGCCGGCATCGACGGCTCGGAGATTGTCGACGCTTCGCCGCTCGCGCTGGCCATTTCGCGCGAGTTGCAAGGAGCCAGCGAGTTTTATAACCTGCCGCGCAAGTTCAAGATCACGGCTACGGGCTGCCCGATGTGGTGCACATATCCCGAGATCAACGACATCGGCATCGCCGCGGTGCGCAATGGCGATGAGATCGGCTATTCGGTGCGCGTGGGCGGTGGGCTTTCAAACGAGCCGCACCTTGGCGTGAGGCTGAATGCGTTTGTGAGGCAGGATCAGGTGGTGGCCGTCGCCCGCGGCATCGCGGAGATCTTCCGCTCGCAGCAGGTGCTGCGCGAAAGCAGGGAGCGCGCACGATTGAAGTATCTTTTCCTGCGCGAGGGCTGGACGGCGGAGCGGTTTCTGTCCGAGCTCGAATCCGTCATCGGATTCCGCCTTGCGCCCGGCGTGGAGGAAATCCCGCCCGAAGACGTGTTTCGCGATCACGTCGGAGTGCATGCGCAGAAGCAGCCGGGGCTTTATTCCGTCGGCGCGACCGTCTTGCGCGGCCGCATGACGGGCGAGCAGCTGGAAGGCGTGGCCGACCTTGCCGATCGGCTCGGCGCGGGCGAGATCCGCACGACGATCATGCAGAATTTCATCCTCACCGGCGTCCCGGGCGCCAAGACGCAGGACGCTGTGCGCGGCCTCGCCGATCTTGGGCTGACGGTAGAAGCCTCGACCTTCTGGCGCGGCACGGTGGCCTGCACCGGAACTGAATTCTGCAAGCTTGCCATCACCGAGACCAAGGGATTTGCGCGCTGGCTCGTCGACGAGATGGAGACGCGCCTGCCCGGCTTCGACCAGCATCTGCGCCTCAACGTCACCGGCTGCCCCAACAACTGCGGCCAGGCGTGGATTGCCGACGTGGGCCTGGAGGGCAAGAAGATCAAGCACGATGGGGCACTTGTGGACGCGTGGTACTTCGCGCTGGGCGGCGCGCTCGGGCGGCACGCAGGTCTGGCGCGCCAGGTGAACTATCGGTGCACGTCGCACGAGGTTCCCGAGGCGCTGGAGCGGCTCTTGCGCGGATACCTGCAGACGCGGGAAACGGGAGAAAATCTGCGCGCCTGGTTTGCGCGGCACGGCAATGAGGAGCTGCGCACGGTGCTGAGTGCGGGCGTAGAAGCGATGCGGAACGCGTCGCTCAACGGAGGCGGCATTTAGGACATCCCAGGCCCGAACACGCGGGCCCGGGCATGCGCAGATCGAACGGGAGCGGAACAATGAGCGAGAACCTAAAAACCAGATGGCCGTGGGCCACACGCGGGATCACTTTGGACGTATGGGCGGTGCTTTTGGCGCTGGCGCTGGTGGCGCTGGTGCGGCTCGGATGGCTGCCCGGCATCGGCTGGTAAATCTACCTCGCTGGACAACACGAATGGAGCAAGCAATGGCGACAACGACAACCTTTCCGCAGTCTGCCGCGCAACCCACTTTGCTCAGGACGATTCAGCTTGTGCCTGGCTTGCTGCTGCTCGCGGCAGTGGGTATCGCCGGCAAATGGATCGAGCAATCCATCTCCCGCTACGGCAAGGCGCACCACCTCGCGCTGCCCAACATCGAATACGTCCTGTGGGCGATTCTCATCGGCCTTGTGCTCTCGAACACGGTCGGGGTTCCCCGCATCTTCCGGGCCGGCGTAGCCACCTATGAGTTCTGGCTCAAGGCCGGCATTGTGCTGCTGGGTACGCGCTTTCTGGTTGGCGATCTGCTCAAGCTCGGCGGCATCAGCATCGTACTGGTTGCCATCGAAATTGCGCTGGCGCTCTCGTTCATGCACCTGCTCGGCCGCGTCTTCAAATTGCCGCCGAAGCTGGCGTCGCTGCTGGCGGTCGGCTCGTCGATCTGCGGCGTCTCGGCCATCATCGCCGCGCAGGGCGCGATTGACGCCGACGAGGAAGACTCGTCGCTTGCCATCGCGGCTATTCTCGCCCTCGGTGCAATTTCGCTGTTCACGTTTCCCGCAGTGGGTCACGCGCTGCATCTGAGCGATCACGGGTACGGACTGTGGGCCGGCCTCGCGGTCGATAATACGGCTGAAGCCACCGCAGCCGGTGCGCTCTACTCCGATGCCGCGGGCAAGGTGGCCGTGCTGGCCAAGACCACACGCAACGCCACCATCGGCTTCGTCGTGCTCGGCTACGCGCTCTTCTGGGCCACGCGCGGCGGGCGCGGCGTCGAGGGCAGCAAGGCGGCATTTCTGTGGCAGAAGTTCCCCAAATTCGTTTTGGGATTCCTGCTCGTCTCGCTGCTTGCCAGCGTGGCTTTCTTCACCAAGCCGCAGATCGCGTCACTCGCCAATCTCTCGCGCTGGTTCTTCCTGCTCACATTTGCCGGCGTGGGCCTGCGTACCAATCTGCGCGAACTGGGCAAGCAGGGTTGGCGGCCATTCGTGGTCGGAGCCGTTGGCGAGATCGTGATTGCCGCGCTGACGCTGGGCCTCGTGTACGGCGCCGACAAAGTGGTCGGCCTGTAGCCTGACTTGCGTTGAGGCTGGCCGCTACGCCGCCAGCCGCTCGCCACGGTCCACGCGTGTTTCGAGTTCGTGCATCGCGTCGTAAATCTGCTCGAAACCTTCAATCGCGAAAAGCAGCTTGTGCATTTGGTCGACTTTGACCGGGGTGCGCAACACTTCTTCGAGGACGAATGGCTTGACCGCGCAGCCTCCGCTGATCACGTTCGTACATTCGCCGTTCGAACTGATCAGGCCGCTGCCGTAAACGCGCACTTTGCCGCGCTGCCAGACGAGTCCGAACTCGACTGTATACCAGAAGATACGTCCGATAACCTCTAGAATCGATGCATCTTCGACACGCGCGCAGAGGCGGCCGTAGCGCTGAAGGAAATCGGCAAACACCGGATGCGCGTGCATGGGCACATGGCCGAAGACATCGTGGAAGATGTCGGGCTCGGGCGTGTATTCGAGCGAATCACGGCTGCGCAGCCACGTCGTGGTGGGAAAGCGGCGCGCCGCCAGCATTTCGAAAAATGCCGGTCCCGGCATGAATCCGCTGACTGCGGTGGTGTGCCAGCCGGTGCGGCACTCGAGCTTTGCTGAAAGCGCGCGAAGATTGGGCAACTGGTCGCGGGAGAGATGGAGATAGGCGAAGCCGTCGAGGTATTCGTCAGCGGCGTGCTGATCGATCTGCGGCATGCGCCGGCGCACCAGCTCGGCCCATACGGCGTGCTGCTCGGCGGTGTACGCTGCGTAGTCCTGCTCGATGAGAAACGGCGAGGCTTTGGGCAGCAGCGGCGTGACCTTCGGCATTTCCAGCTCGGCGGTTCTCATAGGTTGCCTCGCAGTGCCTGCTCGCGCTCAATCGCTTCGAACAGCGCCTTGAAATTCCCCTTGCCAAAGCTGCGGCTGCCTTTGCGCTGGATGATCTCGTAGAAAAGTGTGGGGCGGTCTTCGACCGGTCGCGTGAAGATCTGCAGCATGTAGCCTTCGTCGTCACGGTCGGCCAGAATGCCGAGCTTTTCGAGCTCCTCGATGGGCTCGTCGATGCGGCCGATGCGATGCGAGAGCTCGGTGTAGTACGTGTGCGGCACGGTGAGGAACTCCACGCCCTGGGCTTGCATTTTGCTCACGGTGGAGAGAATGTCGTCTGTAGCCAGCGCAATGTGCTGTACACCGGGACCTTGGTAGAACTCGAGATATTCCTCGATCTGCGACTTTTTGCGCCCCTCGGCCGGCTCGTTGATGGGGAACTTCACGTAGCCGTTGCCGTTGGACATCACCTTCGACATCAGCGCCGAATATTCGGTGGAAATGTCCTTGTCATCGAAGTGCTGATAGAGCTGGAAGCCCATCACGCGAGCGTAGAAGTCGACCCACTCATCCATCGCGTGCCAGCCCACGTTGCCCACCATGTGATCGATGTGCTTGAGGCCGGCGGGCCGCGCAACAGTGTCAAACGGCTCGGCGGCGAAGCCGGGAAGAAACGGTCCGTTGTAGTGGCCGCGCTCGACGAAGGTGTGAATCGTGTCGCCGTAGGCCGCGATCGAGGCAGTGGTTACACGGCCATATTCGTCGGCTGCCTCGCGCGGCTCGGCCACGCTGCGCGCACCACGGGAGCTGGTCTCCATCCACGCCTGGCGCGCGTCGTCGACCTCGAGCGCGATAACATGCACGCCATCGCCGTGCCGGGCCACGTGTTCCGCGATCGCGGAGCCGGGCCGCAGCGACGTAGTGAAGACGAACCGCACTTTGCCTTGCTGCAACACATAGGAGGCGCGATCGCGCTGGCCGGTCTCGGGCCCTGAATACGCCACCAGGCTCATGCCGAATGCGGTGCGGTAGTAATGCGCAGCCTGGCGTGCGTTTCCGACGTAGAACTCGACATGGTCGGTGCCTTTCAAGGGCAGGAAATCCTGCCCGGTTCTCACCGTGCTCGTTGCAAAGGTTGCCATACGGGACCTCCGTTGGTGAGATGCCGGGACTGCAAATCGGGGATGGTCCCGTCGCATCTGACCAAGAGGATAGGCCCCCTTGCATGCGGGTATGAAGGGCAATTATTAGGAAGAAGTGCGCGGCAAGGGATGCATTCTATGGCTAAGAGCCGGTATTCACCTAAGAATCGAAGGAACGGGGTGATGGGCCGGCAGCACCACGCCGCGGCATTCCCCAAACGAGACCGTGGGGAATCCGTCGCGCTTGCAGAATCCGCGCAGAATGATCTCGTCAGCGTCTTCGAGAGCCGTGCGTTTTTCGCCATGGGGCAGCAGAACCGGCTTGCCGCCGCCATGCGTGAGTTCGAGCAGGCAGCCGGCCGAGTCGACCTGCTGTCCGGAAATGGTGCCGGTCGCGAGCAGGTCGCCCGGCAGCAGATTGCAGCCGTTGCTGGTGTGGTGGGCGATCAACTGCGCGGGCGTCCAGTAAAGATCGCGGAAGCTGCCTCGGCTCAGCCGATGCGGAGCTGCGCCGGTGGCGCGCATGGCTTCGCTGAGGATGAGCACCTCGATCGTCAGGTCGATCAGGCCGGAATACTGATCGGCCGCGTCCCACAGATAATCCAGCGGATCAGGATCGCCCTTGGTGCGCAACATCGCCGGCGCGCGATAGGGCTTGAGCGCCTCCGCCGGAATGACCCACGGCGATACGCTGGTGGCGAAGCTCTTGGCCAGAAACGGCCCCAGCGGCTGGTATTCCCACGATTGAATATCGCGTGCCGACCAGTCATTGACGAGCGAATAGCCAAAGATATGCTCGGGCGCCGTCCCGATCTTTACCGGCTCGCCGAGCGCATTGCCGGCGCCGATGTAGATTCCCACTTCAGCTTCGTAGTCGAGTGATTTCGTCGGGCCGAATTCGGGAATTCCGGCGAACACCGGCTTGGTTTGCCCGATCGGCCGCCGCACCGGCGTGCCGCTGGCCACAATCGATGAGGCCCGGCCGTGATATCCGATGGGCACGAATTTGTAGTTCGGCAACAGGGGGTTTTCGGGCCGAAAGAGCTGCCCCACATTGGTTGCGTGGTAGATCGAGGCATAGAAGTCGGTGAAATTCGGCGGGTCTACGGGCCTCAGGAGCTTCGCGTCTTCGACCGGCGAAAGCGCAGCACCGACTATATCCTGCGTGGCCTTGTCCGCGGCTGCATCGAGCAGAGTCTTGAGGCGTTTTCGCAGGGCTGCGACCGCCGCCGGCTCGCAGGCCATCAGCTTGTTCAGCGTGCGCGACTCGCACGCCGACTGCACATCAGCAGGTAGCTGCTCCAGAAGGCCGGACCGGCTGGCATGCTCGAGGTCGAGCAGGAATGCGCCGATGCGCACCCCGGGCCGCGCATGCCGCTGTTCCCTGGAGAAAATGCAATAGGGAAGGCTGTCAAGGGGAAATCCGCCTTCGGGGTCGTTGGCCGATAACACCCAACTTCCCCCGCCGCGCGCAGTCATCGAATCCCAATCAATCAATTGCTGCTCCGACCGTGACGCTCTCGACTTTATTTAACCTGTCCGTCCAGCGCGTGGGAAGTTCCTCTTGAGGCTCTGCCAGCACTCGTAATACTCGTGCTGAAGGATTTTCTCCTCGAGTGCGAAGCGTGTGGGCCGCACGGGCAGCCGCGTCTCAAACATGAAGGCAAGAGTGTCGCCGATAAAATGCGGTTTGAGTTCAGCCTTGCTCGCCTTCTCGAAGGTTTCGGCATCGGGCCCGTGGCCGCTCATGCAATTGTGCAGGCTGGCGCCGCCGGGCAGGAATCCTTCGGCCTTTGCGTCGTACTGGCCGAGAATCAGCCCCATGAACTCGTTCATCATGTTGCGGTGGAACCACGGCGGCCGGAAGGTGTGCTCAGCGACCATCCAGCGCGGCGGGAAAATGGCGAAGTCCACGTTCGCTGTGCCGGGAATAGACGAGGCAGCCGTCATCACGGTGAAGATCGAAGGGTCAGGATGGTCGAAGCTGACGGTGTTGATGCAGTTAAACCGCGTCAGGTCGTATTTGCAGGGCGCGTAGTTTCCGTGCCAGGCCACCACGTCGAGAGGTGAGTGGTCGATCTCGGCGCACCACAGCTTGCCCAGGAACTTGGCAATTACTTCGAACGAGCCTTCGCGATCCTCGAATGCCGCGACCGGCGTAAGAAAGTCGCGCGCGTTGGCCAGGCCGTTGGCCCCGATCGGGCCCAGTTCCGGCAGCCGGAAGGTCTGCCCATAGTTCTCGCAGATATAGCCGCGGCCTTCGCCGTCGGGAAACTCGGCGCGGAACTTGATTCCGCGCGGCACAATGGCCAACTCGCCGGGCGAGACCTCGAGAATCCCAAGCTCGGTGCATAGCAACAGCTTGCCCAGCTGCGGCAGGATTAGCATCTCGCCGTCGGCGTTGTAGAAGAAGCGATCCGTCATGGGCGCGTTGGCGACGTAAAGATGAATGCCGACGCCGTCCTGCAACGCCGGATCGCCGTTGCCGCCCAGCGTTACCATGCCTTCTACAAAATCGGTCTTTTCCACCGGCAGCGGCAGCGGATTCCAGCGCATCTGGTTGGGCGGCGTGGCCGCTTCGCCGAAGGGGCCGCTGCGCAGCAGCGTCTCCGCTGCGAACTCGCGATAGGGCTCGTGCATCACCGACGGCCGGATGCGATAGCTCCAGGTTCGGCGGTTGAGCGCGCGCGGCGTGGTGAACGACGTGCCGCTGAGTTGCTCGGTATAGAGGCCGAGCGGCGCATGCTGGGGCGCGTTCTGGCCGTGGGGTAGAGCGCCGGCCACGGCCTCGGTGGCAAATTCGTTGCCGAATCCGCTCTGGTAGATGAGTTGTGCCATTTGGGGAAGCTCCGAAGTCTCTTGACGCCGGGCAGTATCGCACTCCGCTGCATCGACTGACAATTCGATTCCATAGCCAACTCTATGCTGGGAGTTTATTTTCGAAAGAACACGAAAGAAATCTTCTTGAAATCGAAAGGCACACTCGTGACCACTCACCGCATCGGCCATCGTTATGAGCCCGCCGAGCTCGACCGCATTGCATGGAAAATCGTCGAGGAGCTGCAGCAAGATGCGCGGCTGTCATGGGCCGAGCTCGGCCGGCGCGTCGGGCTCACCACGCCCGCGGTGGCCGAGCGCGTGCATCGCCTGGAAAAGATGGGCGTCATCCGCGGCTTCCATGCCGATATCTGCCTGGAGCGGCTGGGCATGCCCATCCTCATTTTCGTGCGGCTTTCCATGGCCGGGCCGGAGGCGCTGGTGCGGAGTTTCCAGCAGCAGGTAAAGACGTGGGATGAGGTGCTCGAGTGTCATCGCGTCACCGGCTCGGACTCGTTCATTGTGAAGGCGCGCGTGGTGTCGGTCGAACACCTCGAACAGCTGCTCGACAAGCTCGGCCATTACGGCACCACATCGACGTCGACCGTGCTCTCGTCGCCGGTGCAGCAGCGGACCATCACCGAGAAGATCGTGGACCGGTTCACCCAGGGGAATTGAGGGAATTTGCGAAACGAGTCAGCCCGGCAACCCCTGACTGTCCGATATCGGACAATCGGGGCCGGAACCGGTCACCGTTTTTCCGGCCGTTCGTCCCTGGCGGCGGTCCAACCTATTTGATTTCAACGATCTCCAGCGGGACTCCTTTTGGCACGGCAACTGCAACTATGCGGCGTGATGGATATCGCACGCCCAGATATTAAGCGGAAGAAACAGCGCCAGATGTTCGTGTGGGCTGGCCTCGCGGTGGTGGTTCTGGCCGGCTCGGCGTTTGCTGTTTCGCGCTTGAAGCCGGCGGCGCCTCCGGTAGACCGGTCGGCCATCTGGCCCGATACGGTGAAGCGTGGGGACCTGAGGATTCAGGTGCGCGGATCGACGGGCACACTGGTTCCGAGGGAGGATAGCATTCAGCTCATTCCCGCGCTGACTGACGCCACAGTCGTCCGGATTCGTGAGCTGCCTGGGGCGATCGTGACACCGGATACGATCCTGATGGACCTCTCCGATCCGCAGCTCGATCAGCAGTTGACCAGCGCCAAGCTGGCGCTGCAGCAGGCGCAGGCCGACTACAAGACGCAGCAGGCGACGCTGCAGAGCTCGTTGATGACGCTGAAAGCCACGCTGGCTCAGATCGACGCCGACTTCGAAACCGACAAGCGGCAGGCGGATACCGACCAGCAGCTGTGCAAGCTGGGCACCATTTCGGGGCTGGTCTGCGGCGCCTCGGAGCAGAAGTTCAAGCAGTTGGAAGAGCAGAAAAAGATTGCGATGGAGCAGATCGATGTCACGCAGAACGCCATGTCGGTGTCGCTGGCTTCGGCGCAGTCGAAGATCGACCAGGCGCGGACGCTTGTGGACCTGTATCAGAAGCAGACGGCGGCTCTCGAGGTAAAGGCGGGCATTGCCGGGCAGGTGGCATCGCTGCCGGTGGGTCCCTCGGGTCCGATTCAGGTGGGTACGCACGTTCCCGCTGGAACGCCTGTTGCCGAAGTGACGCAGCTCAACAAGCTGAAGGCAGCGCTGCAAATCGCCGAGACGCAGGCGCACGACATCCAGATCGGCCAACCGTCAACGATCGACACACACAACGGCATTGTTCCCGGACACGTGATTCGCATCGACCCCAATGTTTCGAATGGCACCCGGACCGTCGACGTCCAGCTTGACGGGCCGCTGCCGGCGGGTGCGGTTCCGGGGCTGAGCGTGGATGGAACCATTGACCTGGCGCTGCTGCACAACGTGCTCATGGTGGGAAAGCCTGCGCTGGGCAATGACAACTCCACGTTAAGCCTGTTCAAGATCGAACCCAACGGCAAAGATGCGGTGCGCGTGCCGGTGAAGGTGGGCCGTTCCTCGGTAAACGAAATCCAGGTATTAGAAGGTTTGAACGTCGGCGATACGGTGATTCTTTCCGACATGTCCCGCTACGACGCCGTCGATCGCATCCGGCTCGAGTAATCGGACATCGGCTGCCGCCGAGGGTCATCGGATGCGGGCGGAAGGAAGAGTTTTACGGCCGGTGAACTATCCGGGCTCGCAGCGCGTAATGCATTTCCAGAGTGCTTGACCGCAACACCAATTTTGAGGATGACGAGGGGGATTGGATGGCATACAACGACACGCTGATCGAGATCGAAGACCTCACCAAGGTTTTCTACACCGACGAAGTGGAGACGCACGCGCTCTCCGGCATTCACCTCACCATTTCGCGCGGTGAATATGTGGCCATGTCAGGTCCTTCGGGCTGCGGCAAATCCACGCTGCTGTCCATTCTCGGCCTGCTCGATACGCCCACCGGCGGCAAGTACCTGCTCAATAACAAGCCGGTCGAAAACCTGAGCTTCGGTGAGCGTTCGCGCATCCGCAACCAGGAGATTGGATTCATCTTCCAGAGTTTCAATCTCATCGGCGATCTCACTGTGGAAGAGAATGTCGAGCTGCCCCTCACCTATCGCGCCGGCATGCCTTCGGCCGAGCGCAAGAAGCGCGTGAAGGAAGCGCTGGAGCGCGTGAATATGGCGCATCGCATGCGCCACTATCCCGCACAGCTCTCCGGCGGTCAGCAGCAGCGCGTGGCCGTGGCCCGCGCGCTGGCCGGTTCGCCGTCCATCCTGCTTGCGGACGAGCCCACCGGGAACCTGGACTCGAAAAACGGCGAAGCGGTTATGCATCTGCTTGCCGACCTGCATCGTGAAGGCTCGACCATCTGCATGGTGACCCACGATCCTCGCTTCGCCAAGCACGCGCAGCGCGAAGTGCATCTCTTCGACGGAAAAGTGGTTTCGGAGGATGAGCTGAAGAAGCTCACTGCAGAAGTGGAGGCGTAAGATGCTCCTCCAGGACCTTCGCTACACCCTGCGCCAGCTGCGCAGGTCGCCGGGGTACGCCCTGACGGCGATTGCCACGCTCGCCCTCGGCATCGGAGCAACTACGGCAATCTTCACGCTGGTGCACGCGGTGCTGCTCAAATCTCTGCCGGTGACGAGGCCTGAAGAGCTTTACCGCTTCGGTGACAAGGTGCATTGCTGCGGCTGGGGCGGTTACACGCAGGACGAGGAATTCTCGCTCTTCAGCGACGAGGCTTACCGCCGGTTCCGCGACAACACCCCGGCCTTTACCGACTTGGCGGCGTTTGAAGGCGGGGGCGAGCAACTCGCTGTCCGGCGCATGAGCAATTCGCAGCTGGCGGATACGCGCAACGGCCAGTTTGTCTCAGGGAATTTCTTCCGTACATTCGGTATCGGTCCGTGGGTAGGGCGGGTGATGAGTGACGCCGACGACCAGGATTCGGCCGCGCCGGTCGCGGTGATGAGTTATCACACCTGGGTCTCGAAGTACGGGGCAGATCCGTCGGTCGTCGGCGCTGCATTTCAGATCAACAGCAAGCCGTTCACCGTGGTTGGGGTCGCGGCGCCGGGATTCTTTGGCGCCGATCTGCGCGCATGGTCGATTCCTGATTTCTGGATGCCGCTCTCGCAGGAGCCGGTGCTCGAAGGCGAAACCTCGCGGCTCAAAGTCCCTGACGCCAACTGGCTTGACATCATCGGCCGAGTCAGGCCGCGGACGAACCCCAAGTCGCTCGAAGTGCAGTTGAAAACCGAGTTGCGGCAATGGCAGGTGAGCCATCTTGCCGACATGTCGCAGGAGCAGAAAGAATATCTGCCCAAGCAGCAGTTTCACTTGACGCCCGGCGGGGCCGGCGTCACCGACATGCGCGAGTACTACCAGGACAGCCTGCGCCTGCTGCTTGTCGCGGCCGCGTGCGTTTTGTTGATCGCGTGCGCGAACCTGGCCAATCTGCTGCTGGCGCGCGGATTGCGAAACCGGCAGCAGACCGCGGTGCGCGTGGCCATGGGCGCTTCCCGCGCGCGCCTCGTGCGCAAGGCGCTGGTGGAAAGCGTAACCCTGGGATTGCTGGGCGGATTGGCAGGTTTGGGCGTAGCGTATGTGGGCACGAGCCTGATTCTGAAAGTCGCATTTACCGCCACGCACAGTTTTGTGCCGCTGGAAGCCACGCCCTCGGCGCCGGTGCTCTTGTTTGCGCTCGGCCTGTCGCTTCTGACCGGAGTTCTGTTCGGCGTGGCGCCGGCGTGGATGACCTCGCATGCCCAGCCCGTGGACGCCTTGCGCGGAGCCAACCGCACCACGGGAGCAGGCGCGCGATGGCCACAGAAGGTGCTGGTGATTGCCCAGGCTGCGATATCGCTGGTGTTGTTGAGCGCAGCGGCCATGCTGGTGGAGAGCCTGCGCAACCTGGAGCATCAGGATTTCGGCTTTGAGACGAGAGACCATTACCTGGCCTCGATCGATCCGCGCTCGGCCGGATTCAAGCCCGAGCAACTGGACCAGCTCTACAGGCGAATTCTCGACCGGCTCCAGCGCATTCCCGGCGCGAAGGCGGTTACCGCGGCTACGTATGCGCCGATGAGCGGCGACAGCTGGAATGAAGGCATCTTTGTGCAGGGTAAGCCGGCGCCGCACGCGCAGGACGATTATGGCGCGACCTGGACGCGAGTGACGCCCGGGTTCTTCGATGCGCTGGACAACCGCATGGTGACCGGTAGGCCGATCACCGAACAGGACACTGCGAACTCGCCGAGGGTCGCGGTAGTGAATGAAGCCTTTGCGCGGAAGTTTTTCAAGGGCGAAAACCCGATCGGCAAACACTTCGGCATTGACGACATCGGCCACGCGGGCGATTTTGAGATTGTGGGTGTGGCGGCGGACATGCGGTACATCACCTACGACTTCAAGAAGCCCGACCGCCCGATGTTCTTTCTCCCCTCAAGCCAGCACGTCGTTTATTCCACGCCCAACGACATCTCCGGCGAGAAATGGTCCCACTACCTCTACAACATCGTGATCTGGCTTCCCGGCCATCCCGACGCGCCGGAGACACAGGTGCGGCGGGCGCTCCAGGATGTAGATCCCAACCTGACCCTGACCGATTTCGCGAACTACGACGAAGTGCTGGCGCGCGCCTTCAATCAGCAGGACATGATTGCGAATCTCGTTCTCCTGTTCGGCGTGCTGGCACTGGTGCTGGCCGCAGTCGGGCTTTACGGCGTGACTGCGTACGCGGTGGAGCAGCGCACCAACGAGATCGGCATCCGCATGGCGTTGGGCGCCGACCGCGGCATGGTGATCGCAATGATCCTGCGGACAGCGTTCGTGCAGGTTCTGATTGGGCTCGCCATCGGGGTTCCGGCGGCGATCGGCGCCGGATACGCCCTCAACGATGAGCTCTACGTGGTCAAGCCCTATGACCCGGTCATGCTCTCCTCCGCGATGCTCATGCTTGGTCTTGCGGCCTTTGTTGCTGCGGTGATTCCCGCGCGACGTGCGGCCAGTGTGAACCCGACTCAGGCGTTGCGCGCGGAGTAAAGCGGGGATGAGCACGGAGGGGCTGAAGGCGGACGACAGACAGCTGACGGTTGAAATTTCCTGATTCCGGGGGGCGGATGCTGATTCAGGACTTACGATATGCGCTGCGGCAGTTGCACAAATCTCCCGGCTTTACGCTGACCGTGCTGCTGATGCTGGCGCTCGGCATCGGCGCCAACACGGCGGTGTTCAGCGTTGTGGATGCGGTGATGCTGCGCCCGCTGCCTTTTGCGCACCCCGAGCAACTGGTCGAGGTCGAGTCGTTCGACAATAACTCGGCCGAGAGCTCCAACGTATCGTATCCGGACTTCTTCGACTGGCGTGCGCGGAATCGAAGCTTCAGCCACCTGGTTTCGTATCACGATACCTCGTTTACGCTCACCGGCGTGGATCGCGCACAGCATCTCGATGGCGAGATCGTTTCCTGGGAGCTGCTGCCCATGCTCGGGGTTCGCCCCGAACTCGGGCGTGGATTCACAAGTGACGAAGAGAAGAAGGGATCGCGCGTCGTCCTGATCAGCCATTCTCTTTGGGAGACGCA
>Ga0335072_10006568_pt1 | contig 16985 bp, 14 predicted proteins | sample Lox_Sample_21_FD_206725 | JGI IMG/M metagenome (GOLD analysis project Ga0335072, IMG submission 206725) | Soil microbial communities from Loxahatchee National Wildlife Refuge, Florida, United States - Lox_Sample_2.1 | ecosystem: Environmental > Terrestrial > Soil > Wetlands | place: USA...
CTTCTACGTGCTGAGTCACGTGGCTCCGGAGATCACGGTGCTGGACGATAAAGATGGGAGCATCCTGGGGACCATCGATATCGGCGGCGCGCCGGAAGAGGCGGCGGCGGACGGGCATGGCAGGATCTACGTGGACATCGTGAACAAGGCGGCGATTGCGGTAATCGACGCCAACACCATGAAGATGGTGGGCAAGTACGATTTGTCGCCGCGGGGCTCGGAATGCGCGGGGCTGGCGCTGGACGCGAAGAACGGGATCCTGTTTGCGGCGTGCCGCGAGAAGAACAACATGGTGATTCTGTCCGCAGCCGACGGGCATATCATCACCGATCTGCCCATCGGCGAGGGGTGCGACGGAGTGACATTCAATCCCGCAACCATGGAGGCTGCCAGCTCGCAGGGCGATGGAACCATGACTATCATCAAGGAAGATTCGCCCTCCACGTTCCGTGTGGAGCAGACGGTGTTTACGCCGATGGGGGCGAGGACGCACACGCTGGATTCGAAGACCGGGAACCTCTACACCATCACCTCGGAGTTCGGGCCGGTGCCGAAGACTCCTCCGGCGAACCTGCCGGCGAACGCGCCCGCATGGATGCGCAGGCCGCGGCCGCCCATGATCCCTCACTCGTTCCAGATCATCGTGATCGGCAAGGGCGAGTAACTGCACGCTAAGCTCGCCAGATTTGCCGGTCCACGGTCTGGACACTCGACACCGGGCTGGTGCTGCTGCTGTTCTAGTGAACATCCACCAAAGGTCCCGATAGCCGGTCGTACGGGCCCTTGTCGGATTCTGGGCGTCGGATCGGGTGCAGGACGCCGTTTTGCGAAAAGCCCGTCCAGGTGATCCATCCTACCTCTAGACAGCAAACCGCGGTCCCTGAGCGATTTGGTCTGTTCGCAACAGCTGAGATCAGAGTTCCGCTCAACACTCACTGAAAGTCTAATCATGGGCTCACTGCCCGCGCTGCTTATTGGTCACTGGCAACTTCGGCCGTGTGCATATCAGCCAGCGGCCGAGCGTAAGCGAGCAGCTTTTCGAGGAACAGCTCAGGCTGCAAGAACATTGCAAAATGACCTGCATCTCCGATCAGTTCCATCCGCTTAGTGGGCGCTTCGAGATCGCCGAAATAGGCCTGGGCGTCTGCAGTCAAAGTCAACAGATCGTTTTCTCCCTGGAAGAGGAAGATGGGCAAATTGAAACGCGTGCCCCGTGCCCATGCATCGTATCGCACAACCTCCGGAAGCAACTGCTCCAGAGAAAAATGCATGCCTTTCACGAAGGCGCGAATATCCCGTAGAGTCCACCCTGGCGCGTACCAAACGGCATCCTTGAGCAGCTTCATCGTGCGGCGGAAGCTCGGAGGGTCGGACTTCATGGTCCATTGCGTAACCGCCGTAAAGTCCCGCGAGGTCCAGTTTGTCGCGTCTGCTCCGATCCGTTCCACCGTTCTGGCGCCTTCGACCATCCCATGCGCGCGCAGACGATCAAGAAGTTGGCGGTGACTTTGCTCTCTGCCGCGCACCATTCCAACATTCTGATCGGTGCCAATGTAGGCGTAAAACAGGCCTGGTCGGATTTGCGCGGCCTGAAGACCGAACGTGGATCCAATCGAACTCGCAAGCAGTAAAATCCGGTCCTGGTGAAGGTGCGCGCGAAGATATTCCGCAACTTCAATCGTGTCGCTGGTCAGTTGTTTCATGCTCATTTCGCCGCTACCTCTGGATCCCATTCGCGTGAATGTTCTTCCCGCGCCGCGCTGATCCCACTGGACGAGGGTGAAGTGCTTCTCCCATGGGCGCAGGTGGGGAGTGAAGATGGAGTAGCAACTGCCTGGCCCGCCGTGCAGCACCAGCAGAACGGGGTTGTGCCGGTTTTCCCCCCGAATAGAGATCCACTGCTCGATACCGCCGATAGGGACGAAGCTTTCCTCCTTAATTCCCTGCGCACTGTCGAATTTCAAGCTCGCAATTTGCGCTCGCTGTCGAAGCTTACGGTGAATCAAAAGTGCAGCAGGCACGCTCGCGGCAAAGCACAACAGAACCGCGCAAATCATCCCAGGCATAGGGCCTCCATAACTGTGTATACTATACACAATTAACGAACCGGCACAAGGCCTACTGTAAGCGACCATTCGGGAGCTAACGTCAAGCTGGCATGGGGGCGCAGTCGCGAGATGGCAGCTAAGAAATCCAGCCAGGCAAACTCAAAGAGGCTCGAGAAACCTGCTTCAACCCGGGGACCTAAGCCATCAGTCAGTCGGGACCGAATTGCGCGTGCAGCCGTTCGGCTTGCCGATAAGGAAGGCTTGGCTGCAGTAACGATGCAGAGAATCGCACGCGAGGTCGGCCTGACTACGATGGCGCTTTATCGTTACTTTCCGGGCAAGGCCGAGATGGTCGCGCTAATGATCGATTCCGTGGCCGACTCATCCCTTCACTTTGGAAGGCCGTCGTTGCCCTGGAGCATTCGCTTGAAGAAATGGGCACAGTACTGTCTGACGATTTATCGAGACCATCGATGGTTTTTGGAAGCTACTACCGCGCGGCAAAGCCCGATCGGGCCGAACGAACTTGCGTGGATGGAAGCCGCACTCGCTATGTTGGCGGAATCGGGGCTGGAGTCAAAGAAGCGACACCATGCGTTTTTCACTCTCATTGCACACGTCCGCGGTCATGCGACCTTCGAAGACGCAGGAGCGAGCAGTGCTGCGGGAAAGGTATGGATGCGCGAGTTGACCCGAACCCTCCAGCAGGAACCAAACCGATACCCAACTTTGCTCGAAGTTCTTCGATTGGGAGCCTTCAGCGAGGACATTGCGGGGGCGTTCGACTTTGGGCTCGATTGCATCCTGGACGGAGTCCGCGCTCAGGTCAGTAATGGTACGGTGTAACCGCGTGATTCTCGAGAAAGGTGGAATTTCATCCCGCGGTCCTCACGAGTCTTCAATGAGCACATCATCGCCATGCGCGTATCCAGCCGCTGGCAGAAAACGTGGTTTGGACTGCACGCAACAGGTGACATCGGAAGCTGGCTATCGGTTTGGAAGCGATCGCGGTAAATCGAACCAAGCGAGCACGCTGTTTTCGAAGCGGGTCATGGCGCAGATTCGGTCGCCCGAGAGTGTGAGGACGTAGAGGCCAACCCCGTGGCTCACTCCGCTGGGGGTGCGCAGGTACCGGAATCATCTGGAAGCGAGGCAACTGGCGGCCGGAACCATCAATTTGCGTCTTGGCGCCGTCCGGAGGCTTGCCTATGAGGCAGCGGATTCCGGTTTGCTCAGCGCCGATCTTGCAGCCGGAATTCACCGCGTGCATGGGGTAAGGAAACTCGGCGTCCGTCTGGGTAACCGGCTCACAGCGGGTCAAGGCAAGGCGCTCTGGCAGGCACCGGACACCCAACGGCTCAAAGGCAAGCGTGACAGAGCGCTGCTTGCGCTTTTGCTGGCCTGTGGACTGCGAAGGCGTGAGGTAACCACGCTCAGACTGCGTGATCTCGAACAACGTGAAGACCATTGGGCGATTGTCGATATGGTTGGCAAGGGTGGTCACATCCGGACGGTTCCGATTCCCGACTGGGTTCGAGAGCAACTGCAAGACTGGATTATGGCCGCCTGCATTCAAGACGGGAAGATCTTCAGGAAAGTCGACAGACTGGATCGGATCTGGGGAGAGGGGCTTTCCGTGAAAGCCATCTGGCACATTGTGAAGGACTCCGCCAAGCAAGCGGGACTTCCGAACATTGCGCCTCATGACCTTCGTCGCAGCTGCGCTCGTTTGTGCCAAACTGCGGGCGGAGAACTTGAACAGATCCAATTTTTGCTCGGGCATGTTTCGATTCAGACTACGGAGCGCCACCTGGGAAGCAAACAGCGCATTCGCTGCGCGGTGAATGACCACATCGGGATTGAGCCAAACCCCTGACACGTTGTGACGACGGTGTTCTGCGCTGCGGAGAATCAGACCGATCTTTTGTGGTCGCGGTCCAACGAGATCGCCTCCCGTCAGAAGTCCCTTGTTTCGCTGGAGGTGGTCCGAATGTTGCTCAAAAAGTAATCTCTCGACGGGCGGTTAACCGCTCAGAAGTGGCTGCTCCATCAGAGCATCAATGAGCGCCGAGTCACTCGTCCAGCCTGAATTTGTATCGAGAAGCCAGTGTCCCGCGATTCCGACAACCGCTGGGTGATCCTTTCTGCCGAAGTTGCTTACTTTTTAACGCGACGATGGGCGGTCGTTCGGGCGTTACGCGATTATTAGAGCCACGAAGTCTTCGCTGCTCGTTGAGTCACTTGATATGTGCTTCCTTCAAGAGCCCCGTCGCGAAATACAGCGCCTATCAAAAGGAGAAAGGGGTTCAGTTCCCCGTAAGCAGCGCTTTGCGATATGAACTGCACTCGCCACAGAGCAAGTTTAGTTCTGTCGCCGCGGAGTTCTTGATTTCCGCGGACTCCGCGTGCTCGCCTAAACTGTCTAGAGTCCGCGCGTAAGCGATCTCGGCCGCCAAATATTGGCGACTGTGTTTTCCCACGGTGTCGCCCAGGATGGTCAGCCCTTTCTGCATCTCGCTCAATGCAACTGCCAGTCTCCCGTCATCGGAATAGGCCCTTCCCAAGAGCACATGCTCCCATCCCGCGATGACGGAATCTTTGCGCGGTTCGAGCGCAATCGCCTGGCTATAATCGAAGATCGCCTCCGATGTATCGCCCTGGAGGTCGGCAAGCCACCCTTTGGTCGAATAAAGCGAGACCTGAAAATTCTTGCCGAGTTCCGGGGCCTTCCGCGCCTCTTCCGCCGCGCTGCTCAAATACTCCTCGGCTTCGTTCTGGCGTTTCCGCGTAAGTTCGATGACCGCCATGTGCGTCAGCGCCCATGCGGCGCCGCCGTGGTCGCCAGCGTTTTCGAAGAGATGCAGGGACTCCCGTTCCAGCCTTCGCGCCGCCTTCAGATCCCCCATGGCCCGATCGAGGTCCGCCAGGTTGTCTAGCGACGCCGCCTCATCCGATGCCTCGGATGGGTTCTTCTGAAAAATTCGGATAGCCTGTTTGTAGGAAGCGCGTGCGTTCCCAAAATCGCCCTCCTCCTGCTGCGCATAACCGAGGTAATTCTGGATTCTTCCGGCTTCGGCAACATCGATCCCTTTCGCATTCGCAAGCCGCGCAAATATCTTCAGCGCCTGCTCGAAATCCCCCTGTTGTTCCATGGCCAACGCCCGCCGAGCCTGTACCTTGACACCGTCATCGTTGACAGTTCGGGTTTGAGCGGCAGCAGGCCGACTTGCCGTCAGCCCACAGGTTAGAACAAGCGCAGACAACATCCTGAGTTTCATGCCTTTCAGCATGCGCCGGATGCCAGGTTAGGCGTGCAAATTGTAAGTAAGGAATGTAAAGTTCAAAGTGCCAGCTTGTAACCCGCTCCCTTCACCGTCAGCAGAAAGAGAGGATACCGCGGGTCCTCTTCGATCTTCCGCCGCAGCGCCGCAATGTGCACGTCCACAGTGCGGCTCATTATGTCGCCCTTCAGGTTCCATACCTTTTCGAGCAGCTCCTCCCGCGTCACAATGGCGCCGCGCCGTTCGATCAGATACTCCAGCAGCCGAAATTCAAGCGGTGACACATTTATGCGCTTGCCGCCGCGCAGCAACTCGTGCCGGGCCAGGTCTATGCGCACCTTGCCGAACTCCGCGCGCCGTCCCTGTACCGCCTTCTCGCCAGTGCGACGCAGCAGCGCCTCGATGCGGGCCAGCAGTTCCATCGGATCACAGTTCTTCTGCACATAATCGTCCGCACCCAGCTTCAGCCCCAGCACCCGGTCCAATACCTCGCCCCGGGCAGTCAGCATCAGAACCGGCGTGTGCACGCCCTCGGCGCGCATGTCCCGGCAGATATCAAAGCCGTTCTTTCCCGGCAGCATCACATCCAGCAGCACCAGGTCGAACGCGCGCGCAGCGGCCATGCGGAACCCCTCCGTGCCCGTCGGGGCCCACTCCACTTCGTAGCCTTCGGCCTTCAACCGATCGGTCACGCCCAGCGCAAAGGCCGCCTCGTCTTCCACCAGCAAGATACGTTTCATGTCGGAATATGAATTGTGAAGATGCTGCCGCCACCCGGCCGCGCCGCAACTGTTACACGGCCACCGCACGCCTCTGCGGCGCCGCGCACCAGGCTCAGGCCCAGTCCCGATCCCGGTGTCTGTGCCTCCACGGCCGCTCGCCCACGGTAGAAGGGTTCGAAGATCTCCGCCTGTTCCACCTCGTCGATTCCGGGGCCGTGGTCTTCCACACTGATGCGCACTTCTTTGTTTCCCGCGCCCAATGCGGCGCCAATTCGGATCCAGCGCCCCGCGCGCGCATGTTTTTGCGCGTTGCGCAGCAGGTTGTCAATCGCAGTTCGCAGCAGCGCCTCGTCGCCCAGGATCTTCGGCATGTCAGCTTGCACCGCAGTTTGTATCTCGAACTGTTCGCGCGCCAGTTCCGTGCGCCGTGCTTCCACGCAGCTCTCGATGATCTGGCGCACATCGATTTCGCTCCGCGCGCCTTGCCGCGCGACAGAGTGCATCCCCGCATACGCCAGCGCCTGTTCCACCATCTCGTTGAGCCGGCTGCTTTGCTGGTGGATCAGCTCGCCGTACTGCCTTACTTTCTCCGGCTCCGCCACCAGTCCATCCGCCTGATTGCGCGCCAGTATTGCGATTGCCGACACCGGGGTGCGCAGCTCATGGGAAACACCGGCTACAAACCGAACCTTCTGGTCCGCGAGCTGCTGCATCCGTCGCGCCCCGACGACTAGAAATGCCATCGCGACCAGCAACAACGTCTCCACACCCACGCTGAGCAGCATATTCCAGTTCGCCTCCCGCTCAAACGCTTCCCTCAGGGGTGCTCCCTTGTGTGCCATCTCCAGTTCCCAGATGCCTGTCCCGAACAGGTCCATCAGGTCTGCCGAGCTCTCCGAGCCGCCGGAAACAATGGTCGACTCAAAATGTTCGACTCGGACCGGCGGCCGCCCGCCTGGTTCGAGCCCTGTCCTGTTGGGAACCATGATCGGCCTTGGTCTCAGCGCAAAAAACGTTCTGATCAGATCCGCCCGCTGCGGCACGCCGTACACCAGATCACTCTTCTGCCCGCGCCACACCACCGCAAATTGATACTCATGCGCCAGCGTTTCGCCAAAACTCTTCTGGATCATCTGCGGCAATATCGCCGTTCGCAGAGAACCCGCGTCGATCTGGGCCACAAAGCACTGGTTCAATCCGCTACTTATGGTCTCCATGTAGCGTATTCCTTTCGCCGGACGCGCCGGGTGCTTGGCGAACTCGTATATGGGAACCACCAGAGCGGGCGGCTCTTCCATCACGGACAACGAGCATACCTGCTGCTCCATCCATGCAGGAATGGGTGCGGGAACGAAGGTTCCGTCTGCGGCGAGACGCTTCACCTGTTTCGTCCCTCGCCCATGTGCTTCCACGAAGTAGAGCTCGCCGATCAGTCGAGGCAGCCTGGTCAGCGCTTTCCGTGACTGAAGCGCCTGCCACGCATCCGCCTCCAGGAACTCCGCTGCATCGCTAACCATGACGTTGAAATCTGCGGCAAATAGTGCGGCCGCCGACGCCAGTTGTTCGCGCTCGCGCTGCACATCAGCCGCGGCCACGCGCCGTGACCACTGGTATTGGATTACCGCCGACGCCGCCAGAAGAATGACCAGCGCCGCGCAAGCTATTACCAGAAATCGTGAACCCTGAAGCCGGGCCTGCATGGCAGCATTCTATGCGAACCGGGTTGTTGCCCCGAACTTTGCTTTTTTCCAAGGTGGGGCCCGGACGAACTATACCTCGAATCCCTCAGGGAACAAGACCTATCCTGGCTCTCTCTCCCACAACCCGGCCGAGCGTTCTTGTCATCGGTGATGAAGCGATAACGGATTTAACACATTCAGACCCTCTCGTCGGCCATCTGAACAATGCTTCAAAAAACGGTGTCTACAAGCCGGAGCGTCTGCGGGGCGGCGTTCGGGAAGGCGGGGGAGGCTGCTTACCATCTCCAAACTGACGGTTGGCGGTTTCCCGCTCGGAACTCGATTATGCGCTGCTGCAGCGACTTGGCGATTTTGCATGAGGCCAGAACTCTCCAGGGGTATGGGCATTTTCCACCAACAATTTTTCGGCGCTCGCAATATTTTTGAATCTTGTTTTGCGTGCACATATCTATCGGTGATAGATAGTTCGCAATGAGCAGAGGAGAAAATGACCAGCAACGTCAGAACTGCCCTGGTATTGGGCGCAACCGGAGGCATTGGAGGCGAAACCGCACGCGCACTCGGCCGGCATGGATGGAAGATTCGTGCACTGGCTCGGAGCGGACGCCCTGCAGACTCAAAGAGCTCGTGGGAGTGGATCAAGGGTGATGCTCTCGACCGGGATTCGATTGTGGCAGCGGCGCAGGGATCATTCCGCGCAGCGGGCATCTTATCCCGATTGATGAACCCGAAGAGTTGGCGACGCGCATCGAGAACTTTGCTTTGTCCCTGAGCAAGTGAAAAGCAAGGAGTCGCTTCGCGAAGATGCAACCCCATGATCAGGCTGACAATTGCCTTTAGAAGCCTCGACCGCGCCTGTCAGTTGACGCGTACAGCCCAAAATCACTCGACCACCATGATAGTGTGCGCCCTGCCTGTCACACTTCGGCAAACGGGCATACCGCTAGTCGATAGCGCAGCGGGGGCCCGAGGTTCTGAATTCCGGCAAGGGATTGGTTAACCGTCAAGGGTCACCCGTGAGTGATGCAGATCATTTCACTTAGGCCATCGCTGATTAAATCCCAACAATGGCCCTCGAAGGTGTCGGCGCGAAGCGTGAATCAGCAAGCACCAGAGCGCATGCAAGAGTATCCAATGCCCCGCCGTACTGCAGCCTCGCCTCGCCGGTTTGGTCCTCGTTTTTGCACGCCGCTCCCGCTGTGTTGTTTCCAGGAGGCGCCGGGGTATTAATCAGGATTTCAATATCCTCATTGCGAGGAGTTGACTTATCACTCCCGGATTCTCTCACCCAGAAGCCGGCTCACTTCCCGGGGCCGGCGCAAAAGAAGTTCTCCGCACTGTTCGTATCGCCTCTCCCCTTGTATCTCGCGCTCTGCGGGTACGGGCACAGCAGCCGGGTCATCATCGCCGCGCCCTCGGCTTGATCTCTCGCGGTTTTGGTCGCAATCAGCGTGCTCGGCGCGATCCCTTTCTCCACCCAATCCTCCAGTGCAATCCGCACGTTGTGTTCCGGATCCTGATCGGGCCAAATCCACGACTGCCCGATCTCATCCGGGCCCGGTCCTTCCCCGCAGTGCTGCACCCCCGGCAGCATGTAGAGCCGGACAAATCCCTCAGTCTCTGCTTTGCCCATCTTTCCCACCACGCTCTCGTAATAATTCACGCTGTTCAGCGCGGAGATCGCCGGATCGTTCCAGCCGTGATAAAGAATCAGCCTGCCGCCGTGCTTCTCAAACGCACTCAAATCCGGATTCACCGCATCCAGCGCGGCCGCCGTCTTGTCCCGCGCCTCCTTGAAGCCGCTCTCCAGTTTGAATGACTTCAGGTCCCAGTTGGTATCGTCGTGCACCATGTCTGCGAAGTAGCCTTGGCCGAACATGGCCATCAGGCTCTTTCCCGGCGCCGGCCCGAAGATCCACGTCCCCCAGCCGTTGAGGCCCTCTTCGGCGCCCGGCAGGTACCCCGGAAAGATCGCCCGGCCCTTCGCATCGTGCGGTCCGGCATAGAGCACCGTGAGCGCCGTTACCTGCGCGGCGGTCAAGCAGTCGTTGCTGTCCTTGCCCACCTTGCACTCAATTGTCGCCGGATCGAAATGGCACTTTCGTGGATCGTTCAGAATCCCGTCTTTCACCCCGTCCAGCGCATCGCACTCGGCCAGCACGGCCTTCGCAATCGCGGGGATCTTCGCCGGCGGAATGTAGCTGTCTGGCTTGGCCGTCAGAGCCAGCGTGTCCACGGCCGCTGTGGTCAACAGCGCCGTCCAGTTGTTAGCCGGCGCTCCCGCCAGAATCCCGTCATAGTCCCCCGGAAACCGCTGCGCCTCCATCAGCGCCTCGCGCCCGCCGTCAGAGCAGGACGCAAAATACGAATGCTTCGCGTCATCTCCGTAAAACGCCTCTACCACAGCCTTCGCCGTCACCGTCATCTCGTGGATCCCGCGCCAGCCAAAATCGGCCACCTTCTCGGGATGATCCAGCGCCCAGCTTGCGTCAATAAACGCCCCCTCATGGCCCGTGTCCGTGCCCGCAGTCGCATAGCCCTTCGCCACTGCTGCGCCCAGATCCGAGAATCCGATCGATCCCGCAAACCCGCCGTTCCCCGTTGCCAGCATCCGTCCATTCCAGCCCTCCAACGGCATCCACACTTCGATGGGGATGTCGGAGTCAGCCGTCGGATGCGAATGCACTACCACACGGCAAAATGCCGGCAGCTTCTTGTACAACGCGGACGCATCCGCACCGAGAATGGGACCGGGCGGGCTTTTGAACTCTCCCGCCCCTACCACCTCTGCTTCAGTGACGGTTGCATGCGGCAGATTCAAACCAGCAAGCTTCCCGCATTGAGCGTCAGGCGACTGTGTCGCCCCCGCTGGAATCGCCCCCTGGCCAAGGCAAACCGCCACACAAAACAGCAGTAAAGATCCGCTCACCAACCCGACCGAAATCCGCATACCTGGAACCTCTCAAAGATGGAGTGCGACCATTCTAGCTCTGCCAGCACCGCTCACTTCGCTAGCCCCGCTTGCTCAATACGCCAATCCCGGTCCAGAGACAATGACTGCTATCTCCACCACTCATTCATTGGCGGGTTCCGGACCCTTAAAAATCTGCACCGTCCAGTGCAGAATTTCCGCGCGGGCGATGCAGACTAACCGGGCCGAACAAAATCTGCGTGGCATCAACACTGCCCGGCTGACAACACAAGGACCCCTCCAACGTAATCTTCATGGGATGCGGCACTGATGAGTTCGCTTCAACTGCGCACGGGATTTGACGGCGAGTGAGGAAGAAAGCGTAGGATTTCTTCGAGCGCCATGGATAAACCGACATCTAGCCAGTCGAAAACCGAGCGCGAGGGCGCGCTCGGTTTTCGACATGATGGCATGACAGAGAAGGCTGCAGCTGGCGATGTGCTTTTCGTGGCCAAAGGAACGATGCACGGGGTGCGTACTGTAGGTGATAGCCCGACGGCGTACGTTGTACTCGCAATCGGCGGAGATGTAAATCAACAGACGAAGTAAAGGAGAAGGTTGGATGGCAGCGATGAACCGTAGAGACATTTGCCTCGGCGCGGGCGCATTTGCCGCGCTGGGCTTGCTTGCTGAAGCACAGTCACAGCGCGCTCCGGCAGACACCATCGACATGACAAAGTCGCGTGTCTTTCATTTCGATCAGATGACCGTGCAGCAGCACGCGAACGGCGGCTGGGGGCGGCCGGTGATGCACGGCACTCTGCCCACGGGGGAGTTCGTCGAGGTGCACGAGACGATGCTGCCACCTGGCCAGATGCCCCACCCGCCGCACAAACACCGGAATACGGAATTCGTCCTGATGCGTGAGGGCAATGTGGAGTATTGGGGTGTGGACGGCAAACACGTGCCGATGGGCCCTGGTGACATTGCTTACAGCGCGTCAAATCAGCTACATGGCATGAAAAACACCAGCACCGCAATCGCAACCTACTTCATCGTGTCGGTCAGCCACGGTCAAATGTAGTTGGCGTGGATGGCGAAGCGACGTTCGCTGACGCCTGTCAGCCGGTTGATGGAGAGCAAATTCCCGATAAGGTTGCTGTGACCTTAGCAACGAAAGGTAATTGGTACTACCGGACTTGGGGATGCAGAGTCGTCAAATTGGTCACGGTCAACGTCCAGGCGCAGCCGCATCCTTGCCTCCAGCCAGTTGCCCTTCGCGGGCGAGTCACCGGTCATCGTCGCTTTACAAAGTAAACAGCATCCACAGAGAGGAAAGCGGAGCGGTTGCCCGCATCTCGGGACGCTGGCGACGGAGGAGTTTTCGATTGCGTTTCCAACCAGCCCATTCCTCTGGAAACATGCAACGGCAGATGAACTGTACAAACTGGACACTCTATTGGACGGCGGTCTGTACCTGGCTCGACTTGATCGGTTCAACGATCCTCGAGAAGGCACACTTGGTCGCAAGACAAAGGGTCTTCTTGACAAGGCGCCTGCGTACGAGAAGCGATACATCCTTCGACAATACAAGAACGCAAGACGTCAGTCATTCGCGAGCTGCTGGCACCGAGGCGATAAGGAGCCAAGCGAGTACGTTTGGAACGTATTCGGGGGCGCGCACAACGGACTCGCGATTCGAACTTCTCCACAAAAGCTCCGAATGGTAGTCGAATCCGTGATCGACTGTAGAGCAGGATATATAGGCGAGGTAACGTACAAAGACCACGATAACCAAGAGAACAGCTTAAGGAACATTCTGGACGCGCATTTCGTTGGGCGAGATGATTTTATTTACGAGGAAGAAGTTCGATTTCTCATCCACACATTCGGTCCTTACGGTCAAACGCTGAACGGAAAAGAAGGGCCGAAAGGCCCGCTGCTCAGGTGGATGAAGCGTAGAACAACTCCACCAGTCCATGAATGCGTGGGTGGCTACCGCCGTGGAACCGCCATACTGCTAAACGTCGAGCCAGAGCGGCTTGTCGAGGAGGTCGTTGTCGGTGAGCTCGCTTCTCGATCCCTCTTCGAAGAAGTTGAACGGAAGGTCTCGAATCGTGGCATACCATGCCGGCAAGAATAGCCTGGGGCATGGATCGTGGTGCTGGAAGCAGCCTTGCGCTAGCTGTTCCTCAGCGCATCCATGGGCTCAACGCTGGCGGCACGATGCGCGGGAGCGGCAGAAGCCACCAGCGCTACCGCCGCCAGTAACGCGATGACGCAACCGAGCACCAGCGGATTCCACGCACCGATACCGAAGAGTTCCGCCGCCATCAGCCGCCCGGCCTCAATGGCGGCGGGAATTCCAATGGCTAGGCCGAGCGCGACCTGGAGCAGCGCACCGCGCATCACCATGCTGCGGACGTTCACGCGATTTGCCCCCAGAGCCATGCGGATGCCGATTTCGCGCGTACGCTGCGCCACCGCGTAGGACGTAACGCCGTACAGACCGATCGCCGCAAGCGCCAGCGCCACCAGGCCGAAGAGCGATGTCAACTGCACGATCATGTTCTGCTGCGAAAACGCCAGTTGCACCTGCCGATCAAAACTCCGGAACTGAGTGATCATCAGATTCGGATCCAGATCCTGGAGCCGCTGCTGAACTTTCTCTTCCAGGTGCGGCACTGTTCCGTTCGTCTCAATCTCCAGCGACGCCATGTAATGCGTATCGGCCTGCAACGCGTCGTAAATCTGCGCCGCCGGAGTGGAGGGCGGCAGAGTGACCCATTGCCCGGCAGGAAGAAAGTACATCGGGTGGGCGGTATCGATGAGATAGCTGGGCGGCCAGTACTGCGCTCTCTCCACCACTCCCACGATCGTGTACATCGCACTGTGCGCCTCGTCGCCGTTCCCGAAGTGCACTCCAATAGGATCCTTGCCGTGAAGATAGCGCTTCACGAATGCTTCATCCACAACCGCCACCGGCTGCGTATTGCGATTGTCCTCCACGGTAAAGGCGCGGCCCTCCAGCACTTTGGTGCCGATGGTCGCGAAGTAGTCCGGGCTCACTCGAACCCACGACGTCAGATTCACGCTCGATCCCGGAGGAGGCGGCCCCTGGCCGTCGATGTAAACGGTGTCGCTCCAGTTGTTCCCGTCCATGGGGCTCCACGTCGACCACGCCACGCGCTTGACGCCGCCAATCTGCGAAAGGGAATCGTTCACTCGCTGATAGAAGTTGTCCAGTTGCTCCGGCTTCAAGCCGGCAGTCCGCGCATTGAACGCCACTATGCTGCGATTGGCGGTCTCAAAACCGAAGTGCTGATGCTCCAGCTTGCGCAGGCTCAACAGCAGCAGGCCCGCCGCGCACAGCAGCACCACCGAGATGGCGGCCTGCGCCACCACCAGCCCCCTCTGCGCCAAAGTCGTATCCTTGCCGGTGCTGCGATTGGCTCCGCGCAGCGCATCGATCGGGTCAACGTGCGCGGCCATCCACGCCGGCGCAACACCGAACACCAGCCCGGTAAGCACCGCCGCACCCAGCGCAAATCCCAGCACCGGCCACGAAGGGCTGGCGCTGATGCTGATCGGGTCATGCGCAAACGCAAGGCTCAGGATCAGCTTTGCGCCTCCGCACGCAATCAGCACGCCGGCCAGCGCGCCGAACAAGGCGAGAAGTACGCACTCCACCAGCGCGCGCTGCACCAGCCGCTTGCGTTGCGCACCCAGCGCCGCCTGTACCGCGACCTGCTGCCGCTGGCTCACGCCCCGCGCCAGCATCAGGTTCGCCACGTTCGCGCAAGCAATCAGCAATACAAAGCTCGAGATCCACATCAACAAATGCAGGTCCTGCTTGTACTGTTCCTGCATCCTCTGCACCCCGGCGCCGCCGGGAGCCAGCCGCAGGAACTGCTGCGGAATCAGCGCCTGTTCCGCTGTCGACAGCTTGCTCAACGGACTGCGCAGAAAATTCTTCAGCTCCACATTCATCTGCGCCTGCACCGCGGCAACGCTTGCGCCGGGCGCCAGCCGCCCAATCAGATTCAGCCACTGCAGTTCGCCTCGCTCCAGCAGATCGGCGTCGCGGGGCCGCAACGTTTCCACCAGGTGCAGCGGCATCCAGAACGTTGGAGGCGTATCGGTCAGGCGTTCGCCATAAAATCCCGGCGGGGCAATACCTACCACCGTCACCGTCTGTCCGTTCACCTGCCAGCCGGATCCCACCACGGAAGGATCGCGCCCCAGTTGCTGCCAAGCCTGGAAGCCCATCACCGCGACCGGCGCGGCGCTTTTCGTGTCGTCCCGGGGCTCAAGCAGGCGCCCCGCATAGGCACGCACTCCCAGCACGTCAAAGGAATTGCCTGAAACAAACTCGCCGTAGTACGGCTGCGCGGGATGATCGCTCCCCACGCGCGCAACGGCCATCTCGTGATCGTTTGACTCGAACGCCGCAAGCTGCGCCATCCCCGGCGTGTGGTCGCGGAAATCGGTGTACTGCTCGTAAGAGAACAGAGACCAGTCGTTGGGCTTGTCTGTGTAATCGGGGAGACCGGAGTTGTTGCAGCACTGCTCGTTGTCGCCCACCCGCCACAAGCCGGCCGGATCGCTCACCGGCAGCGACTTCATCAGCACCTGGTGCACCAGAGTGAAGATGGCGGAGGTTGCGCCGATGCCCAACCCCAGCGTCAGCACAGCCGTGACCGCGAACCCGCGCGACTTTCTTAATTGACGAAACGCAACCTTGATATCTGTAACCACAGAGGCGCCCTCCAGCATCGGCAACACCCCATCTCTGCAATTGGATGTCCAACCGGCGCTTCGCGGCATTTCACTGATAACCAAAGCGTTGCCTTCGCCAGAGAGACCTTCGCTCCCGCGCGGCCTGTCCGCTTCAGCGCCCCGCTGTGCGTTTCCGAACACTGTGCGAGAAATCGCCTTTAGCCCTGAGGGAAGCTCCCCACGGGCCGCGGCACGCATGAGACACCCGCCAGCCACTTTCTCAGAGCCAGAGACGGCACCGAAGTCAACGAGTGACTCGGCCTGGAGGCAACACTTGACAGCTCGGAAGGCACGGTTCGATGAATACTCGCCGACTTCTCATTTCTCTTCGGGGACTCTCAGCGGTGGGCAATGGCTTGGAAGATATTTTCGGCACCGCACCAGAATTGAATCCGCCAATGGAAGACGATTATTGTTGGCGAACTGTCTCCACCCAAGCCTACGCCCAACAGCCCAGCGGGCGGCGAGATGGTGCTCGTGAGGATATCGAATCCGGTCTCCGTGGATGGTTGGCCCGGAATTCACGCATGGACTTCGGTGGGCAGCGCAAAGTTCGGATGATTGCATGCGTTGAAGAACTACGTGTCAAAACGCAGGGTAACGCCCTCTTTCAGGTGTATCAGCTTCGTGAGATAGATGTCGGAGTCCGCGCGGGGGCCGCGGAACTGGTTTAGAAGTGAGGTACCGAATTGGCAGCTTGCAGCGGAGTCGCCGCAGCGGCAGGCCCCGAACCGGTTGATCTGAACGACCCGCGGCAATGTGCGAGTCCGCCACGTCCCAGTGGACCGAGCTGACTTCGGTCGGCAACGAAGGCACGGTGGTCAAGCCGCTGGGCTTCATCAGTCGCAGGTCTCCGTCGACGGTGTCACCGTACTCGGCACGCTTCAGTGGCTCAATCCCGATGCTTCTGTTTCCCAGTCGATCCCTCGGTCGGAAGGGGGTAGCAAGCTGGACTGAGGATCGGCGCAAAGGCGCGCCAGTGTTTCCATATGCCGGGTGTGCTGCTTCCAGGCGTGCACCTTGCCTTCCCTGGCCAGCAGATGAAACGGTGCCAGCTTCAGATCGGTGATCGTTCCCAACCTTGCGACCATCGCGCTGAGGATGGGTTCGATGGAGATTGATCGCATCATCCTCCGCGTATGACGCTTGAGATGATCCGTCCTTCGTTTTCGCTCGATGTTTCTTTCCCCTTCGCATGCTGCCGGATTCGAGATACCGACAGCGGGGAGCGATGGAGCACGACCAGTACCGGCAAGGCCTAGTGCTCCAGCGCGCCGGGAAGATCCTCAAAGCCCGAGTTCCGTCAGGCCCGGATGATCATCGGGGCGCCGCCCCAGAGGCCAATGGAAAAGCCGATCCGTCTCGTCAATTCGCACATCATTGATAGACGCATGACGATGATGCATTATCCCTTCAGCGTCGAACTCCCAGTTCTCGTTTCCGTAGGCGCGGTACCATTGCCCAGAATCGTCATGAAACTCATATGCGAAACGAACTGCGATACGATCCCCATCAAAAGCCCACAACTCCTTGATCAGCCGGTA
>Ga0335072_10006569_pt1 | contig 16985 bp, 8 predicted proteins | sample Lox_Sample_21_FD_206725 | JGI IMG/M metagenome (GOLD analysis project Ga0335072, IMG submission 206725) | Soil microbial communities from Loxahatchee National Wildlife Refuge, Florida, United States - Lox_Sample_2.1 | ecosystem: Environmental > Terrestrial > Soil > Wetlands | place: USA: Florida...
TCCGGACCCGGCAGAGCAACCGGTGTTTCGCCCGCCGATGCTGGCGCATCCACTGGAAGTGTCGGACCTCGCGGCGCTGCGTCCGGAGGAGTGGCGCGCGGAATGGAAGTGGGACGGCATCCGCGTACAACTGGTCGCGACCGCGGGCGGACGGCGGCTCTTTTCCCGCGGTGCCGATGATATTTCCAACGCGTTTCCGGAGATCGTCGAGGCGATGGATTTCCACGCCGTGCTCGATGGCGAGCTGCTCGTGGTGCGTGAAGGGCGCGCGGCGCCGTTCGGAGAGCTGCAGCAGCGGCTCAATCGCAAGGGCGTGACGGCGAAGATGATGCAGGACTTTCCTGTCGGCATCCGGCTGTACGACATATTGTTCCAGGGCACCGACGATGTGCGTGCGCTGTCGTTCGATGAACGCCGTGCGCGGCTGGAAGCGTGGTATGCGCGGGTTCGCCCCGGGCGGATGGAGCTGTCGGAGCTGATCCAGTTTGGCTCGCTGGATGAGCTGGCGATGCTACGCGATGGCGCGCGCGCGGCGTCGATCGAGGGGCTGATGCTGAAGCGGCGCGATTCCGCCTATGTGCCGGGGCGGGTGAAGGGGCTGTGGTGGAAATGGAAGCGCGATCCGCTGACCATCGATGCGGTGCTGATGTATGCGCAACGGGGTCACGGCAAGCGCAGCAGCTTCTATTCCGATTATACCTTCGGCCTGTGGCGCGCCAACGGCGCCGAAGATGAACTGGTGCCGGTCGGCAAGGCCTATTTCGGTTTCACCGACCAGGAGCTGGCGTTTCTCGACCGCTGGATTCGCAATCACACGGTGGCTCGCTACGGCCCGGTGCGCGAGGTGGAGAAGGCGCTGGTGCTGGAAGTGGCATTCGACGCCGCGCAACTTTCGAACCGCCACAAGTCGGGCGTGGCACTGCGGTTTCCGCGGATCGCGCGGATCCGCACGGACAAGCCGGCCGCGGAGGCGGACCGGTTGGAGAGCCTGATGGCGCTGGTGGAGGGGAAGGTGGCGGCGTAGCCGCGCTGCGCCAGTGCGCCGCGACCGCTCAGGCTTCGGGGATGAAGCTGCATTGGCCGGTGCAGACGAAGTGCGGATTTTCCCAGCCTGGTTTGCCATAACGCAGGGGTGCGCCGTCAAGCGTGCAGACCGCGCCACCGGCGGCTTCCAGAACCGCGTGCGCGGCGCAGGTGTCCCATTCCATGGTGCGGCCGAAGCGGGGGTAGAGATCGGCCACGCCTTCCGCGAGGCGGCAGAATTTCAGGCTGGAACCGAAGTTCATCGTCCGCGCGATGCGGTGGCGTTGCAGAAAAGCGTCGAGCCGCGTGGTATCGCCGTGATGGCGGCTTGCCAGGACCGTCGCGCCCTCGGGTGGCGGCTGTCGGACGCTGATCCCCGACTGACCCGCCGCCGTGCGCTTCCACGCACCTGCTCCGACGATGCCAGAGAACATTTCGTCCTCGGCGGGAACGCCGACCACGCCCAACACCGCGCGTCCGTTGCGCACCAGGCCGATATTGACTGTGAACTCGTCGCTGCCCGCGGTGAACTCGCGGGTTCCGTCGAGCGGGTCCACCAGCCAGAACTCGGCGGTGGGCATGGCGATATGGCCGGCGGCGATTTCCTCCTCGGCGATCACTGGAATATCCGGTGTCGCGGATCGCAGGCCGGCGGCGATGATCGCTTCGGCGGCTTCGTCAGCCACGGTCACCGGCGAGCGATCCTGCTTCTGCCGGACGTCGAAGCCGCGGCGCCGGATTTCGAGGATCGTCGCGCCGGCTTGTTCGGCCAGGTCGACCGCGAGCGCGATGAGTGCGGCGTCGTTCATTGGGGTCAGGCAGGCACGTGATGGCGCCGGCCGCGCGAGCCTTGGTTCGTCCGGGTGCCGGGCGATCCCGCTGCGGCTGCGTTTGCGGGTTCCGCGACCGCCTGACCCGCCGCGGCTTCGGCCGGGGCCGCGCCTGGCGCTTGCGGTGCCGCGGCGGCAGTGGCCGCCCGCCGTCCGGGGACGACCGTTGTGAGTACCGGTGGCCGTTCCGCGAGCGGGCGTGCCAGCAACCTCGTCGCGGCTTCATGGACCATGGAGGGTTCCAGGTGGCGCAGGCACGACAATGACCGCGGGCAATCCTCGGCCCTCGCGAGATAGCAGGGGCTGCACGTCATGTTGCGCTGCAAAGCGAGCGCGCGGCGGCCGACCGGGCCCCATTCGACCGCATCGACCACGCCGGAATGGATACCGATCGTGGGCACGCCGAGCGCGGCCGCGATATGCTTCGGTCCGCTGTCGTTGCCGATATAGAGACAGCACGCGGACAACAGTTGCGGCAGCGCTTCCAGCGCCGTCTGGCCGGCGACGGAGCGCACGCCGTCCGGATAGAGCAAGGTTGCCAGCAAACGCTCGGAGGCCTCTCGATCGTCGGGACCGCCGACCAGCACCACGTTGACGCCGTTTTGCTCGGTCAACAAGTCGATCAGTGCGCTGAAATACTCCGCCAACCACGTCTTGGTGACGTTGCCCGCGCCGATATGCATGGCGACGACCGGCTTGTCGAACAATGGCTGGACTGCGTCGGGCAGCGTCCGCCGGTCCGGAGGGACGGTTGCCGCGGGCAGCAGGTTGCGATCGGTACCGCAGGCTGTGGCGATCGCCTCCACCAGGGCGAGCAAATCGTCCACCACGTGACTGCGCTTGCGTTGCAGGTTCTTGTCGCCGTCCCATTCCAGTGCGATGTCGAGGAAGGGGAACTGGCCCATGTAGTCGTAGCCGGCCAGGTAGCGCGCTCCGGTGTATTGCAGCACGTCGCGGGTGGAGAGGTGCTTGCGCAGATCGACCGCGAGGTCGAACTGGTATGGCGCCAGCCGCGCGCGCAGCGCGAGCAAGTCGGCCATGGTCACTTCCTTCTCGCCGAGCTGCGAACGGGCGTGGAAGAATTCGAATTCCAGCAATTCGTCGATCGCCGGTTCCATGCTGGCGAAGCCGCGCGCGTGACGGCCGGCGAGGACGGTGATGCGGGCCTGCGGAAACAACGCCTTCAGGCGCCGGATCGCCGGCAGCGCGGTGACGAAGTCGCCGATATGGTCGAGCTTCACCACCAGGATGCGGTTGATGTCCTCGCGCAGGAACAAAGGATGAGCGGCGTATATGGTTTGCACGGCTTCGTCGTCGGGGGCGTAGTCGTCGGAGAAGCGCGACAGCAGCGGGCTGAAATAGGGATCGCCCGCAGCAAACAAGGTCTTCCAGCGGGAGTTGAATTGCGAGGTGTCGAATACGTCGGGCAGGCGCTCGCGGCTTGCCAGTTCGTGGTGCATCAGGCTGACATGCGGCGTGTAGACAGTCAGCATGCCGGCCTGGTGGGCGCGCAGACAGAAGTCGAGGTCGTTGTTGATCACCGAATGCGCTTCGTCGAAGCCGCCGAGCAAATCGAAGGTGCTGCGGCGCATCAGCATGCACGCGCCGGTGACGGCGATGACGTTGCGCTGGGTGAGGGCGAGGCCGAAATAACCAGGTTCATCCGCGGCGGCGAAGCGGAACGCATGGCGGCCGATGCCGACGCCCAAGAACATGCCGGCGTGCTGCACCTTGCCGGAGGGATACAGCAATTGCGGACCGACGATCGCCACTTCGGGGCGCTGGGCATGCTCCAGCAGGCCTTGCAGCCAGTCGTCCTGGGTGATTTCGATATCGTCGTTCAAAAACAATAGGTACTCGCTGTCGGTGGCGGCGGCGGCGAGGTTGTTGAAGCGCGACCAGTTGAAGGGTTCGGGGATATCGACGATGCGATCCGCATTCTGTTGCAGGTAGAGTTTCCAGGCGAGCTGATTTTCCGGAATGTTGTCGATGCAGACGATTTCGTAATCCGGATAGGATGTGCGGGCGCGCAGCGTGGCGATGCAGTTCTCGATATAGCCTTGCGCGGCGCAGGTCGGGATGACGATGGCCACCTTGCCGGAAGCGGGCGCGGCGCGGCGCAGGCGCCAGGTGTTGGGCAGGCAGCCGTCCATCACCTCGGCAGCGAAGCCGCGGCGGGCCGCGGCATTGGCCAGGGCGGCGTGGCCGGCGGCGCCGCCGGCGGTATCGTCGTGCGGCGCTTCGTGCCCGCGCTGGGCAAGCAATCGCGGCACGTGATGAATTGCCGCTGCTTGCTCTGTGCAGCGCAGGACCAGGTCGTACTCGCCGTCGCGCAGCAGCGTGCGCGGCGTCACGCCGGTGCCATGCAGCAGCGCCGCGGTGGCGAACCAGGGACGGCCGATGTAGTTGGTGGACAGCAGCAGGTCGGGAGAGAAGTCCGGCTTGAAGAATGGCTCGCGCTCATGCGTGGCAGGGCTGGTGCATGCTTCGTCGGCGTAGAGGAAATCGACGCCGCGGCGCAGGCCGGCGGCAATAGCGATCTCGGCCAGTGCATCGACGCTGAGCTCGTCGCCGGGGCATAGCAGTCCCACCAGGACCGGACCGGACGGCGCATCGTGGAAGAGCACTCGGTCGAATGCCGCGTCGGCAGGCACGATGACGCTGATCCGATCGGAGGGCAGTCCGGCGAATGCAGCGAGTGCCTCGCGCGGATTGGCGGCGAGGTCACTGGTGGCGGACAGCACTGTGAGGTCCCAATCCGTGTAGGCCTGGTTCAACAGCGACTGGATGGAGGCGCGCACTTGCTCTGGGGCTGCCGCGTCCGTGTGACGCAGCAGCAGACGGAAGCGCGGATGGTAATCGAGATCCCGCAGCACGTCGGCCTGCCCTGCGGCTTCGGCCTTGCTTTGACGGCGGCGGATCGAGGTCGCGCTGTCATCGTCGTTGGTCTTCCTCACCTCGATGGTGAAGCTGCGCACCATTTCCTGGCCGTTCCTGGCTCTCACCACGAGGCGCACGGTGTGCGATCCGTCGCGCAGGCTGCGGGGTGGGCAATGGAAGGCGTAGCCGCTGCGCAGTGCATTGTCCCAGTCGGGGAACGCGGCGCCGACATCCTGCCGCGCCAGTCCGTAATGCGCCTCGCCGAGGCGCAGATCGTCGAGGAACACGTCCAGCCCGGCGATACCGGAGCGGGCCAGCACCCAGCCCTCGATGGCGAGGCGGCCTGTGATGGGTTCGCGGGCGACGTCGTCGACCAAAGCGGGACTGTCCAGCTCGAACCGGAATTCCGATTGCTCGAGCAGCGACGCCGAGGGCGCAGGCGTGGGCGTATCCGCCGCCACGGGCGCGGGGCGGCGGAAAATGACGGGCTTGGTTTCCTCGTGCAGATCGTCGAGCCCGTTCCGTACCACGACGCGCACGCCATGCTCTCCGTCGGCGAGGTCGGCGATGCCGGAGATGTCGCGGCGGAAGCGGAAGCCCGACAGCCGTGCCATGGGAATGGTGGCGAATTCCTCGCCGACATCGGGCCGCAACAGGCCGAGTTCGGCGTCGCCGACCTTGTCGCGGTCGAGGTAGATGCTGACGCCTGCGATGCCGATGGCGCAGACCGCCCAGCCGTCGACCGCCAATACGCCGTCGGGAGTAATCAACGCCTCGTCGCAGAACAAGTGGATGTCGCGGCGGTGGTCTTTCGGCGGTTGCGGCGCGACGTCCGGCGTTAGCGCGCCGGCCGCCGCATCGCCCGGCGGCGGCAGCGGCAAAAGCGGCAGCGTCGGCGAGAGCGGCATCGGTGCGAACGGCATCGAACCGAGCGACAGCGCGGGCGCGTCGGCGCTGAGATGAAAATCGGCGGTGAGTTGGTAGGCCGGCATGGTGTCGAGGGTGGCAAAACCGATCGGCGATGCCGGCGATGGCTCGGCTCGACGCTCCGCCACTGGTCGCGCCGGCGTTCGCAGCGCGATGCGCTCGATCGGGACGACGGTTTCCATGGCAAAGCCGTGCATGCTGATGGCCTGCACGCGAACCGCGGTCAGCGAGCGGACGGATCCGGCGATCTGCGCGTTGAGGGTGAAGCCGGAATAGCGTGCGTTCGGATAGGTCGGATAGAAGTCCGCGACGTCTTCGCGCTGGCCGCCGAGTTGTGCCGCGGGCAGGCGGTCGTCGTCGCCGGCGAAGACCTGCACCGTGACGATGGCGGTCATCGCCACCGCCCAGCCATGCACGGTGAGGTTGCCGTCGCTGTCGAGCAAGGCGCGCTCGACATAGAGCACGATCTGCGGCCGGCCGCCGATGTAGGTGAGGCCTTGGAGCGTCGGGCCGGATCGCACCATCACCGGTTCCGGCGCGGTCGGATCGATTGCCAGGTCGAACGCTTCCGCATGGCGGTGGCCGTCGCTGGTGCGTGCATGGATGACGCAGGGGCAGGGCGCGCTGGCATGCGCCTGCGCGCGCGCGAGCGTGAGCTGGAAGGGGCGATGCCGGCCCACGGTGCCGTCGGGCATGTTCATGATCGGGGCACGGTGTGGCTGGCCGAAGCCGACGCGCGCGAGGGTGACGCCGTCGGCCTCGAGTTCGATTTCCTCCACGGTGGCGGCCGACGCGACGCGGCCGTGAATTTCGACGTCGTATCGGCCGTGAATGAAGCCGCCGCTGACGAGGGGGTCGAGCTGGATGATGATCGGCGGTGGCGGCGCGGTCGTGGCGCCCGCCGCGGCACCGCCATCGGCGCGGGCCGAAGCGTGCTCCGTCACCGGCGGCAGCAACATGCTTCCCGGTGCGTCGACCGCCGGTGCCGGCGCGATGGCGGCGGGTTCCGACGACGGGGCGCGGGATTTGCGCCTGCGCGCCGCGGGGCCGGTGGATTGCGTCTGTTGCAGGGCAGCGTCAGGCGGCGAGGCGGCGTCGGCGGGCGGCTCGCGGCGCGCCGCCCTGCCGCCTGGTTTCGGCGCAGACTTTACCGGCTTCATCGTTTGCAGTGTCCCGCCGTTCGATTGCCACAAGCAGCCGGTTCCTGTCGGAACAACGTCATATGCGCCGCCTCATTTCGTACTTCGGAACGTCCAGCTTCCGAAACAACGCGGTCTTGCCGCTGCCCCACGCCGCGGCACCGCCGATCCTTCATCTACAATAGCTTGAAGGGAAGACGGCCTTCGCGATAGCCGTCATCGTCGAAATGACCCTGCGCGGACGGCATTGCGCCGCGTCGCACGCTGTCGGCGACGTCAGGATTTTGCTCCAGGTACCACCGTTCATCCACCAGGATCGGGAACGGCAACCGGCCTTCGAAATATCCGTCATCGACGAAATGCTGTTGCGCCGAACTCACCGAACCACCACTTATCGCCTCGCCGATATCCTGATAGGTCTGGGTGTACCAGGCTTCGTTCACCTCGATGCCGGAAATCATCATCTTCAGAATCCGGATGAACTCTTCATAGGACAGATTGACCCGCAATTCGCCCTTGACGGTTGAAATCTCCACCGAACGCCGGATCAGATCGAATGGCGGAACGTATTTCACGAGGCCTCCTCAACGATGTGGCGACCCCCGGATGGCCGCAACCCGCGAGTTTGATTGATACCCGTAAGACCGTCGCAATGGAACAGGGAATCCCGCGTTGGAGGCCGCGTGCGGGTGGTTGGCGCGGGGTGCGGACGATGCTTGGCAGCGGGACGGGGGGGTGTGCTAATGGTCCTGCAAGATGCCGACACCGCGTATGCCGCAGCACGTTGGCGCAGGATGTTCTGAATGAAACCCGATCCGGCAGCTTGCTCTGGCCCCGCCGTTAACGACATCGAACTGGCGGACCGTGTACGGCATTTTACCGACGCGCGGGTCGTTGTGCTGGGCGATGTCATTCTCGACCGCTATGTCACCGGCCATGCGCATCGGCTTTCGCCCGAGGCGCCGATACCGGTGCTGCGGCCCAGCGGCAATCGCTGCGCGTTGGGCGGGGCAGCGAACGTCGCGCTGAACATCGCCACGCTGGGCGGCCAGACCATGCTGATCGGCGTCATCGGCGACGACGCGGCGGGCGCGGAAACGCTGCGGCTGGTGCAGGCGGCCGACGGCATCGATTGCCAGCTCGTGGTGGCCGCCGGCCGGCCGACCACGGCGAAGACCCGTTTCATGGCCGGGTCGCACCAGCTTCTGCGGCTCGACGAAGAGACGACAGAGCACTTGGAAGGCGGGACGGCGGCGGCGGTGCTGGCGCGGTTCGAGGCGGCGCTGGACTGGGCGGATGTCGTCGTGCTGTCGGACTATGCCAAGGGCGTGCTGGGCGATGGGGTGCTGTCGGCCGCGCTGGCGGCGGCGGCGGCGCGTGGCGCATTGGTGGTCGCGGACCCGAAGCGGGCGGATTTCGCCGCGTATCGCGGTGCCACCATCCTGACGCCCAACGAGCATGAGGTGCGGCTCGCCACCCGGATCGACGCAGAGCACGACGCCGAAGCTGACCGCGCCGGGCGCGCCGCGCTGGACGCCACGGGGGGCGAGGCGGTGGTGGTGACCCGCTCGGCCAAGGGGCTGACGCTGGTGCGCCGCGGCTCTGCCGCGCTGCATCTGCCCACGCGGGCCCGCGAGGTGGCCGACGTGTCCGGCGCCGGCGATACCCTGGTGGCTGCCCTGGCGGTGGCACTGGCCGCGGGGGCGCCCCTGCCGGATGCTGCCGCGATCGCCAACCTCACGGCGGGCATTTCGGTGGGCAAGCCGGGCACGGCGACCGTGGGCGCGGAGGAATTGCTCGGTGCGCTGCACATGGAGGACCTGGTTGCGACCGACCGGAAGATCGTCACGGCCGACCAGGCGGCCGCGCGCCTCGCCTCATGGCGGGCAGGCCGGCTGCGGGTCGGCTTCGCCAACGGCTGCTTCGACCTCATTCATCCGGGCCATATCCGTCTGCTGACCGAGGCGCGCGCGGCCTGCGACCGGCTTGTGGTGGCGCTGAACACCGACGCGTCGGTGAAGCGCCTGAAGGGGCCGACACGCCCGGTGCAAAGCGAAACCGCCCGTGCCACGGTCATGGCCTCGCTGGCGCCGGTCGACCTCGTGGTCTTGTTCGACGAGGAGACGCCGTTGGCCTTGATCCGCGCATTGCGTCCGGACGTGCTGGTGAAGGGTGCCGACTATACGATCGAGCAAGTGGTCGGCGGCGATCTCGTGCGCGGGTGGGGCGGGCGGGTGTTGCTGGTCGATCTCCAGGAAGGCCACAGCACGACCCGCACGATCCGGCGGATGACGGCCCCGGCCGTGGCCGATCCCGCCGCGTAGCCGGATGGCGTCGATGCACCGGAAGGCTCTCGCGGTCTGCGCCTTGTTCGAGAACGTGGCGTCGCGGCTGCCGGAATGGCTGGCGTATCACAGCGTCGTCGGCGTGGAGCATTTCGTGCTGTACGACAATGACAGCACCGACGATCCGGCGCGGGTGATCCGGAGCTCGCCGTCGGCGGAGCAAGTGACGTTGATCCGGTGGCGGCAACGGCCCGGCGAGCTGGCGGCGTATCGGCATTTTATCGATATCTTCGCGCCTGGCTTTGAATGGGCGGCGTTTCTCGGTGTGGACGATTTCCTGTTGCCGCTGTCGGCGCCGATTGTTTTGGGTGCGCTGGAGTTTCGTTCAGCCGCGGCTGCGGTTCTGGTGCAGCGGCGGATTTTCGCCCCCGAGGCGGGACAGGACGTGTCTGGCGCGCTGGCGATCGAGACCTTTGGCCGGCGAGCGGGCGACGACTTTCCTGCCAACCGCCAGGTGCGGGTGATCGCGCGCTGCGCAGAGCTGTCGGATGTGGGCGCCGCGCCGCATGAGTTTCGGATTGACGGGCAGGTGCTGGATACCGCCGGCCGGCCAGCGCCGAATGCCGCGGTTCAGCCATTGCCGTGCTATCGCAACCTGGTGGTCAATCATTACTGCCTGACCTCGCGCGAGGGCTGGCTGGCACGGGTCCGGCAGGACTGCGTGGCCGCATCCGGCGGCAGCGCGGATGCCGTGGCGGGCGACCTGCTGGCCGACCTCGCACAGGTGGCGGACGAGACGATCCGGGCCTTTGTTCCGGTGGTGCGGGAGCGGATGGGCCTCGGGCCGGCCCCGGTGGCGGATGCCGTGCCGGCCGCAGCGGGGCTCGCCGCGAGCGGGTCGGCCGCGCCGACGCCTTCGCCGGTGCTCGCCGAGACCGGGCTGGCCGCGCCGATGCCTGCTGTCGTGGCGCCGGCGCAGGCCGCGGCAGGGTATGCGCTGGTTGCGGAGGCGGTCGCGGGGGCGGTCGGAGAAGCGCCGCGGTGGCTGGCGTGCGGGCCGGACGCACGGGAACGCATCGGCGGGACCGGCCTTGTGGTCCGCGACCAGTCCCGCCCCGGCGAGCACTGGTTGGCGGCCCTGCGCGGCGCCGCGGCCGCGGGGATCGATCCGGCGTTCCTGACGGACGAATTCGACCGGATCCGTGAATTTGCCGACGCGGCGGAAGCCTGCGCCGCGTGCGATGAGGCACTTGCCAGGGAAGCCGGGGCCTGACCCGCTGCGGAGCGCGCAGCAGCGGGATGCGCCGCGCCGCGCGGGTCGCTCGTGTGCCCAAATGATAGGCAATAGTTAATCACTGGAATCCGGCCACGTGCGCCGGGCTGATCTGGTGCCGCGGGCGTAAATTCGAGGTTATGCCGGCGATCATGTGTTTGGCTGGGCGGGGAGATGATTAACCGCTGCGGCCAATCGCGTCCCGCAATACAGCATCGGCTATCGGAGTGACGCTGCGTTCCGACTCGACGGTGCCGCGGAGTGCCGCGAGACCGATGCATGTCGCGAGGCTACGATTGCGGTATCGGGTGGGCGGTGGACCGGCGTGATAATTTTGTATGGCGGGGACAAGTCTCGTGAGGGGGTTGGTTGGTTGGTGACGAAGTTGCGCAGCCTGAGGCTCGCATCACGCGGTGCCGGCGCCAGACACCATCCGCCGTTGCCGCCCTGGATAACGCCATAGGCGCTAACTTATAGCCAGAGACAGCGAAAACGCCCCGTGTCATGCCGTGTCATGCCCTGCGAAGAGACTGCCCCTGCGAAAGGCGGAGGCCGGGCGCCCACGTCTTTTTCTGCGGCAACCCAGGCAAAGACATGGATGGCCGCAACGAGTGCGGCCATGACACAGACCGAAATCCCCGCCTGGCGCCCTAAGGAAATCCCCGTCTGGTGCCCGCGCCGCTGATCCGGATTGCGCTGTGTGCGCTGTGTCGCTAAAGTGCCTAAATGATGGGCAACTGTAGTCCAACCAACACACGTCCCGGCTTGCCAGCCATCGATCTCGGCAACGGTGTCCGGATCGACACCCCGGTATTGCTGGCGCCCATGTCCGGCGTCACCGACCTGCCGTTCCGGCGCACGGCCAAGGCGCTGGGCGCCGGCATGGTGGTCTCCGAGATGATCGCCTCCTGGGCGATGATCCGCGAGAACCGAAAGACGCTCGATATGGCGGAGGTCGACGGCTGCGGCGGCATCTCCGCCTTGCAGCTCGCCGGCTGCGACCCGGCCGCCATGGCGGATGCGGCCCGGCTTGCGGTGGACAAGGGGGCCGACCTCATCGACATCAATTTCGGCTGCCCTGTGAAGAAGGTGGCGGTCGGCCAGATGGCCGGCTCGGCGCTGATGCGCGACGAGCATGCCGCCGCCGCCATTCTCGAGGCCACCGTCAAGGCGGTGGCCGTGCCGGTGACGCTGAAGATGCGCATGGGCTGGGACCATGCCAGCCTGAACGCGCCGCGTCTGGCCCGCATCGCGGAGGAGGCCGGGATACGCATGGTGACGGTGCACGGGCGTACCCGCCAGCAGTTCTACAACGGCGCCGCCGACTGGGGCTTCATCGCCGGGGTGAAGGCCGCCGTGACGATCCCGGTGATCGCCAATGGCGACATTCTGAGCGAGGACGATGCCGCCGACGCGCTGCGGCTTTCCGCCGCGGACGGCGTGATGATCGGCCGCGGCTGCTATGGGCGGCCGTGGTTCCTGGCACAGGTGGCGCATTTCCTGCGCACCGGCACCCGCCTGCCGGAGCCGCCGCTGGCGCGCCAGAAGGCGGTGCTGCTGGGCCATTACAGCGCCATGCTGAGCCGCTTCGGCCACGATGCCGGCGTGCGGCTCGCCCGCAAGCACGTCTCCTGGTATTCGCGCGGCCTGCCCGGCTCGGCCGAGTTTCGCGCCGGGGTCAATCGGCTGGCGGATGCGGCGGGCGTGCTGCGGCTGATCGACGGGTTCTACGATCCGCTGATTGCCCGCGGCATCGACCGCCGGGCGCCGCTGCGCGAAGACGCGCTGACCGCCGAGGCCGCATGAGCTCCGTCGTCGCCCGCGCCGCGCGCCTGCTGCCCGGCCGTCAGCGCGCCGCTGCTCCGGAGTTCGCCGCGCTGCTGTCGGCGCTGCCGGTGCCGGTGGTATTGCTCGATCCCGAGGACCGCTTCCGCTACGTCAATCTCTCTGCGGAGCAATTCCTGGGAATGTCCGCCGCATCGCTGGCGCAGCTTCGCCTGATCGATCTGGTGCCGTCCGACAACCCCTTGTTCCTGCTGATCGGGCAGGTGCGGCAGACCGAGGCGACCATCGCCAATTACGACATGACGCTGGAAAGCCCGCGACTGCACAAGCCCGGGATAACGGTGCAGGCTTCGCCGCTGCCAGAGGAGCCGGGGGCGGTGCTGCTGGTCATGCAGGACGCCTCGGCCGCGCGTGCCCTGGAGGGCCAGCTCGCGTTCCGCAGCGCGGCGCGCAGCGTTTCCGGCATGGCGGCGGTGCTGGCGCATGAAGTGAAGAACCCGCTGTCCGGCATCCGCGGCGCAGCGCAGTTGCTGGAGGCATCCGTGGCGCCGGCGGATCGCGAACTGGCGGAGCTGATCCGCGACGAGGCGGATCGCATCCGCGCGCTGGTCGACCGCATGGAGGTGTTCAGCGAGAAGCCGATTCAGCGCAACGCGGTGAATATCCATCGCGTGCTGGAGCATGTCCGCCGGCTCGCGCAATCCGGCTTTGCCGCGCATGTGCATTTCCAGGAGAATTACGACCCGTCGCTGCCGCCGGTGTGGGGCAACCGCGACCAGCTCGTGCAGGTGGTGCTGAACCTGGTGAAGAACGCCGCCGAGGCTGCCACCCATGAGGGCAACCTGCATCCCGAGATCGTTCTGTCCACCGGTTTCCAGCATGGCATGCGCATCGCGGTGTCGGGCACGTCGACGCGGCTTGACGTGCCGCTGTACGTCTCGGTGCGCGACAATGGTGCCGGCATCCCCGACGACATCCGTCCGCATTTGTTCGAACCGTTCGTGACGTCCCGTGCCAACGGCAGCGGGCTTGGTCTGGCGCTGGTGGCGAAGATCGTCGGCGACCATGGAGGATTGATCGAAGTGGATTCGCGTCCTGGCCGGACCGAGTTCCGGCTGCACCTGCCGGTCGTTACCGATGAGGAGGGTGAGCTATGATGGCGTTTCCCTCTCCCACAAAGTGGGAGAGGGTTAGGGTATGGGTGCCGCGTACCTCACGCACCACCCTCACCCTACCCTCTCCCGCGCAACGCGCGGGCGAGGGGATGCGAGCACGATGACCCTCCCTACCGTTCTGGTGGCGGACGACGACCGTTCGATCCGCACCGTGCTGACCCAGGCGCTCGGCCGCTCAGGCTATCAGGTCCGGAGCACTGGCAACGCCGCCACGCTGTGGCGGTGGGTGGAGGAAGGCGAAGGCGATCTTGTCATCACCGACGTGGTGATGCCGGACGAGAACGGCCTGGACCTCATTCCGCGCATCAAGCGCATTCGCCCCGATCTGCGCGTGGTGGTGATGAGCGCGCAATCCACGCTGATGACCGCGGTGAAGGCAGCGCAGCGTGGGGCGTTCGAATATCTGCCGAAACCGTTCGATCTGCAGGAGCTGCTTGCGGTGGTCGGGCGCGCGCTCGCGGCTCCGGCGCCGCGCGCGGCGGGTCCGTCGGAGCAAGAAGAGCCAGAAGAGCAAATGCCGCTGATCGGCCGCAGCGCGGCGATGCAGGAGGTGTATCGCACGATCGCCCGGCTCAGCACCGCGGACCTCACTGTGATGATCAACGGCGAATCGGGCACCGGCAAGGAGCTGGTCGCGCGCGCGTTGCACGATTACGGCAAGCGCCGCGCCGGTCCGTTTGTCGCCATCAACATGGCGGCGATCCCGCGCGAGCTGATCGAAAGCGAATTGTTCGGCCACGAACGCGGCGCCTTCACCGGCGCCACGACGCGCAGCCAGGGCCGGTTCGAACAAGCCAATGGCGGCACATTGTTCCTCGACGAGATCGGCGACATGCCGCCGGAGGCGCAGACCCGGCTGCTGCGCGTGTTGCAGGAAGGTGAATTCACTTCGGTCGGCGGGCGCCAGCCGATCAAGGCCAATGTCCGCATCATTGCCGCCACCCACCGCGACCTGCGCAATGCGATCCGGCAGGGCCAGTTCCGCGAGGATTTGTTCTATCGGCTTAACGTCGTGCCGATCCGGCTGCCGGCGCTGCGCGAGCGCACCGAGGACATTCCCCTGCTTGCCCGCCATTTCCTCGAGCGCGCGCGGGAGGACGGATTGCCGGTGAAGGCGCTCGACGCTGCGGCGGTGGAAAAGCTGAAGCAGTACAACTGGCCGGGCAATGTGCGCGAGCTGGAAAACCTGATGCGCCGGCTGGCTGCGTTGTGTCCGACCGACACGATCGGCGCCGATTCGATCGCGACGGAACTGGCCGACGCCGCGCCGCTGCCGCAGCAGGCGGCCACGCCGAGTGCCGTGCCGGATACGCTCGCCAAGGCGGTAGAGCGTCATATTCGTGAATTTCTCGCGGCTCACGATGACGGCATGGGCGCTTCCGATATTTATGATCGTGTCATCGCTGAGGTAGAAAGGCCGCTGATACGCCTGACGCTTGCCGCGACGCGCGGCAACCAGATCAAGGCCGCCTCGATGTTGGGTTTGAACAGGAATACGCTGCGCAAGAAGATCCGCGACCTGGAAATACCGGTGGTGCGGGGGCTGGTTTGAACATAGCGCCGTCGCCTGATCATTTGCGGCCGGCGCAGTTGCCGCGGGCGCCGGAACGATCGCGCTCGTGGCCGCGCTGGCTTGCCAATATGCTGCTGGGCAAGGTCACGACCCTGGTGCTGACCGGGATCGCCCTCGCGGTGGGACTGGCGACGTTTCTGATCCTGGCACGTGGTGCGTCGCCTTATGGCGTGCCACCGGGGACCGGCGTTCAGCCAGGCGCCGGCATTCCGCCGGGGATCGGCGTGGCACTGGTGCTCGCCAATCTAATTGTGCTGCTGCTGCTTGGCGCGGTGCTGGCGGGCCGTCTGACGCGCGTCTGGGCGGAACGCCGCCGCGGTTCAGTCGGCTCGCGCCTGCACGTGCGGCTGGTGATGTTGTTCTCCGGCGTCGCCGTGGCCCCCACCATTGTCGTGGCATGCTTCGCGGTGGTGTTCTTTCAATTCGGCATCCAGACCTGGTTCAACGAACCGGTGCGCCAGGCGCTGAGCGGATCGTTGCAGGTCTCGCGCGGCTATCTGGCAGAGCACCGCGACAACATCCGCGCCGTTGCGCTGGAAATGGCGGCCGACATCAACCGCGCCGGTGTCTTGCTCGCCACGGCGCCCGGCGCGTTTGGCGACGTGCTGGCGACGCAGACCACACTGCGCGGGCTGACCGAGGCGGTGCTGTATGATCCCTACACCAACCAGGTGATCGCCTCGGCGGGGATGTTCGCCGGTCTTGGTGTGTCGCCGCCGCCGCAGGCGGAAACCGACGCCGCGCTGAAGGGCGACGTGGTGGTGATGAATGGCGGCGACGACACCCGCGTGCGGGCGATCGTGCGGCTGGATTCCACGCCGCCGCTGATGCTGATGATCGGGCGTCCGGTTGATCCGCAGATTCTCAGCTACATGAAGCGCACCGAAGCGGCGTTCGCGGAATATCAGCGGCTCGATGACAACCGGTCGTGGCTGCAGGTCGCGTTCGCGTGGATCTTTGCCATTGTTGCGCTGCTTGTGTTGCTTGCCGCTGCGCTGATCGGTCTGGTGATCGCCAACCAGATCGCGCGGCCGATCGGGGCGCTGATCAACGCGGCGGAACGCGTACGTGGTGGCGATCTTGGGACGCGCGTGGCCGAGATTGCCACGGGTGACGAACTGGCCGGGCTGTCGCGCGCTTTCAACCGCATGACAGGGCAGCTTGCAGCGCAGCGCACGGAACTGATGGACGCGTATCGGCAGATCGATGAGCGGCGGCGGTTTACCGAAACGGTGCTTTCGGGGGTCTCGGCGGGGGTGATCGGCCTGGATGCGCAAGGCCGCATTGAATTGCCTAATCGCGCGGCGGATGAGTTGCTGGATCGCGACCTGGTTGCGGCGATCGGCCGGCCGCTGGCCGAGGAAGTACCGGAATTCGCCTCGCTGATCGGCGAGGTGGCTGCGGCGCCGGAGAAGGCGCGTACTGCGGAAGTGCAGATCGGGCCGCCCAATCGCCGGCGGACCTTGCTCACGCGTGTCGGTGCCGACCTGTCGGGCGGCAGGACCGACGGGTTCGTGCTGACCTTCGACGACATCACCGAATTGCAGGCGGCGCAGCGCAAGGCCGCGTGGGCCGACGTGGCGCGGCGGATCGCGCATGAGATCAAGAATCCGCTGACCCCGATCCAGCTTGCCGCCGAGCGGCTGAAGCGACGCTTTGCCAAGGAGATCCAGTCGGATCCGGATACGTTTGGCCAGTGCGCCGACACCATCATCCGCCATGTCGGGGATATCGGCCGCATGGTCGATGAGTTCTCGGCCTTCGCGCGCATGCCGCAGCCGGTGATCAAGCCGGAGGACATTGGCCAGATCGCGCGCGAGGCACTGGTGCTGCAAAAGACCGCGCGGCCGCACATTGCTTGGCAAAGCGAGATTCCGCCGCGCGGGCCGGTGGCGCCGTGCGACCGCCGGCTGATCCGCCAGGCGCTGGTCAATCTGCTGCAGAATGCGGCCGATGCGGTCTCGATGCGCGAGGGTGCCGGCAGTATTGCGCTCAAAGTGCATCTGGATGGCCGTGAAGTTCGCATCAGTGTGACCGATGACGGTATTGGACTGCCCTCTGATCGCGTCCGCCTGACCGAACCCTATGTTACCCA
>Ga0335072_10006570_pt1 | contig 16984 bp, 12 predicted proteins | sample Lox_Sample_21_FD_206725 | JGI IMG/M metagenome (GOLD analysis project Ga0335072, IMG submission 206725) | Soil microbial communities from Loxahatchee National Wildlife Refuge, Florida, United States - Lox_Sample_2.1 | ecosystem: Environmental > Terrestrial > Soil > Wetlands | place: USA...
CGGCGGTCTTGAAAACCGTTAGGCTCGAAAGGGTCTCGGGGGTTCGAATCCCTCCTCCTCCGCCACCTCCACTCGCTTGCTGAATTTGCCGCTCGGCACCTTCTCCTACGCGGGACAGCACTTTCAAGCGCAAAAGACATCCTGCCTCAAAAATCTGTAGTCTAATGATTCCAGTTCCAAGCACCCGGTGAGGTATGGGGTTCACTCGTTTCTTCGCTTTAGCAATACTTGGTCTGGCCGCACTCGCGTCGCTTGAATCTCGCGCGGCGGACTTGGCCGTCTGTTCCGCTCTCGTCGTGGACGAAAACAACGTCCCCGTGCCCTCCGCCCAAGTAAAACTCCAAGACTCCGCCGGCCACATTTTCCGCACCGAAACTGACGGCGCCGGCCGCTTCACTCTGCGCCATCTTCCCTCTGGCAATTACAAACTCGAAATTCGCAAGGAGGGTTTTTTCGTAGTCGCCGGCCGCGCCCTCCCTCTCCAACCCGGTCCCAATGAATTCACTTTCATCCTCAATCACGAAGAAGAGGTTCACCAGCGAGTTCAAGTCACCGCGCCAGCCAATCAAATTGATCCGCAGGACACCGCTCAGCGCGACACCCTCACGGCGCGCGATATTCTCGAAATCCCCACCGCCAACTCCCACGTCCTCTCCGAAAGCCTCGTCGCCATGCCGGAAATCACCCAAGACAATCAGGACAATCTGCACATTGCCGGCGCCCGCTCTGGTGAAACGCAATATCTACTCGATGGTTTCGAAATTGGCGACCCCGTCAACGGCCAGCTCACCTCCCGCTTCAACATTGACGCCACCCGCGCCGCCGAAGTCCAGACCAGCAATTTCGGCGCCGGCTACCCTCATTCCGGCGCGAATGTCCTCAACCTCGAAACTCCCGATGGCGACGACCGCTGGCGTTTCGGCACCACCAATCCGACTCCCGGCATCAACCTTCAGGAAGGCCTCCATCTCGGCAACTGGTATCCGCGCTTCACTTTCTCCGGCCCCATCCGGCGCGGCCGCTTTTGGTTTTCCGATTCCGTCAGCCTTCAGCATATTTTCGCCGTCGTCAAACAGCAGCCCGCCGGAGCCAACACTTGGCAACAATGGGCGGGAGACAATCTCCTCCGCCTCCAATACAACATCACTCCTAAGCACATTCTCCACGCCAGTTTTCTCTACAACTACGCCCGCGACACCAATCTCGGCCTCGATGCTCTCGACCCCGCCTCTACCACCGTCACCGCCGATCAGCGCCGCTACTTCGCTTCTCTCAAGGACCAAGTCTGGCTCCATGACACGCTCTTCGAAGTCGGCGTCGCCGCCGATGAGAGCGACCTCGATTACATCCCGCAGGGCTCACAGCCCTACATGCTCCTCATCGACGGCTCCGCGGGAAATTATTTTCAACGCTCCAAACAGCGTGGCCGCCGCCTCCAGGCCCTCGCGCAAATGATCGCCGCCTCCCGCCACTGGCATGGCACTCATCAGCTCGCCGTCGGCGCTAACGCCGCCGGCCTCACCTACTCTCTCTTCGCCCAGCGCGGTGAAATCGAAGCCCTCAACTCGCTTGCCGCCGATGGCACGGCCTGCACCTCCGCGCTCCAGCCCGGTTGCCTTGTCCGCCTCACCACTTTTTCCGGCTCCGCAAATCCCTACGTTGCGAACACCCAGGCAGGCGCCTACGCACAAGACACCTGGTCCACCTCCAAGTTTCTCGTCCTGCAAGCGGGCTTGCGCACTGATTGGGACCGCTTCACGCAAAGCGCCATGGCGGGCCCGCGCCTCTCCGCCAACGTCCTTCCTTTCGGCGGCGACACTTCGAAAATTTCTCTCGGCTGGGGCATCTACAACGCACCGCTCAATCTCTCTCTCATCGGCCAGGCTTTCGATCAGCAGCAAATCGATACCTTCTACAACTCCTCCGGCGCCGTCGTCGCTCCAGGCATTGTGGTGAGCCAATTCCTTCTCCCCACGCACGGCCTCCAGCAGCCTCGCTTCTCCACGTCCAGCGCCGCTTTTCAGCAGAAATTACTCCACAACACGCTTCTCACTCTCAATCTCCTCGCGCGCAACGGCTCTCACGGTTTCGCCTATGTCGATCAGCAACCCTCGCAGCCTGGCGGCATTTTTCTCCTGCAAAGCACGCGCAAAGACCGCTATCGTTCCGCCACCGTCACCCTCCGCCACGTTTTTTCCGAAGAGATGGAGATCTACGGCGCCTACACGCGCTCCCTCGCCCATTCCAATGAAGTCTTCAATCCCGCTCTCGGCTCCATTTTCTATGTCGCACAGCAACCTGGCCCCGTCGCCTGGGACACACCGAACCGCTTCCTCTCTTGGGGCTGGGCCCCCACACATATCTGGGGCATCGAACTCAGCTATTTCTTCGAGTACCGCACCGGTTATTCCTTCAGCGTAGTCAATCTCCAGCAGCAACTCGTCGGCCTGCCAAACTCCTCCCGCTTCCCCGCCTACGCCAGCCTCAACATCGGCCTCGAGAAAAAGTTCGGCTTTCGCGGCTACCTTTGGGCCGCCCGCATCGAAGCGATCAACGCTCTCGACCGCCAAGATCCAGACACCGTCGTCAACAACATCAACGCTCTTCCTTGCACGAGAACCCTCACTCAGGGCTGCTTTGGCGCCTTCTCCGGCGGCCAAGGCCTGGCCTTCACTGCCCGCGTTCGCTTCATCGGCCGCAAGTAACCGCGGAGATTTGATTTTCGAAAGCGAAAAGGTCTTCCGGCTCGCTGAGAAAGATGGCCGCATATCATGTTGTGATATCACGGCTATCCGCGCTAGATGACACGGACGAGTGTGTCGCGATCGGAGGATAGGCCGCTCAGGGGCGATTCTGCGTGACGTCGAGTTGGGGCGAGATCCGCCGTCGAGCAATCCAGTCTGACCATTCCTGCGAAATAGTAATTGCTTGGGATCTTTAAGTTACTGACTCTCTTCCACCACGCGTCCGTTCAGCGGCTGAACAGGCCGCACGTCGTGCGGATAAAGCTTCGCGAACTCCCTGATCTCCTCTACGGAAACGTCCATCGGTGTCCTTAGCACGAACCACGTCACGCCTTCAGTGCAGGGAGGAGCCGTTACCGAGCCCATGTAGGTGTAGTAGGAAGTGTCGCGGGGCAATAATCCGGCGGGGTCGATCTCGACTCCCGCAATCTGCTCCTCTTTGCCCGCGGTCTTTGGCATATATCTCCAAAGCTTCTGAATCGTGGCGTTCGCGCTGCCCGCCTTCAGAAGAACTGCGACTGCGGCTACCTTCCCATCGCTGGCCTTGTGCATCAAGTGGATCACCATATCGTATTGCTTGCCGTGAATGTACTCTTCGCTGGGACGGTGAAAGTGGAATTGCGATAATTCATACCGCTTGTCTCCCACAATCAGAAAGTTTCCGTTTCCCGGCGAGTAGTTCACGCGCACTGCTGTGTAGCCGTTGTTGATTATTTTTAACGGGCCACTCTTGTATTCGAATCGTAGCGCAGCCAGATCGGCTTTCTTCGCACTTCGAATGTCGATAGGAGATTGTTCCTTTCCGTCTTTGCAGGCCGCGTACTCCGGATCCAGATCGCCCCAATGTTCCGGCCCATTTGCCCCTTCATAGCTCCACTGCGTCTTCCACTGCGCACGCGGACTAGCAGCCAGGAAGACCACCGTCCCAGCCAGCAATCCAATCATCATCCATCCTTTTCGCAAATCGCACCTCGCTCCGCACTCAACGCTTCACTCGCAGGTCAAGCCAGCCCCCGCCATCCCCGTGAGTATGCCAGTTGTCGCACATCAACACTTTGTCTCGCATCGAATCATGCATGTCGATTCTGTCGCCGCGCATGTGCCCTCACTGTTGACTCGATTTGCGAATAGGTGTCTGACCAGAGACTCAGTGCATCCGCACAACTACGACCGTGGCGTCGTCCGCCTGGCATTCTCGCGAGAATTCATCCACTGACACGAAGATCGCATCTACGATTTCGTCGGTACGTTGTCGTCTGCTTTCGAGCGCCACTCGACAAAGCCCTTCGATTCCCCATTCCTCTCCAGCCGGGTTTGCCGCTTCAATTACTCCATCCGTGTAAACGATCACCAGATCGCCAGAGTCAAGTTGAACGGCGCCTTGCGCGTAGCTCGCATTCGGAAATATTCCGAGGGGCACGCCGCCCGTTTCCAGCCAATCGAGCGAGCCGTCTCCTCGAATCACTAATGGAGGATTGTGGCCCGCATTGACGTACTCAAGCGTGCGCCCTGCTTCATCGAAAACTCCAAAGAATAATGTCGCATACCTATCCGCGAGAGACGACGCGTAGACTTGCCGGTTCACGGCGTCGAGCACCGCTGGCGCGTCGTTTCCGGCGTATGACGCCGCAGTGCGAAGCGACGACTGGACGCTCGATATCATGAGCGCCGCTGCAAGTCCTTTGCCCGAAGCATCGCCCACCACCAGCCCCAGGCGATTATGCGGCAGCGGCACAAAGTCATAGCAGTCTCCGCCGAGCGCGCGCATCTGCCGGCACCGCTCGCTGTGGCTAAGCGTAGCGATCCTCGGTTCAAAGTGCTGCATAAATCCTTGCTGCACATCGCACGCAGTTGCCCATTCCTCCGTAACATCCACTACCAATGCATCGCTCTTCATCTTTGGCCTCCACCCTTATGTCGGCGCCCGAATCGCAAAATCGACACCGCGCGGGGCTCGATTTGTCCGTTAAAATTATTCTCTCGGATGTCGAGAATGTGCTGCCTGCTCCGACTAGTCTATGCAAGCGCAGGAACATCGCTAAAACGGGAGGAAAGAACCATGAAATACATTTTGCTAATGGCCGGCACGCAAGCAGGTGTCAAGACGTATCGCGCATGGTCCAAAAACGACATCGACTCGCACATGGCTGTCCTGAGGAGAATCAATAAGGAGCTCACCGATTCCGGTGAGTTTGTGATCACCGAGGGCTTGGCAGGTCCTGACCAGGCCAGGGTTGTCCGCGGCCTGAAAGACGGCCTGCCGGTCACTGACGGCATCTTTCCCGAATCCAAAGAGTTCTTGCTCGGCTATTGGATCGTGGACGTCAAGACCCCCGAACGTGCCTACGAGATCGCCGCCCAAATTTGCGTGGCCCCGGGACCCGACGGTCGGCCCACGAACATGCCCATCGAAGTGCGCCAGATAATGAGCCGCCCTGCCACATCATAACGTCACGTCGAGAATCCCTCGCGTGTCCCCACTAACTGAATGAAAATCCGTCAATCAGCCCGAAAGGAAAGGAGCAAATGGTCATGAAATACATTCTCATGATGAATGCCAGTAAAGCCCATTGGGACGCGTATGCCACATGGTCGAAAGACGACCTCGATGCGAACGTCGCCTTCATGCGCGCCTTCAGCAAGGAACTCAAGGAGCAGGGCGTGTTTGTTGCGACTGAGGGTCTGGGCTGGCCGCAGCAAGCGAAAATCGTCCGCGCGGGGAAAGACGGAGAGCCCGTGACGGATGGAATCTTCCCGGAATCCAAGGAGTTTCTCGCCGGTTACTGGATCATCGACGTGGAAAGCCCGGAGCAAGCCTATCGCATCGCCGCGCGCGCGTCGGCTGCTCCCGGACCCGGGGGGACTCATGGCAGCATGCCCATCGAGGTGCGCCAAGTGCTGAGCGGTTTTGCTGACCTGGGGATCTGACATCAGGGCTTGGATGAAGTGCAATGACAGAACCACCCACGGACGTTCCCATCGAGCACCTGCTGCGTGAACTCACGCCGCAGGTGCTCGGCATCGTTGCGCGCAGATTTCGCGACTTCGCGGCGGCGGAAGACGCCGTTCAGGAATCGCTGCTTGCCGCGGCGACGCAGTGGCCATGCGATGGCCTTCCGGAGAATCCCCGCGCCTGGCTCACGCAAGTCGCTTTCCGCCGTATGGCCGACTACATTCGCAGCGAATCCGCCCGTCACCGCCGCGAAAACGAGGCGGCCCTCGAAGCAGTCCGCGCACCGCACCCAGCCACCGTCGACGCTTCGCCGCAGGAGGACGACACGCTCGTCCTCCTCTTCATGTGCTGCCATCCCGCCTTGACCCCCGCTTCCGCAATCGCACTAACGCTGCGCGCTGTGGGCGGCCTAACCACGGCGGAGATCGCCCATGCATTCCTCGTTCCCGAAGCAACCATGGCGCAGCGCATCAGCCGCGCCAAGCAAAGCATCAAGGATTCCGGCACTCCCTTCCAAATGCCCACGCCCGAGGACCGCGCCCATCGCCTCCGCGCCGTTCTGCATGTCCTCTATCTCATCTTCAATGAGGGCTACACCACTAGCGCGGGACCCGCTCTGCGCCGCGCCGATCTCTCGGCGGAAGCTATGCGCCTCGCGCGCATCCTTCGCCAATTGCAGCCGGACGACACGGAAGTCGCAGGCCTCCTCGCGCTCATGTTGCTGACCGATGCGCGCCGCCTGGCGCGAACCAGCGCTGTAGGCGAGCTGATACCTCTCGCCCAGCAAGACAGGTCTCTCTGGGACCGCCAGCAGATCGTCGAGGGTGTCGCTCTCCTCTCGGCGACCTTGCCGAAAGGCTCGGTTGGCCCGTATCAGTTGCAAGCGGCCATCTCTGCGGTTCACGATGAAGCTGGCCGCGCCGATAACACCGATTGGCCTCAAATCCTGGCGCTCTATGATCTGCTCAAGCGTATGTCGGACAATCCCATGGTCATGTTGAATCACGCAATCGCAGCGGCCATGGTGAATGGCCCGGCAAAGGGCCTCGATCTGCTGGACTCTGTCGCAGCCGACCCTCGCTTAGCGGATCACCACCGTCTCGACGCTGTTCGAGCCCATCTGTTCGAGCTCGCGGGAGACCGCACAGCCGCCATAAAACACTTCCGCTCCGCCGCCGGTAAAACGGGAAGTCTCCCCGAGCGCAACTACCTCTTGGCGCAAGCCGCCCGCCTCTCCAGCGATCCCCGGCCAATCCACAATCACGAATGAACTCAATCCGCTGCCGCGCTCCCACTCCTGGCTCTCGCCTAACCCCAATTCCACCCCGAACCTCGGCGGTTGCCAACAATCCACAATAGCCCCGGCGCAGATCGCTCATTCGGTCAGTAAAATCACGACCATCGAGCGTGCTCGGACGCCTGTTGTAAGCTGGTGGGCGTTTTTGGAGACGAGGAAAGGATTCGATGAGAGGTAAACATGAGCATTCTGGATGAGATGAAAGTGGTTGCGGACCTCATCAAAAAATCGGCGATATAAAGCTCTGTAGGAAAATCTCCAAGCTCGAAGGCGAAGTACTAGATTTGACGCGGGAGAAGCGGCACACAGACGAAAAGATCGTAGAATTGGAACGGGCGCTCAAGTTTGACGAAGAATTGAAGTTCAAGGCGCCATTCTATTTTGTAGATGCGGAATCGACACCTTATTGCGCAGCTTGCTGGGAATCCAAGAAGCTGGCTGTCCATGTCACTCAACATCAACAATACATGCACCTGAAGCAGTGCCCGACGTGCAAACACTCCTACAACCCCACATCAATATAGCCCGTAACCAAATAGGTCGACGACGGCGGTAGGGGGACGGGAGGTTTTGACTTTGGCGTGCCCCCTCCCTGCGATTTTCAGAGGGGTGGGTTTTTACCCGTTCTTTCCATCACGACCACGAATGGACCGTCCGCAACCCGTTGCCCGATAATGACTTGTATTTATTACTTAATATTGAATTCAAATCAGATATAATGGCTTGTGTTTATCGCGGAGGAGAAAGGGCTCACCGCTTTGCCTCCGCTACTCGTCCGCTTCCTTTTCGCAAGTCCTTTCATTGCCACTCTCGCAGACCATCCGCAACCCGCTGAAAATCCAGCCGCTTTAAGTCTTTTCCCTGCCGCTGTCACGAGCCGCGCCTACCACAACCTGTTTGGTTGCCACTCTTACAAAAAACAGCCGGAGTGGGGTATCCGGTTTGCTCGTTACATTGTTACCTCCTTGCCTCTCTACTTCGCCTCGCGCGGGCCGCGGATCATAGGTCACGAAACACGAGCTATTCCCCATTCAGCACTAAGCAGCATCTCCTTTGGATTGATATTCTTAGCACACCTCTACCACGTAACTCCGATGGAATCACATTTTTACAAAAAACAGCGGGGAGCGGCATCGCCCATTTCCTTCCGCCCGATGCCTTCCCCTCCTCGACACACAGAGCACACGCCGGACACGCGGCAACGCCCGCAACTCCTTTCCTTTCATCCGTTTGCTCATACTTTCCCTCACACATCGGGCCTATGCCGAACCAGCCACCCGAAGACCACACGTTGCGGCCTCGTTGGAGCGCCCGTCCGCGCGCGCGGCCTCCCGAGAAAGTATCCCTTTCCTCCCGCGCCGGTCTCCAATCGCTGTTCCCACTCACGGCTCTGCGAAGCGAAGGGAACTCGTCAAAGCGCAGAAATACTCTCCGGAGATTCCACTGTCGGCTATCAGTCGTAAGCCGCCGGCGCCTCGGCGCCTCGCCTCCTCCCCCCAACATTTCCCGTTGCGAGCCGCCAAGACGGTGGTAGGCTTCCCAGTTGGTAATTTGGAGGACTGACGTGAGCCTAGCCGCTCCCCCAGATCATCTTCATTCTCTTTCTGGACTCGAAGGCCGCCGCAGCACGCGCATCGAGCGCACCGTTCCGCTCGTCGTTCTCGGCCAGACCAAAACCGGCTTGTCTTTTCAGGAAAAAACATCCACCGTGAGTTTCAACCTTCACGGCTGCCGCTATCCCTCGCGCCACGAATATCCTCTTGGCGCGTCCGTCGGCTTGCGCGTTCTTCAACCCGATGGCGAAACGATTTCTCCGGTAATTCGAGCTTTCGTTAAATCCGTTCATCCGCCCGCAAGCCCGCGTGAACTTTTTCAGGTCGGCGTCGAGCTCGAATCGCCATCAAATATCTGGAATATTTCTCCTGCGCCCTCGGATTGGAATCGCTTGCTCGGAGGCAACGGAGCGTCCGCAAGTATGGCTACGGCTGTGGCTCCCGCGCTAGAACCGCCCGCGCCATCCGCCACCCCGCCCTTTCCGTCCGCTTCTAGGCCAAGCGCTGAGGATGCGGCAGCCACTCAGGTGACTCCGTTTCCTTCGCCGTTTCCGGCCGCAGCCGGCGCACCGTCGGCAAAAGAAACTCCGCCCGCCAAGCCGGAGCGCGTGGCTATCACCATCGACCAGCTCGTCGCCGCCATGCAAGGCAAATTGCAAGCCGCCGCCGAAAGAGTGGTTCAAAACGCCCTCGCCACACAACTTGACGAGGCCATTAACGATGCCCTCGCACGGATTGAAGGCGTGCGCGAACACAATCTTCAGCAATTGCACGAATTTTCCGAGCAGCGCTTCGAGTCGTTGATGCGCGCTTCCCGCGAGGAAATTCTTGGCCACCTCGAAGATCGCCTCGGCGAAGTCCAGAGCCGCTGGGAAGAACAGCACAACACTTACCGTGCTCAGGCCGAAGAAATCGCGCAGCGCCTCGAACTGCTCGCCGCCGATGCCCAGCGCAATCTCGCCCAAACGCAGAAATTCATCGATAAAGCCGCCCGCGAAATCGAGCCGCAAACGCGCGGCCGTCTGGATGAAACTCTAGGCCAAGCCACCGAACAATTTGAGGCTGCCGCCGACCGCATCTCTGACCGTCAATTGGTTCGCGTGATGGAAGCCACACGCATGGTCACTCGCGAAGCCGCCGCCCAGCTTGACGCCCGCGTCGCCGAATCTCGCGCGCTGCTGCTCAGCGCTTCGGGCGGAGTTCTCGAGGAGTTCCGGCGCCAGGCGGAAGTGCAAGTCGATCTGGCCATTTCCGAAACCACCGAACGCGTCCGGTCCGCGCTCACCGCGCTGGACGCGGAAAATCGCGCCGCCTGCGAAGCCCGCCGCCGCGCCATGGTTGACGACGTCACTCGCACTACCGAACAGTCCACCGAGCAATTCCGCTCCGGTATCAAAGCTTTTCTTTATTCCTGTTTGGTGGCTGCCGTCGGCGCCGTCGATGAACACGCCAAAACCACGCTGGACGGCCTCGTCAAGGATCCCAACAGCGCCCCTCGCGCCATCGACGACATCAAAATTATTCCGCCCGACGATGAAAAGCCGAATTAGTGGGTAGGTGTTTGTGCAAGAAATTCTTTGTAGGGGCATTGCATCGCCGTGCCCGGTTTTTCTCCCGCGTTTTGATTTTTAAGATTGAAAAAATAGGAAACGTCTTTAGTTCGCGTAGCTGCTTCTTGCATTTCTGTGGAACATCTAATTCGCGAGCACGCCCAACCGAAACTCGCGATGCGCAGTGAGCAACGCCGTTTTCATGGCCTTCTCTTCCACCACGAAAGAAATATTCGATTCCGAAGATCCTTGCGCGATTGCAATCAGGTTCACATTTTCGCGGCCCAGCGCGTTAAACGTTCTTCCCGCGATTCCCGGCGTCCCGCGCATGTTTTCCCCCACCACCGCAACAATCGCGATGTTGGCATCGACAGTGATGTGCTCGACTTTCTCGTGCGCCAGGTCTTGCGCAAACTCTTTTCGCAGCGCCTCGACGGTCCGCTGCGCGTCCCCGGCGGACACAATGAAACAAATGTCATTCTGCGAAGACGACTGCGAAATCAGCAGAACGTTCGCGCGCAACTCCGCCGTCGTTGAGAACGTCCTGCCCACGACGTCTGGCAATCCGACAATCCCCGGCCCGCCGACGCTGATCAGCGCCACATCCTGAATCGCCGTCAACGCTTTCACGCCCCCTCCGGTACTGCGCCCCTCCGGAGTGATCAATGTTCCCGCGCCCTCCGGCGCGAAGCTGTTGCGAATCCACACAGGAATCGCCGCTTGCATCACGGGATTCAACGTTTTTGGATGCAGCACTTTCGCGCCAAAAAAGGCCAGCTCCGCGGCTTCACGATAAGAAATCACCGGAATCGTTCGTGCTTCCGGAACCAGTCGCGGATCAGCCGTCAGCACGCCGTCCACATCCGTCCAGATAATCACTTCGTCGGCCTTCAACGCCGCGCCCAGAATCGTCGCCGAATAATCCGAGCCGCCCCGCCCGAGCGTGGTCAATATCCCTTCGGCGGTCGCGCCAAGAAAGCCCGTCACGACGGGGACGACCCCTTTTTCCAGAAGCGGCCGCAGTTGCGCCTCACATGCATCCCGCGTCCGGTCCATCAACGGTTCCGCGCCTCCATGGAATGCGTCGGTGATGATCGCGCGCGTCGCATCCACGGCCTCGCTCGGCAGGCCAAGTTCCCGCAGTGCCCCCGCCACCAGCGGCGCCGACAGCCGCTCGCCCAAACTCGATATCGCATCCAGCGTCCGCGGCGTCAGCTCACGTAGCAGAGCGGTTCCTTCAAACAGTCTCCTTCCTTCTGCGAATACCGCATCGAGTTCTTCCACAATGGGTTTTCGCGCTGGCTCATCCGGAACCAGACTTTCGAGCGCCTTTTCATGCTCCGCGCGCAACGCCTCTAGAACAGCCATGCCCGGCTCTTTCCCTCCTGTTCCCGCCTGCTTCGCCGCTTCGATCAGCCGGTTCGTCACTCCGCTCATCGCGGAAACGACCGCGACACAAACTCCCGCCCTCGCCCCCTGCGCGATAATCTGCGCCGTCCTCGCCATGCATGCTGCATCCCCGACGGAGGTCCCACCAAATTTCATCACCTGCAGCCGCGTCTTCATCTTTTTTGCCCATCTCCTGAATGACTCAAACAATGTGGGTGCGCGCAATCGACTTTTTCAGATTTTTTGACCATCCAACTATATTGAGGCTCGCCTTGCGCATTTCCTCAGACATTTCTGTGTGAGTTTACCTTGAGAGTCAGCACCCTGCGTAAGGCGTGGATTGCGCTAGGTGAATTGTGAATATTTGGCTATAATTGTGGTTTGCGTTTGTAGAGCTGGCCCCGCCTGAGTGGGTCTGCAGGGAATACGAACATGAACCCGGTTATCGCTAAATTACATGAAGCGCAACTGCGCAAAGACCTCCCCGAATTTCGCCCCGGCGACACGGTGCGGGTGAACGTTCGCCTGAAGGAAGGCGAAGGCGAGAAGGAAAAGGAACGCTTGCAAGCGTTCGAAGGGGTGGTCATTTCGAAGAAAGGCCGGGCATCCGGCGCGACGTTTACGGTGCGCCGCGTGAGCTTCGGTGTGGGCATCGAGCGCATTTTTCCGCTGCACTCGCCGTCGATCAGCTCGATTGAGGTAGTTGGCAAGGGCAAAGTTCGCCGCGCGCGCCTCTATTATCTGCGCGATCTGCGCGGAAAGGCTGCGCGCATCAAGCGCGCCGCTCGAGAAGAAGTGGCGGCTGTTGCGACGGCTGGCGCCGAAACCAAGGCTTAGGCGTAGCCGTAGCCGCTCAATTCAAACATTTTCTCGAAAGGGTCCCTGATTTCCGGGACTCTTTTTGTTTTTGGTTGTTGCCGCGCGGCAGTTGCGAGAACCGACCTCACAAATGTTTTTGAGACCGGGATTTGTGTCGCGCCTACGGTGCTCGGATCTGAACTTCGACGCTTCCCAGCCCTTGTGGCTGGGTTAACGTGTGCCGCACCTACGGCGCTCACGAAGAGAAAGCTCAATCCAGAGCTAACTAGGGCTGGACGTTTGTCACGCCTTCCGCGCCTGGCTTTGGAAAATGCTTTTCGTACCAGGCGATGGAGCGGTCGGTCCAGTCGATGACATGCTTCGTTTCACGGATGCCGTGGCCCTCGCGCGGGTAGCGCACGAAGATAGCCTCCGTCCCCACATCCTTTAGCGCAATGAAAAACTGTTCGGCTTCGGCAATGGGCACATCATTGTCATTTTCGCCGTGGCACAGCATGGTGGGTGTGTGGGCCTGTGCCACGAAACGTAACGCCGAGCGCTTCCAGGCTTCGTCCATCAACGTGCCTTGATGGAAGAATTGCCCGAACTCCATTTCCTCGTATTGGTTGTAGTAGGTCATGTAGTTGTAGCTGATGAGATTGGAAATACCGGCGGTCGGTATCGCGGCCTTGAATTCATTGGTCTGCGTGATGAGCCAGTCCGTGAGCTGGCCGCCGTAACTGACGCCTTCAATGCCCATGCGTTCGCGGTCGATCCACAAGTAGCGGCGCACGGCCGCACTCACGCCGTAGAGAACATCCTGCCCTTCATTGCCGTCCTGATCGCCGAAGACGGCGTCGGCGAATTTTTGTCCGTAGCCGGTCGAGCCGCGATAATTCACGTTAAGAACGGCCCAGCCGAGCGCGGCATAGACCTGATTCCTGAAATTGAAGGCAGGGCCATTCTGTCCATGTGGACCGCCATGAATGTTCACGATCAGGGGGTGTTTCGAGGTCGCGGTCATTCCGAGAGGCTTGGTGAGAAACGCCTCGACTTCGAATTTGTTGTCGTTGCTGACGAACGTGAAGGGTTCGACTTCGGCGAGATGTTTCCCCGCGAGGACTTCTGCGTTCAAATCGGTGAGCTTGCGCGGCGCACCGCCTCCGGCTTTGAAGTAAAGCTCACCCATATCGTGCAGCGAAGTGAAGGCATAGGCCAGCGTGCCGTCTTGGCCGACAGAAAAGCCGCCAACGCTGCCGAGATCTTTCACGACATATTCAGGTGCGCCGCCGCCGATGGGCAGCCGCACTAGATAGTTGCTCCCGCGCTCTTGGACCGTGAAATAAACGGCGCTGCCGTCAGGCGCCCAGTGCGGCGGGCCCTGGCGAGCGTCAATCACGCCTCCAATTTCGTGGCGATCGCTGCCATCGGCGTTCATCAGCCAAACGTGCGTGTCTTCCATGGTGGTTTCGCGGTCGGTTAAGCCGCGGGTTGTGCCGCGATAGGCGATGTGCTTGCCGTCGGGCGACCAGAGCGGACCGTATTCGTTGTACTCCGTGGCGGTCAGACGGCGGATGCTGTTGTCGGCCGTGTTGAGCGCGAAAATGTCGTAATTGAAAAACTCGTCCTGATTGGGTTCGCGATTCGAGGCAAAGAGAATCTCCTTGCCGTCGGGCGACCAGTCGATGGAATGCTCATCGTAGATGCCTTGCGTCAGTTGGCGGACCTGTTTGGTAGCTACGTCGACGGCAAAGATGTGCAGGCGCTGATTGTCGTTGAAGCGCGTCATGCCTTCGCCAGCATCGGGCTTGTACAAATAGCGCGTGATGACACGCGGATCGCCGCTGGCTTCGGCGGCTCGTTCGTCCGGCGTCGAGGAAATAAAGGCGATTTGTCTGCTGTCGGGCGACCACGTAATGTCCTCGCCTTCGCCCGGCAAGGGGCTATTGGTACCATGCATGTCCGCGAGCTGCGTGACGTCGGAGCCGTCCGCGCGGGCGAGAAGCAAGCCGTGCATTTCTCCGACGCTTCCTTGAAACGCGAGCCATTTTCCATCGGGAGACCAGTGCGGATTGCCCGCCACGTCTTTTTCGCCGCCGATGAGAACGGATTTGTGCGTGGCTAGATCCATGATCCAAAGTAGCGGCGAGGGACGGCCGGGACGATCGCGCACAATCACCGTGTACGCAATCCGATGGTTATCGGGCGAGAGAACTGCGTCGCCGACAGAGCGGAAGCGGGACAGGTCGCTGCTGGTCAAACCTTGCGCCGCGCTGAACGGGGCGAGAGCAAAAAGCACCCCCAAACTTAGGAGACACACGGCGGAGCGAAGCCAAGCGGAACACTTGCGTGCATGCATCGGAATCTCCCTAAGAACGTTTTCGGTGCCCAAATTGCCCGGCCATCGTAGGTCCCGCGGGCCTGTGCGGTCAACGAAACTTGCTGGCGAATCGTGCTGGGCCGGATTTCAAAGGCGATTTGCGGGCAGCTCGGGCCGCGGCAAGCGAATTTTTCAGATTTGAGAAACGCTTTCCTCGTGAATTTGTCCGTACGGTTGAACGACCTGTTGACAATCAACAGGAGTTGGCATAGTCTCCTGTTGATTGTCAAAAGGAGAATGGGGATGGCGCAAACGCGCGGCGAAGTGCTGCAAGGCACGCTCGATTTGATCGTGCTGAAGACGCTTGAAGCTCTCGGCCCGCTGCACGGTTACGGCATCGCCGTGCGCATTCAACAAGTTTCCGCCGATCTGCTGAAGCTCAACCAAGGAACACTTTATCCCGCGCTCTTGCGGCTGGAGCAACGCGGCTGGATATCCTCGAAATGGGGCGTTTCCGAGAACAATCGCAAGGCCAAGTTTTACTCGCTGACGCGCAGCGGGAGGAAACAGCTTTTGGCGGAGACGGAAAGCTGGGAGCGCATGGCCGCGCTGATGACGCGCCTGTTGGGACGCACCGAAGGAGCGTGACATGGAATGGCTGCGAGTTTTTGTGTCGCGGTGCTTGGGATGTTTCGGCATGCGCCGGCTGGAAAGCGATCTGGACATCGAGGTACGCGCCCACCTCGATGCGCTCACGGAAGAAAACATCCGCCGTGGAATGAGTTCGCAAGAGGCGCGCTGCGCCGCGCGGCGCGAATTCGGCGGCGCGGAACAAATCAAAGAACAGTATCGCGAACAACGCAGCCTGCCATTTCTTGAAACATTGTTCCAGGACATCCGTTTCGGAGCGCGCATGCTCGCGAAGAATACTGGCTTCGCTTGCGTGGCTGTTCTTACGCTCGCTCTCGGAGTCGGCGCCAACACCGCCATCTTCAGCATCATTGACGCCGTTCTCTTGCGCCCGCTGGCCTTTAAAGATCCATCGCGGCTCATGGTGCTTCACGAGAGCATTCCGAAAATGGGTTATCCCAGGATGGACTTTTCCGTGCCTGACATTACTGTCTTTGCGCGCGCGCAGAACTCTTTCAGCGCCATCGCCACATACCAAGATGAGCATGTGGACATATCCGGCCGCAGCGAACCGGAACGCATTTCCGCGGCGCGCATCTCGGCTTCTCTTTTTCCAATGCTTGGCGCAGAGCCCGCGCTTGGCCGGGGATTTACTGCGGAGGAGGACGCACCGGGCCACGCACTTGCCATACTCAGCTACGCGCTCTGGCAGCGCCGCTTCGGTGCGGCCCCAGACGTCATCGGCCAGACCATCGCGATCGACCGCCAGCCCCACACCATCATCGGCGTTATGCCGCGCAACTTTGTTTTTCCCCTCCCGAGCGCCGAGGGCAACGGCCAGCCCGCCGATCTTTGGATACCCATGGCTTTCACGCCGACTGAATTCCAGGACTGGGGCGGTTCCTATTTTTATAGCGTTCTTGGACGCCTTAAGCCCGGAGTCAGCGTGGAGCAAGCGCGCGCGGAAGCGGACTCGCTCGCTAGGCGCATTATTGATAGCTATCCCGCCGCCATTGCCAGCTTCGCTCGCAAGGGCGAACTGGCCATCCCTATCGTGCCGCTGCAGCAAGATCTGGCCGGTTCCGTGCGTCCTTTGCTGCTCGTCCTGATGGCTGCCGTAACTTTCGTGCTGCTCATCGCCTGCGCGAACATCGCGACTCTGCTGCTTTCACGAGCAGCCGCGCGTCAAGAGGAGATCGCGGTTCGCACCGCGCTCGGTGCCACGCGTCTCCGGCTGCTGCGCCAATTTTTTACCGAGAGCCTTGTGCTTTCTCTCGCCGGGGGCGCGCTGGGACTCTTTCTCGCCTTTTGGGCCCGCGACCTGATGCTTAAGCTTGTTCCGCCCAGCATCCCGCTGCCGCATCATGTTCCCCTCAGCGGGACTGTTCTTTGCTTTGCCCTCGGCGTTTCGATTTTTTCTGCCCTAGTGTTTGGCCTGGCGCCTGCATTTCAAATCTCTTCGTTTTCCGTGCACAGCTCCTTGCGCGAAAGCGGCGGCGGTGTCAAAACGTCCCGCCGGCGGTTTCACTTGCAGGGGGTATTCGTCACCGCGGAATTTGCACTGGCTCTAGTCTTGCTGGTGGCGTCGGGGCTTTTGATCCGCAGCTTCGCGAAACTGCTGGAAACCAATCCGGGCTTTCGCCCCGATCACGTGCTCACCTTGAATGTTCCGCTTCCGCGACCCGTTTATACCCAAGCGCCACAGGTAGAGAATTTCTACCAGCAAGTCATCGCCAAAATTTCGAATTTG
>Ga0335072_10006571_pt1 | contig 16983 bp, 14 predicted proteins | sample Lox_Sample_21_FD_206725 | JGI IMG/M metagenome (GOLD analysis project Ga0335072, IMG submission 206725) | Soil microbial communities from Loxahatchee National Wildlife Refuge, Florida, United States - Lox_Sample_2.1 | ecosystem: Environmental > Terrestrial > Soil > Wetlands | place: USA...
AATCCCGCCCCGTTTGCTGCATCCTTGTTTCGGTGATAGGTAGAGATGCTGATTCGATCCGGTCGCAGGGGGTGTCGAATGTCTCGCGACCACCATCGATCAACCGATTGCTTCGGCCAAGGATTCTTATGAGAAGTCTGCGGCGACACGTCGCTGTTGTTGACGATGATGAATCGGTGCGTGAATCGTTGCCGGATCTGCTGCGACAGTACGGTTATGCGGTGGTCGCTTTCGCCTCGGCGGAGCAATTCCTGGGTTCCGGGCGGCTCCGGGACTTCGATTGCCTCATTCTCGACATCGCGATGCCCGGCATGTCCGGTCCCGAGTTGCACCGCGAGCTGAGCAGGCGGGGTGAGACGGTGCCTGTCATCTTCATCACGGGTCACGCGGACGCGAACGCCTGCGCGACTCTCGTAAGGGAAGGGGCCGTCGAGGTACTGATAAAGCCCTTCAGCGCCGAGGACCTGCTGTCCGCCCTCAAGGTCGCGATCCCCCCAGGATGAGACGGCCTGACGCACCATGGGGGGAGTGCTTCGAAACCCTTGCGCGACGGGCAGCTAGGCTGCCGCCCGCTGCTCCATGAGGCGCAGCAGTGCTTCCGCACCGACGGTGGATGATGCGGGGTTCTGGCCCGTGACGAGGCGACCGTCCGTGACTGCAAACGGTTGCCAGTTACGTACCTTCTCGAAGATGACACCGAGCCGCAGCAACTCATCCTCGACAAGAAACGGCACGACTTTCGTGAGTTGCACCTCTTCCTCCTCACCGTTGGTGAATCCCGTCACGTGCTTGCCCTTCACGAGTGGCGCGCCCTTGTACTTGACGTGGCGGAGGACACCGGGTGCATGGCATACCAGTGCAATGGGCTTGCCGGAGTTGTAGAACGATTCGAGGAGAGCGATCGAGTCGGCGCTCTCGGCGAGGTCCCACATCGGACCATGGCCACCGGGATAGAACACCGTGTCGTAGTCCTCCGCCTCGACTCCGGCCAGCTTCACCGTGTGCGCCAGGGCATCCTGCGCCGTCGGGTCCTTCTTGAACCGCGCCATCGCCGCAGTCTGATTCTCGGGCAGGTCGCTCTTCGGATCGATCGGCGGTTGGCCTCCTTTGGGTGAGGCCAGTGTCAGCACAGCCCCGGCGTCGCGGAAGACGTAATACGGCGCCGCAAATTCCTCGAGCCAGAATCCGGTCTTCCGCCCGGTGCTGCCGAGAATGTCGTGGGAAGTGAGGACCATCAGTATCTTCATGGGACCATCCTTCGAGAGTGAGCAGGGGATCGTGATGCGCGGCCGCATTCCACCCCGTGCATTCTGAAAATTCGATTGCACTTAGGTACTACTGGATGCCGTGCGCGTTTAGCGGCATGATGCTGGGCAATGCCGCAGCCGAACCCGAAGCTGCGCGGTCTTGACCGGGGATACGGGCATGAGCAGAGCGATCACGTTGCGTCCTGGCCAGAAACTGCCGACGGCCGTCGTCACACCCGTTGTGTACGTTGTGGACGACGACATTTCCGTGCGCGAATCGCTGGAGATGCTGATCTCACACAGCGGTTGGCGACCGCAGCTGCTCGCGTCCGCGCAGGAGTTTCTTGCAGTGCCGCGGTCTCAGTGTCCGAGCTGCCTGCTGCTCGATGTGGGCCTGCCGGACCTCAACGGCCTCGAGCTTCAAAGGCGGATCTGCGACCAGCGGCCCGAGATGCCGATCATTTTCATTACCGGTCGCGGCGACATCCCGACGACCGTACGGGCGATGAAGGCGGGTGCGGTCGAGTTTCTCACCAAGCCGCTGGCACCCGAAGTGCTTCTGGAGGCCATAGAGCGTGCGATTGCGCGCAGCCGCGTTTGCCTGGACGAGCAGATCCGCCTGCGGGTGATGCGTGATCGCCACCAGTCTCTGAGCCCGCGCGAGCGGGAAGTGATGGCGCTCGTGGTCCGGGGACAATTGAACAAACAGGTCGGGGCGGAGCTCGGCATCAGCGAGATCACTGTAAAGGCCCACCGCGGTCGGGTGATGCGCAAGATGCGCGCCGGTTCGCTTCCGGAGCTGGTGGACATGGCCTCGTTGCTCGGCCTGCACACCCCGGGCAAGGACTGATTTCTAATTCGGAATCGAGAAACAGAAGGTCGTGCCCGGCATGCCCTCGTTCCGCTCCGCCCAGAGTCGACCCCGGTGTCCCGATGATCGAGCGGCTGACGAACAGCCCGACTCCCAGGCCATCGAGTTCCAGGCTGTGAGGCGCGCAGGATAACGCTTCGGCGCTCAACGGCGGCAGCTCCAGCTGCGAATCGCGGAGCGTTACACGCACCCGGTCGTCGGCCTCCCGCTCGGTCCTGACCAGCAATTCCCGTCCCCGATACTATCGTGCAATGGTCCCGTGCCCGGGTATCTGATGGTATCGCATCCCCGTTCCGGCATTGTCGTGTCGGAAAGCAACTGTCGGAGCGATCATGGCTGCAATCAAGCGCGCGGCGAGCCTGGTGAGGGCCGTACAGGTCGTAAGTGCCGGAGGACCCTTTCAGATCGTGGAGCGCGAGATTCCAGAGCCGGGCGCCGGACAGGTGCGCATCAAGGTGCAGGCCTGCGGTGTCTGTCACAGCGATGCGCTCGTGAAGGACGGCACCTGGCCCGGGCTGCAATATCCCAGGGTGCCCGGCCACGAGGTTGCCGGTGTCATCGATGCTCTCGGTGCCGGCGTGTCCGCGTGGACCCAGGGACAGCGGATCGGCGTAGGCTGGCACGGCGGGCACGACAACACCTGTCCGCACTGCCGTCGGGGAGACTTCTTCAATTGCCGGAACCAGAAGGTCGCCGGGATAAGCTATGACGGCGGCTATCAGGAATTCATGATCGCCCCCGTTGAAGCTCTGGTGGCAATTCCGGACTCACTGAATGCCGTCGAAGCCGCGCCTTTGCTGTGCGCCGGGCTGACGACTTACAACGCACTGCGTCATAGCGGCGCGTGCCCCGGGGACCTCGTGGCCGTACAGGGGATCGGGGGCCTGGGTCACCTCGGCATCCAATTTGCCGCCAGGTTCGGTTACAGGGTCGCGGCCATCGGACGCAAGCCGGAAGGAGCGACGCTCGCCAGACGGTTGGGCGCCAGCCTCTATATCGACAGCGAATCGGAGCGGCCGGCGGAGGCGCTGCAGAGGCAAGGCGGAGCGCAGGTCATCCTCGCAACGGCGCCGAGCTCGAAGGCGATGTCGCAGCTCATTGACGGCCTCAGGCCGAACGGCAAGCTGGTCGTGATCGGACTGACATTCGATCCGATCGAGGTTCTGCCGGTGCAGCTCATCGCCGGCTATCGCGGCATCCAAGGCTGGGCCGCGGGCACGCCCGCCGATGCCGATGACACGCTGCGATTCGCGGAGCAGTCGGGCGTTCGACCGATGATCGAGACGTATCCGCTCGAAAGGGCGGCGGAGGCCTATGCGCGCATGATGAGCGGCAAGGCCGAGTTTCGGGTCGTCCTCACGATGTGAGGGCGACGCTCCGTCGGGCCGACTTGAGTTGAGATCCATGCATGGGCTTGGAGCAGTATGCCGACAGTGATGCCGTGGCGAGGGCTCTGGCCGTCGACATCGCGGCGCGCCTGAAGCGCTCTCTCGCGGGTCGCGGTCACGCCTCTCTGCTGGTCTCCGGCGGACACTCGCCGGCCCGGCTCTTCGATACGCTATGTACGCAGGAGCTCGACTGGAGTCGGGTCTCCGTCGCCCTGGCTGATGAGCGTTGGGTCGATCCAGGCGAAGAGGGGAGCAACGAGCGGCTGGTGCGTGGGAGGCTGTTGCGAGAGAAGGCGGCGGCGGCGCAATTCACCGGACTGAAGAATTCGGCGTCGACACCCCTCCTGGGCGCCGGGGCGGCATGGGATGCGATTGCGAAGGTGCCGCGGCCCTTCGATGTGACGGTGCTCGGCATGGGTGATGACGGGCACACTGCCTCGTTGATTCCCGGCTCCCCGAAGCTACGGGAGGCTCTGGATCCGAGCGCGCCGCCCGCATGCGTCGCGATGTGGTCCCGGACGGAGCCACATGAGCGACTCAGTCTCAACCTGAGCGCATTGCTGGGGTCCGCCCACATCTCCGTCCTCATCCTGGGCGAGCAGAAGCTGCGCACATATCGGACGGCATGTTCCGGACGTTCGGTAGAGGAGATGCCGATTCGCGGCATCCTTCATCAGGAAAGCGTGCCGGTCGAGGTCACCTGGGCCCCGATCAAATGACCTCGGTGCACGTCTATTTCGACGTGGGACTGAGAGTGCGAGTTGCGCCCATGCGCGAATTCCGTGAGCCATTCATTCACTGAAAGAGCACACAGACAATTCGCGGCGCATGGTGCCGGCTATCTTCACTGCCGCCATCACACGCCGGGATGAGGACGACGATGAAACCAACCGAAGAGTTGTATCGCAGCGGTCAGAGCCTCTGGCTGGACAACATCACGCGGGATCTGCTGACCGAAGGGACGCTCAAGCGCTACATCCGCGACTTCTCGGTGCGAGGGCTCACCTCGAATCCCACGATCTTCGACCAGGCCATCCGCAAGGGCGCGGCTTATGACTCCGCGATCCGCCAGCTGCTCGCGGCCGGTCACTCCGGCGAGCGCCTCTTCTTCGAGCTGGCGCTGCAGGATCTGACGGCGGCGGCGGATCTCTTCCGGGAGCTGCACGAGCGCAGCTCGGGCGTCGATGGCTGGGTGTCTCTCGAAGTGTCGCCGTTGCTGGCGCGCGATGCGCGCACGACGCTCGCTGAAGCCAGGGATCTCCATGCCCGGGCCTGCAGGCCGAATCTCTACATCAAGATTCCGGGCACGGCCGAGAGCCTGCCGGCGATAGAGGAAGCGATTTTCGCCGGCGTGCCGATCAACGTCACGCTGCTCTTTTCGCCGGCGCAGTATCTGGCTGCAGCGGAAGCGTACCTGCGAGGGGTGGAACGGCGTATCGAGGCCGGCTTGAATCCCAACGTCGGCTCCGTGGCCTCCGTCTTCATCAGCCGTTGGGACGTCGCGGTCTCCTCCCGGGTGCCGAGTCAGCTGATCAACACGCTCGGCATTGCGATCGGGCGCAGCTGCTATCGGGCCTACGCCGCGCTGTTGTCCTCGAGCCGTTGGCGGCGGGCGTTGAATGCGGGCGCACGGCCGCAGCGGCTGCTCTTCGCGAGCACCGGCACGAAGGACCCCAAGGCGCCCGATATTCTCTACGTCAAGGGCCTCAATGCTCCTCTTACGGTGAATACGGTCCCGGAGAAAACGCTGCAGGCCTTCCACGACCACGGTGTCCTCGACCCGGACTGGAGCGCGGATGCCGCGGCGGGAGAGGCGGAGCTCTCTGCGTTCCGTGCGGCGAACATCGATCTCGCGGCGCTCGCCACCAAGCTTCAGGACGAGGGTGCCGCATCGTTCGTTTCCTCCTGGAACGATCTGCTGAAGGTCATCGACAAGAAGACCGAGTCGTTTGGAGCGCGCCCGCACGCCGTCGCCCATTAACCTGCGAGGAACTGCGAGATGAAGAGCACGATTCTTCCGCTCACCGAGCGACCGGCGTGGAACGCGCTGCGCACTCACTATGCCGCGACCAGGCAGCGACAGCTGCGGGAGCTCTTCGCCCGGGAGCCGGAACGGGGAGAGCGCTTCGCACTCGAGGCCGCCGGCATCTATCTCGACTACTCCAAGAACCTGGTCACCGAGGAAACCCTGGGTCTGCTGGTGCAGCTGGCGGAGGAGTCCGGACTGCGCGCCCGCATCGAGGCCATGTTTGCAGGCCAGAAGATCAACGTGTCGGAGCGCCGCGCGGTGCTCCACATTGCGCTGCGCGCGCCGCCTCATGAGTCGATAGAGGTGGACGGCAACGACGTGGTTCCGCAGGTGCACGCGGTTCTCGACAGGATGCGTGACTTCGCCGACACCGTCCGCTCCGGAAGGTGGCTCGGCTACAGCGGCAAGCCGATCCGGAATGTCGTCAATATCGGAATTGGCGGCTCGGACCTGGGGCCTGTGATGGCTTTTGAGGCGCTGCGGCACTACAGCCTGCGCACTCTGACTTTCCGCTTCGTATCGAATGTCGATGGCACCGATCTGGCGGAGGCCGTCCGCGACCTCGATGCGGCCGAAACCCTGTTCATCGTCTCGTCGAAGACCTTTACGACCCTGGAGACCATGACGAACGCCGGCAGCGCGCGCGCCTGGTGTCTGTCGGCATTCAAGGGCGATGAGCGTGCGGTTGCGCGGCACTTCGTCGCCGTATCGACCAATGCCGCCGAGGTGGCGAGATTCGGCATCGATACTCACAACATGTACGGATTCTGGGACTGGGTCGGCGGCCGTTATTCGATGGAGTCCGCGATCGGATTGTCGACCATGCTGGCGGTGGGGCCGGAGTCCTTCGATGCGATGCTGCGCGGCTTCCACGAAATGGACGAGCATTTCGCCACCGCGCCGTTGCGGCGCAATCTCCCGGTGCTGATGGGACTGCTCGCGATCTGGTACACGAACTTCTTCGGCGCGCAGACCGCGGCGGTCCTGCCGTACGAGCAGTATCTCAAGCGCTTTCCGGCGTACCTGCAGCAGCTTGCCATGGAGAGCAACGGCAAGGGCGTGACGCTGGAAGGCAATCGCGTCAACTACGACACCGGCCCGATCTACTGGGGTGAGCCCGGAACCAATGGTCAGCACTCGTTCTATCAGCTGATCCATCAGGGTACACGGCTCATTCCCTGCGACTTCATTGCATTCATGAAGCCGCTCAATCCGCTCGGACCGCACCATGAAATGCTGCTGGCGAACGTTCTGGCGCAGGGCGAGGCGCTGGCTTTCGGCAAGACGGCGGCGGAAGTCAAAGCGGAAGGGTCGCCGGATTGGCTGGTACCGCATCGCACCTTCGAGGGCAACCGACCTTCCAATACCCTCCTGCTCGAGGAGCTGACGCCCGCCGCACTGGGCCGCCTGGTGGCTCTGTACGAGCACAGCGTGTTCACACAGGGCGCGATCTGGCAGATCGACTCCTTCGATCAGTGGGGGGTCGAGCTCGGCAAGGTGCTGGCGAAGAACATTCTGCGCGACTTCAACCCGGAGTCGCCCGCAACCCTCGCGCACGACAGCTCCACCAATGCGCTGATCCGGCGGATCGTTGCGGCCGGAGTGCACCGGAGCCCCGTGCGTCGCTGACGGAGGATATATGCAACTCGGAATGATCGGGCTCGGCCGGATGGGCGCAAACATGGTGCGCCGGCTCATGCGCAGCGGACACGAATGCGTGGTATTCGATACCTCACCCGAGGCGGTGCAGGCGCTGACACAGGAGGCGGCGGTCGGCGCCAACTCCATCGAAGACCTCGTCAAGCGCCTGCGCACGCCGCGGGCGGTCTGGCTCATGGTGCCGGCCGCGGCCGTGGATGAAACCATAGCGCGTGTGGTGCCGTATCTGGAGGCGGGGGATGCGCTCATCGACGGCGGCAACTCCTACTACGTGGATGACAAGCGGCGCGCGAAGGAGCTTGCCCCGAAGGGCATCCAGTATGTCGACGTTGGAACGAGCGGCGGTGTGTGGGGGCTCGAGCGGGGATATTGCATGATGATCGGCGGCGAGACCCGCACGGTCCGGCGGCTCGACAGGATCTTCTCGGCTCTGGCACCCGGCCGAGGGCAGGTCGCCCGCACGCCCGGTCGCGCGGACCAGAACCCGGGCACGGCTGATCTCGGTTACCTGCACTGCGGCCCGAGCGGAGCGGGGCACTTCGTCAAGATGGTGCATAACGGCATCGAATATGGACTCATGGCGGCGTACGCGGAGGGTCTGGATGTCCTGCGCGCGGCCAACGTGGGAAACACCCATCACGAGGTGGACGCCGAAACGACACCGCTGCGGGATCCCGACCACTACGATTTCGAGTTCGATCTCGCGGAAGTGGCCGAAGTGTGGCGGCGGGGGAGTGTGGTTGCTTCCTGGCTTCTCGATCTCACCGCGACGGCGCTTGCAGCCGACAGCAGGCTGGAGGGATTTGCCGGCCGGGTCTCGGATTCCGGCGAAGGCCGCTGGACGCTCAAGGCGGCGATCGATGAAGGTGTGCCCGTGCCCGTGCTCAGCGCCGCGCTTTACGAGCGGTTCAGCTCGCGGGGGAATGCCCAATTCCAGGGGAAGCTGCTCTCGGCCATGCGCCAGCAGTTCGGTGGTCACCAGGAGAAGCCGGCTCCGCAGGCGAGCAGGGCGTCGGTCAAATGAGCGACTCCAAGTGTGATGCGTTCGTTTTCTTCGGCGCGAGCGGCGATCTGGCCTACAAGAAGATCTTTCCCGCGCTGCAGTCGATGGTGAAGCGGGAAACGCTGGCTGTGCCCGTCATCGGCGTTGCCAACAGCAACTGGGATCTCCCGCAGCTGCACGCGAGGATGCATGACAGCCTGCAGGAGCACGGCGGCATCGATGAAGAGGCGTTCGGCAAGCTGACGCAGCTGCTGGGTCACTACATCCGCGGAGACTACGCGGATGCGGCGACATTCGCGGCGCTGAAGCAGGCCCTGGGGCGCTCGCAGCGTCCGGCTTACTATCTCGCCATCCCGCCGTCTCTCTTCGGCATGGTGATCGAGCAGTTGACTGCGGCGGGCTGCGCGCCTCCCGGTGCCCGGGTAATCGTCGAAAAGCCCTTCGGCCGCAATCTCGACACCGCGCGGGACCTCAACCGCATCCTCCTCGGCTCCTTCGCCGAGCAGCGCATCTTCCGCATCGACCACTATCTCGGCAAGCGCCCGGTGCAGAACCTGCTCTTCTTCCGGCTCGCGAATTCGGTCCAGGAGTCGATCTGGAATCGGGAGCACATCGAGAGCATCCAGATCACCATGGCAGAGGCCTTCGGCCTGAAGGGCCGCGGCAGCTTCTATGACCAGACGGGCGCCATTCGGGATGTGATCCAGAATCACCTTTTTCAGGTGTTGTCGAACCTGCTCATGGAGCCGCCGGCCCGCACCGACAGCGAGTCGATCCGCGACGAGAAGGTGAAGGTGCTGAAGTCGGTTGCGACCCTGAAACCGGAGGATGTCATACGCGGTCAGTTCCGCGGCTACCGCAACGAGCCCGGCGTGGCCCGGGATTCCGAGGTGGAAACCTTCGCTGCCGTGCGGCTCGCCATCGACAACTGGCGCTGGCAGGGAGTCCCCGTCTTCATTCGCGCCGGCAAGTCCCTCGCGACCACCTGTACCGAGGTCGTGGCCCGCCTCCGGCGTCCGCCCTCGATTCTCCACGATGACCCGACGCAGAACTACCTTCGCTTTCGAATCAACCCGGCGTGCGAGATTGCACTCGGCCTCACCATCATGGACTCGCAGGGTATGGGCAGCGGCGAGAATGTGGAGTTGCTCGCCAGCCGGTTCGACGCCGGTCACGAGCGGGACGCTTACGAGCGTGTGTTGAGCGATGCGCTGACCGGCGACAGGACCCTCTTCGCGCGCGAGGACTACGTGGAGGAAGCCTGGCGCATCGTCGATCCGGTTTTGAAGGCGCAGACGGCCGTGTACCCCTACGAGCCGGGCAGCTGGGGACCGAGACAGGCCGCGGGCATCATGCCTGCCGGGGGCTGGCGGGACCCGGTGAGTCCGGCGGAGTCTGCGAGGTGAATACGACCTGCGCTGCCGAAGCCGCGAGCGCGCGGCGCAGGTTCCGGGCGGCGTCGGCGCTCGCGCTCTGTATGTTCCTCACTGCGTGCATCACGCCGCCGAAGGTGGCGCCGGTCGATGAGCTCGTCGACCAGCGGGTCGACCTGGGGCTCGGTCCGGTCGCGGCGCCGGCTGAGGACACCTGGTGGACGGCGTATGAGGACGCTCAGCTCGACCGGTTGGTCGCCTCAGCTCTCGCCGATAACCCGACCATGGGCGAGGCTCTGGCACGGTTGCGCCTGGCCAAGGCCGAGGTCGATGCGACGTCGGCGCAGCTGTGGCCGTACGTTTCATATGACGCTGCGATGAATCGGGAGCGGATCAGCGGCAAAGCGCCGATTCCTGCCCAATACGCCGGCTCTTCCGTCTGGCTGGGCAATGAGCTGCTGAACTTCTCCTGGGCATTGGATTTCTGGGGTCGGCAACGCTCGCTCGTGCGGCAGGCAGGCGGCCGGGCGGACGCCGCGGCACTTGATGCGGCGGCCGCACGACTCGCGATCGTCAGCGCAATGGTCCGGACTTACATCGATCTCGAGAGCTCCTACCGGCTGGCCGACGTGGCGGGGCGCGAAGAGGAGCAGCGCCGGCAGATACTCGAGATTACCCGGCACCGCTTTCGCGCCGGGCTGGATACCAGCGTGGAGCTGAGGCAAGCGGAGGGTGCGGTGCCCGAGGCGCGTGTGGAGCGGCTGGCGGACGAGGCCGCAATCGATCGCGACGTGCATCTGCTCGCAGCGCTGGCGGGCCGCGGTGCGGCGGAATACAGCAGGATTCAGCGTCCAAAGCCGCTTGCAGAAACAGCGCTTTCGTTGCCGACCGCGTTGCCCATGGATCTGCTGGCGCGGCGTCCCGACGTGCTGGCGGCGCGGTCCAGGATCAGTGCGGCGCAAGCCGGGTTGGCCGTGGCCAGGGACGACTTTTACCCCAACTTCAACCTGCTCGCTTTCGGCGGCACCGTGGGGGTGGGGAAATTCGCCAATCTGTTTCAAGGTCAGGCGGCTACGTGGGGCGTGGGACCCGCACTCGACCTGCCGCTGTTCGACGCCGGCAGGCGCAAGGCAAACTATCGCGCCAAGGCCGCGGACGTCGACCTCGCGGTGACAGCCTACAACGGCACTGTGCTGGCGGCCGTGCGGGAGACGTCAGATCAGCTGAGCGACATCGAGTCGCTCGACGCCAGTCTGACGCAGCAGCGGCAGTCACTCGATGATGCAGAGACTGCATACCGCCTGGCCATCGAGCGCTACAAGGCCGGCCTCACCACTTATCTCACCGTTCTCGTCACCGAAACCCAGGTGTTCGATGCGCAGCGCCAGCAGGTGGACCTCCAGTCGGCACGGGCCAGCGCCCGCGTGAATCTGCTCATCGACGTGGGCGGTGATTTCAAACCCGATTCCCCTTCGGTAGCCCTCAACACCGGTCGCTGACTCGGTGATTCTTTCGGGAGATTGCCCATGAACGACTCCGTCACGACTCCGGAGGCGCCCACGGCTCCTACGCCGGCGGCAGCGGCCGCCGCACCTGTGGCCCGCGCAGCGGAGCCGCCCGCGGCACGGCGGGCCAAGGCCTCGCGCCGCCACGGCTTCGCGATCCTGGGTACAGTGGTAGTGCTCTGCGCTGTCGCGTACGCATGCTATTGGTTCATGTATGCGCGCTATTTCGAGAGCACCGATGACACCTATGTGGATGGCGACGTGGTGCAGATCACCAGCGAAGTACCCGGCACGGTCATCGGACTGCACGCTGACGATACGCAATTCGTCGCCCGGGATCAGTTGCTCCTGGAGCTTGATCCAGCGGATGCCGAGGTCGCGGTGCGCGTTGCCGAGGCCAACCTGGGCCGGGCCGTGCGCGAGGTTCGTGCGCTCTTCGATCAGGGAGGGCAACTGAGGGACGACATCACCTATAGGGAGATAGCGCTGCGCAGGGCCGAGCACGACTACGAGCGGCGGACGGGGCTTCTACGTGACGGCGCAGTCTCGACCGAAGAATTGCAGCACACTCGGGACGACATGACGGAGGTCCGGGCGAGCCTGGCGGCTGCGCGTGAGCAGCTGGGTGAAACGGAGGCGCGCATCGACGGCACGACCATCGCCACTAATCCGGAAGTGCTTGCGGCGGCCGCGAAAGTTCGCAAGGCATGGCTGCAACTGAGACGCACGCGTATCACCTCACCAGTGGCTGGGGTCGTCGCTCGTCGCTCGGTGCAGGTGGGGCAGCGCGTGGCCGCCGGCACCCCGCTCATGGGTGTCGTGCCGCTCAATGCGCTGTGGGTGAATGCGAACTTCAAGGAGGTGCAGTTGCGGGACATGCGGGTCGGTCAACCCGTAACCCTGCGGGTCGACGTCTACGGAGGAAGCGTCAAATACCACGGCAAGGTCGTCGGGCTTGCCGCGGGAACCGGGTCGGCATTCGCACTGCTGCCCGCGGAAAACGCCTCCGGCAACTGGATCAAGATCGTGCAGCGGCTGCCGGTGCGGGTACAGCTCGATCCGGCCGAGCTTCGCGCTCATCCCCTGCGCATCGGAGAATCGGTAACGGCGACGGTCGACATTCGTGACACGTCCGGCCCGCTCGTCGCCCGCCAGGTGCGACTGGTGCCCATTCCCTCGCAACCGAGCCTCGCTAATGACCCCGTCGTGGATGCGCGCATTGCCCGCATCATCCGCGACAACATGGGGGAACCCAAGAGCGAGGAGCGTCTGAGCGCAAACTGGGTCTACGGGGGACGCTAGCCGTGGAAAGCAGGAGCTTCGCGGGGGCGCAACCTCCCGCTCTGGTCGGTATCGCCCGAAGCGCGACTCTCATCGCGCTGGCGATGGCAACCTTCATGCAGGTGTTGGATACGACCATCGCCAATGTGTCCATCCCCACCATTTCGGGCAATCTCGGCGTGTCCTCGGACCAGGGCACGTGGATCATCACTTCTTTCGCCGTCGCCAATGGTGTGTCGGTGCCGCTCACGGGCTGGCTGACCCGTCGTTTTGGGATCGTGAAGACGTTTTCCCTGTCGATCCTCCTCTTCACGATCGCCTCATTCCTCTGCGGCGTCTCGCAGAGCATCACCGAACTCCTGCTGTTTCGCGTGCTCCAGGGGGCCGTATCCGGGCCCATGATTCCCGGGTCGCAGGCGCTGCTGTTGACGCTGTTCCCGGAAAGCAAGAAGGGCACGGCGCTCGCCATCTGGTCGGCGACCACGCTGGTCGCTCCGATCTGCGGGCCGATTCTCGGTGGCTATATCTCCGACAACTATGCGTGGGGCTGGATATTCCTGATCAACGTGCCGGTCGGGCTGGTCTGCGCGCTGGTGTGCTGGCGGTTCCTGAAATCGCGGGAGACTCCGGCGCAGGTGCTCAAGATGGACTGGATGGGGCTGGCGCTGCTCATCGTATGGGTGGGGTCGCTGCAGGTCATGCTCGACCAGGGCAAAGACCTCGACTGGTTCAATTCGAGCACCATCGTCGCGCTCTGCATCGTCTTCGTCGTCGGTCTCGCGGCCTGGGTCATCTGGGAGCTCACGGACCGGGCACCCATCGTCGACCTGACCCTCTTCAAGTCGCGCAGCTTCACGCTTGGAACGCTGACGCTGTGCCTGGTCTTCGGGATATTCTTCGGCAATCTCGTGCTCATGCCCCTGTGGCTGCAGAATAACGTGAATTACACGGCGACCTGGGCTGGTTTCGCGACGGCGCCGAGCGGCGTCACGGCGTTGCTCGTGGCGCCCATCGTCGGCCGGCTCATCTCCCGCTACGACGCCCGTTGGTTCGCTACGATCTCGTTCGTCGTATTTGCCCTGTCCTACTTCATGCGCGCCGCATATCCGCCCGATGCGAGCTTCTGGGTGATTGCCGCGCCGGCGCTGGTTCAGGGCGTGGCCATGGGGATCTTCCTGGTCGCTCTCTTCACCATTGCGCTCGACCGGCTGCCGCCGGAACGGATTCCGGCGGCCTCGGGTCTGAATAATTTCCTGCGCATCACCGCCACGGGTTTCGCGACATCCCTGTTCACCACCTTCTGGGACCGGCGCGAGAGGTTCCACCAGTCGCGGCTGGTCGAGTCACTCAGCGTGTTCGATCCGAAGCTCCGCCAGGTCGAGGCCGCCCTCGGCCACCTTGGCCTGAGCACCCACAGCGCCGCCGCCGCGGTGCTGCACGAAGTCGTCAACCAGGGCTTTCTGCTCTCGAGCCTCGATCTCTTCTATTTCTCGGGCTGGACGACGCTGATCCTGATCGGGGCGTGCTGGCTGGTCCGCAGGCCCGCCGCGGGCGCGGTGACCGCGGGCGGCGAGTAGGTTGCCTGCTCTAAATCATGTTGTGGTTCATGTGATACATCGCCCAGATCGTGCCGAACACGACGATGGACACGATGATGAGACCGAAGGCGAGCGCCAGCACGTTGTTGGTGTTGTCGGGCGAGGTGGTCATGTGCAGGAAGAAGACGAGATGAACCCCTACCTGGGCCAGGCCGAGGACGACGACCGCCATTACGATGCCCGGGCCGTAGATTGCCTGCGAGCCCGGCGAGAAGAACGCTGCCGCGGTCAATGCAGCCGCGAGTACGAGCCCGATGGCGTAGCCCGTGAGTTCCGAGCGCACCCCGCCGGCGGGCGGTTCGTGCGGCAACTGGCCGGCGACATGATCTTCTCCCACCCTCGAGCCGGCATCGAAATCCTCGTCGCTGTATTGTGAGCTCATTGCATCAGCACTCCAATGATATAGACGCCGCTGAAAATACCGATCCAGATGATGTCGAGGGCGTGCCAGAAGAGGGAGTAGCAGAGGTAGCGATGGCGGATGTTCTGCGCGAATCCCTTGGCGCGGAACTGCGCCATCATGGTCCCGAGCCAGAGCAGTCCGGCGGTCACATGGACTCCATGGCAGCCCACCAGGGTGAAGAACGCACTCAGAAAGGCGCTCCGGTCCGGTCCTGCGCCCACGGCCACGAGACGGGCGAACTCGTGTATCTCGATGCCGATGAAGGTCGCTCCGAGCAGCCCCGTCACGGCCAGGGCAACCTCGGTCCAGAGGAGACTGCGGCGGGCCACGGCGATGCTGGCGAGTCCACAGGTGAAGCTGGAGAGGAGGAGACAGGCGGTCTCGATCTCGGTCGTGCGCAGGTCGAAGAGGTCGCGCGGTCCGGGGCCGCCGGCCCGCGCATGCACCAGAACCGCGTAAGCGGCGAAGAACGAAGCGAAGAGGATGACGTCGGTGAGAATGAAGAGCCAAAAGCCGTAGCCGACCACGACGCGTTTCGGTGCCGGGCCGCCGGCCCCGTGGCCCGTGTATTCCGGGACGCCGGTTGCGGGAGCGTGGCCGAGGTGGTACGGATCCTGTCCGGTGCGCAGCGCGCTCGAAGGTGCGCTCATGCCAGTGCTCCCTGCTGCAGCGCCGCAGTTCGCGCGGCGCGGTTGGCGCGGTCGAGGCGCGCAACCTCCTCGGCGGGAATCATCACCTCATCATGATCGCGCCACGCGAAAACGACGAAGGTGACGTAGGCGCCCACGAGCCCGACCATCACGAGCCACCAGATGTGCCAGATCAGGGAAAATCCCGTGAGCACCGCGAAAAAAGCGGTGACGAAGCCGGTGGGCGTATTGCGGGGCACCGCGATCGGTTGGTAGTCCGGCTCCGGCGTTGCCAGGTGTCCGGTTTCCCGTGCGTAGATCTTCATGTCCCAGTAGGGCTCCTGGTCGTGGACGTTCGGCAGCACCGCGAAATTGAAGGGCGGCGGCGGCGAGGCGGTCGCCCATTCGAGATTGCGGCCGCCCCAGGGATCGCCGGTGACGTCGCGCCGCCTCTCGCGCGTGCGGATCGAGACGACGAGCTGCGCGATCTGCACGATGACGGCGCAGAGAATGATGAGCACTCCAACGGCGGCTACGACCATCCACGGATGCCATTCCGCGACGTCGTAGTGCTGCAGCCGACGCGTCATGCCTTCGAGTCCGGTGATGTAGCCCGGACCCCAGGCCACCCAGAAGCCGATGTTCCACAGCCAGAACGCCCACTTGCCGAGCGTCTCATCGAGGACGAAGCCGAACGCCTTCGGGAACCAGTAGGTGTAACCGGCGAAAATTCCGAACAGCACGCCCGCGATGATGACGTTGTGGAAGTGCGCCACCAGGAACACGCTGTTGTGAAGCTGGAAATCCGCTGGTGGAATCGCCAGCATCACTCCGGTCATGCCGCCGACCATGAAGCTCAACATGAAGCCGATGGACCAGAGCATCGGCGTCTTGAAGCGTACCGTGCCGCCAAACATGGTGAACAGCCAGTTGAAGATCTTCACCCCGGTCGGGATGGCGATGATCATCGACATGATGCCAAAGAAGGCGTTGACGTCGGCTCCCGCGCCCATGGTGAAGAAGTGGTGCAGCCAGACCGTGAACGAGATGAGGCAGATCGCCATGGTCGCGTAGACCATCGAGCGGTAGCCGAACAGCGGCTTGGAGGAGAAGGTCGAGACCACCTCGGAGTAGATGCCGAACGCCGGCAGGACGAGGATGTACACCTCGGGGTGGCCCCATGCCCAGATGAGGTTCATGAAGATCATGGAATTGCCGCCGGCCGTGTTGGTGAAAAAATGGAATCCGAGGTAACGGTCGAGCAGGAGCATCGCCAGCGTTCCCGTGAGTACCGGAAAGGCGGCGAGAATCAGCAGATTCGAGGCGAGCGCGGTCCAGCAGAAGACGGGCATGCGGGTGTACTGCATGCCCGGCGCGCGCATCTTGAGAATCGTCGTGACGAAGTTGATACCGGTCATCAGCGTGCCGATACCCGAGATCTGGATCGCCCAGCAGTAGTAATCGATGCCCACGCCCGGGGAGTATGCGAGCTCGGAAAGGGGCGGATAGGGAAGCCAGCCCGTGCGCGCGAACTCTCCGACGACCAGCGAGATGTTGACGAGGAGCGCGCCGGCGCACGTCAGCCAGAAACTGACGGAATTGAGAGTGGGGAAAGCCACATCGCGTACGCCAAGCTGCAGGGGCACGATGATGTTCATCAATCCGATGACGAAAGGCATGGCCACGAAGAAAATCATGATGGTGCCGTGAGCCGAGAACACCTGGTCGAAATGCGACGGCGGCAGGAATCCCGGTGCGCGATAGGCCACCGCCTGCTGTGCGCGCATCATCATCGCATCGATGAATCCGCGCAGCAGCATCACCCAGGCGAGGATGCAGTACATGACCCCGATGCGTTTGTGATCGACGCTGGTGATCCATTCCCGCCAGATGTAGGGCAGGTATCCACGGATGGCGACCCAGGCGATGATCGCGACCAGGATCAAACCCACCGCCGCGCCCGAATAAAGCGGGATCGGCTCGGTGAGGGGAAGCGC
>Ga0335072_10006572_pt1 | contig 16983 bp, 11 predicted proteins | sample Lox_Sample_21_FD_206725 | JGI IMG/M metagenome (GOLD analysis project Ga0335072, IMG submission 206725) | Soil microbial communities from Loxahatchee National Wildlife Refuge, Florida, United States - Lox_Sample_2.1 | ecosystem: Environmental > Terrestrial > Soil > Wetlands | place: USA...
GTTCGCTGGCCGCGAGCGGCTCATCGATCTCGTATGGATCATCGTTGCCTGGTATGAGGAACACCGGGACGTCGCAGCCCTCAAGGCGGTCGGCGGCCAACGTCATCCAGTCCGCGACCTGATCGCGGATCTGCCGCGCGAACAGCTTGTCAAGCTCCGCTGCATCGCCATGCAGAGCGTCCACCTCAGCGCGCGTCGTGTGGAACGGGTAGTAGCCGAGCGCCGCGATATCACGGTCCAGATCCAGCAGTTCTTGCTCGTTCCTTGGTCGTCTCTTCTGGCCGAGCAGCTCAGCCTCCCAGCCATCACTGTTGTGCACGACCGGCACGATGGCCTTGCCAGTGAGATCGCCTGCGTACAGGACTGCGTCAGCCTTGTAGACATTCATCCGCACCGCGTTCAGCATCTTCCGCCACGCCGGAGCCGAGGCATGGAAGTCCGAGACCACGTACAGCCGGACGACGTCCTTTTTCGCTTTCCTGCCGAATGGCACTACGCATCTTCCTTATCTCGGCCGGGCAGCGTGCTCACTCGCCAGCCCCGGGCCTGGCATACACGATACGGCCACCCGCCATTGTCAGGTCCACCTGCGCATCGCCGATCTCCGCGGCCGGATGGTCAAACAGGTTCCGGTTCAGCACCGTCAGGTCCGCGCGATAGCCGGCCTGGATGGTGCCGCTGTCGTCGAAGTGATTGACCCGTGCCGATCCGGCGGTGGCGGCGGCGAGCGCGGTCGGCAGGTCGAGTCGCTCGGCCGGCAGGAACGGCTCGGCACTACGCGGATCTGGCTCCGCCGAGGTATCCCAGGGCGCCATGCGATTGACTGCCACGTGCAGCAGCCACAACGGGTTGGGACTGGATACCGGCCAGTCGCTGCCGATCGCGAGCGGCGCTCCGCTGCGGGCGAGGCTGCCGAACGGATACTGCCAGCCTGAGCGTTCCGGGCCTAGGAACGGCAGGGTGAGCTCCGTCATCTGCTTGTCATGGCAGGCCCAGAGCGTCTGTGCGTTGGCAGTGACGTCAAGCTGGCGGAACCTGGCCAGGTCATCCGGGTGCACGACTTGCAGGTGCGCGATGTGGTGCCGCAAGTCGTGACGCCCGTTGGCGGTGCGCGCTGCTTGGAACGCGTCCAGCGCATCGCGCACCGCCCGGTCGCCGATCGCATGCACATGCACCTGAAAGCCGATCCCGTCCAGCCGCGTCACCACCCGCCGTAGCAACTCAGGCTCGAGGTAGCTGAGCCCCGCGCTGTGGCTCGCCGGGGCTCCGGACCCCAGATATGGCGTCTGCATGGCAGCAGTGAAGTTCTCGCACACGCCATCCTGCATGATCTTCACCGTGCCGGCGCGGAACGCGTCGTCGGTGGCGGCAGCCCGCCGCAGCGCGAGTTCGGCGATCTGGCCGTCGGCCTCATCCTCGCCTCGCGTTCGGTCCCACCACAGCGCCCCGACAACCCTGCCGGTCAGCCGGCCGTCTGCCGCCACCTGCTGATACGCCTCGTAGCAGTCAGGCACACCGGGGTAATCGCCGACGATGGCCTCCTGCCATGCGGTTATGCCAAGTTCGTGCAGGAAGCGTTGTCCTTCCAGCACGCCATTGACGCGCTGCTGCAATGTCGGCGCTGGCATGACAGCTTCCACCAGCCGCATCGCGCCCTCTTGCAGCGCGCCGATCGGGCGGCCTGCGCTGTCACGCTCGATCCGGCCGTCCGGTGGATCCGCCGTGCCCGTGTCAATGCCCGCGCGCCGCAGCGCCGCGGAGTTAGCCCAGCCGCCGTGGTGATCGCGGTTAATCAGGAAAGCGGGCCGACCTCCGGTGACCTCGTCGAGATCAGCACTGGTCGGAATGCCACCAGGGAAAGCGTCCATGTACCAGCCCGCGCCCGTGATCCACTCTTCGCTGGGGTGCGCGCGCGCATAGGCGGCGATCTGGCCCAGGTACTCAGCGCGTCCGTGCACCTCCGTGAGGTCGCAGCGGAGCCGGTCGAGCCCGCCGCCGGAGGCATGCACGTGCGCGTCCTGGAAGCCGGGGACCAGCATGCGGCCGCTCAGATCGATCACCGTCGTGCTGCTGCCGATCAGCGGACGGACGTCCTCGTCCGCGCCGACGGCAAGGATCTTGTCCCCGCCGATCGCGGCTGCCTGCGCCCAGCTGCGAGCAGCGTTCACCTGGTAGACGGCGCCGGATACGAAGACAACCTCGGCCTGCCGGGCAGCGCCGGAAGCATCAACCATGCGATCGTCTGCTCAGTCCGGCGGGACTGTCTTATACAGCAAGCCCAGGTCGATGCCGTTCATCCGGTTCTGGATGTTGCGGATCCAGTAGATGACGATCCCGATCACGACGACGGCAAGCATGAACGTGACACCTGAGGTGTTCAGGTAGCTCAGCACGCTCTGCGAGGCGCCCGGCTTCAGCAGGTGGTTGATTGCGGTGACAATCGGGTCAATGCCGGCATACCAGTACACGATCGCGCCAAAGGCCAGCCACAGTACTCCCATGAAGGGCAGCCATCGTCGCCACGGCGCACTGCGCAGCAGGTCAGGCCTGGTGTACGGGGCGAGAATCGCGTTCACGCCAGGCATGAGCCAGGCAAGTAGCGCGCACAGCCCGCTGAACCACGCCGAGCCAGCTAGGTCCAGCTTCCCGCCAGGCGCGACGCTGGCGGGCAAGAACGAGAAGTTCTCGAAGATGACCAGGACCACCGAGATGCCGACAAGAGTCAGGATCGCGTTCAGCGGCGCGCGGACCCGCTCGTTGATCTCGCAGAACCAGCTCGGCACCTGCCGGTCCAGGCCCCACGCCAGCACCATCCTGCTCATGAAGTTGATGTAGACCGGGATCAGCACGAACGGCAGGATTCCGCCGAAGAAGTTGATCACGAGGAACAGGAACCAGCCGCCGGGCCTGGACATCGAGGCCAGCAGCGGTGCCGCGTTCGGCTGGCCTAGTGGCGTCTTCGCGCTTCCGGACCAGAACAACGCACTCCAGCCGAGCTGCAGCTTGAAGCCAAGCCGCCGGGACAACAGGTCGATGTACACCGAGTTCAGCAGCACTCCGATGCTGAGCGCGCCGAGCACCGCGATCATGATGCCGCGCTTGATATTCCCGCGCACCTCGCCGGCGATGTACGCGCTGTACTGGAAGCCGATGTAGTTGAACAGCACCAGGAACACGAAGATCGACAGAGTCGACGGCGCGAAGCTAACGCCGTGCCCCGAGATGCCGAAGGTATCGGCCGCCTTCTCAATCTGAGCCAGTGTGAAGCCGGTATAGCGCGGCAGGTTGGCGTCCAGGTGAGCCGGGCTGATCAACGGCAAGCCTGCGAAGAACATCAGGATGGCAGCCGCCACGCCCGCCGCCGCCAGCACGGTGACGATGCGGTGCAGCCTGCGGGTCGGCTGGATGACGACGATCACTACCAGCAGCAACACCACCAAGCTGGCAATGAAGCCCGGCCACTCGGTAATGGAGCCGCCCTGGCTGAACCAGTTGTCGGCGTTCTTGAAAAACGACGAACCGGTGCCGACCCAGACGATCAGGCCATCGATCTGCAGGTTACGCAGCACCACCGGTATCTCGAACGCGATGACGGCGAGGGATGCGAAACACAGGGTGAAGCCCTCGAGCCAGCCAAGGAACGGCCCGGCCTTCGGGATGAACCTGCTGGTGAAGACATAGTCACCGCCGGAGCGTGGCATGACCGTAGCCAGCGAGGAGAAGATCATCGCGAGCAGGACTCCGAAGCACGCCGTGATGATGGCGGCCCAGCCATAGGTCGAGAACGGGCCAAGCAGCCCGACCGGCAGGAACGCCAGGCCATAGAACGCCGTGTACCAGCCGACACCGGTTCCGATGAACGCGGCGGTGTTGTAGAACAGTGCATTCAGGACACTGACCTCGCGCACGAGTCCCGAGGACTGGCGGACGAAGAGGCTCGCCCCGCCCGGGGAAGGAGGTGCCGCTGGTCCGCTGGGAATGGCGCTGTCGGCCACGTCGTACCCCTTTCCCGGCGGCGCCAGGCAAGCACCGCAATGGCACGGTATCGCGCCGCTGCAGGCTCTCCCCTGGTTCGCGATGTGAGAGATGGCGTCCAAGCTAACAGCGAGACTCATGCGTCGCAATGGTGCTGTCTTGACTCAGCCTTTGCTGGCTGCGGCCCCAGCGGTTAGCGCCTGCCGTGGATTGGTCGTCACAAAGCTCTGCGCCTCCTCGGCATCAAGACCCGCGTCGACCAGCAACGGCAGAAACCCGGTCAGCAGGTACCCGTAGCCAGGGCCACCGTCGGCGTGCAGATGGCCGCGCAAGAAGACATCGTGCGAGAGAAGCACCTGGCTAGAGAACCCTGCCCGCACCAGGGCCATCACGTAGTCCACGGCCCTGCCCAGGTCGTAGCTGGTCCCGGTGCCTATGGAGTCGAAGCAGACATAGCAGCCGAGGCTGGCCAGGCTCAGGTGGTAGTCAGGGATCGGCACCGTGTCCGCGTGGCCTATGATCACCCGGCGCGGGTCGACGCCCTCCTCAGCGAGGAGGCGGACCTGCTCGAGTCCAACCGGCCACCGGGCGGCATGCGTACTGATGGTGAGCCCGGTGCGCAGGTGCGCACGTGCCGCTGCCCGGAATGAGCGTTCCTCGGCAGCCGAGACGTACCACTTGTCGGCCCCGATCTCGCCGATGATGCCCGCCCTGATTCCGGTGTCGTTCACTCCTTCCTCGATATCGGCGACGATCTGGTCGGCGATGGCATCAACGGCGTGCCGGTCGAACCAGTCGCGGTTCAGGTACGGATCCCGGTAATGGCCGCAGCCCATGATGATGGTGATTCCGGTGGCGTCAGCGACCCGTCGAAGCGCGGCAGGGTCGCGGCCAATCTCGTCGAGGGTGAGATCGACCAGGGTTTGCCCGCCGGCTTCGCGCAGCAGAGCAAGTTCCTGGCGCGCCAGATGCTCGTCGTTAAGCAGCCCGGTCCCCCGGTATTCGCGAACCAGATCAGCGAAGACATGCTCGTGCGGCATGATGACGCCCAGGTCGGACGCGTCGACTGGGCCGGTAACTGACATCACCTGCATGCCGTCATTGTGCCGCCCGGCCGGCCTACACTCGTGGCCAGCTTGTCACCGGCAACCACGAAGGACAGGCATGTACCTCAGCCCAACCGAAACCGACCGGCTGCGCATCTTCGTGGCGGCCGAGCTAGCCAGACGCACCCGAGCAGACGGTGTCAAGCTCAATGCTCCCGAGGCGACCGCTCTGATCTGCGACGAGATGCACCGGGCTGCTAGAGCTGGGGGCTCGCTCGAGGCGGTACTCGCCGCAGGCCGGACGGCGGTCGGCGTCGATGACGTCATGGACGGCGTGCCCGCAATGGTGTCGGAGATCCGGATCGAAGTGCTACTCGACGACGGCATGCGGCTGGCCGTGCTGCGTGATTCTCTCGGTGCCGGTACTGGCGATCAGCCAGGCGAGATCCGCGTGCCGCCGCGCTCTATCCCGCTCTCCCCAGGCCGACGGAGGCAGCGGCTTCGGGTTATCAGCAGGTCGAGGAAACCGATCAGGGTGTCTTCGCACTACCCGTTCTGGCGGGTTAACTCCCGGCTTGAGTTCGACCGCGTCGCGGCAGAGGGTTACCGGCTGGACATTGCGGCGGGGGCATCAGTTCGCTGGGCTCCTGGAGAGATCAAGGAGGTAGACCTCGTGGCCATCAGCTCCGAGTCTGCGGCCACCCCGTTCCCCTCGAGCAAGGGGTGAGCGCCGGCGACATGCGCCAGGATGCCTACAGCCTTAGGTTCGGACCGACTACAGGTGATCGGGTCCGGCTGGCCGACACCGATCTGTGGCTGCGGGTCGAAGCCGATTACGTCGGATACGGCGACGAACCGCTGTGGGGGTATGCCAAGAACATCCGGTCCAGGATGACCCAGCAAGACCGGGCAACCTCCGCGAGCGAGCTCGACGTCCTGATCGCCGGAGTTCTTGTCGTCGATCCGCTGCTCGGAGTCGTGAAGACGAACATTGGCATCTCCGGCGGTCGCATCGTCGGCATCGGCCGGGCCGGCAACCCCGACATCACCGCGGGCGTGGACATGACGATCGGGCCGAACACGCTGCCGATCATGGGTTACGGGCTGATCGCAACAGCCGGCGCGGTCGACTCGCATGTGCACCTCATCACGCCGCGACTGATCCCGGTCGCACTCAGCGCCGGAGTCACCACCCTGATCACGGCCGGCTTTGAGGAACCGCCCGCGGCGATGACCGCCACGCTGCGCGCGTTCGAGCAACTGCCTGTCAACCTGGGACTGCAGGCCAGCGCGCGGACGGAGGCTCCGGCTGCAGTTGAGCGAGTGCTGGCTGCCGGCGCTGTCGGCCTGAAGATCCACGAGGACTGGGGCGCATACCCGGAAATTATCGACGCGGTGCTCAGCCTCGCCGACTCCTACGACGTCGCCGTCGCACTGCACACCGACGGCCTCAATGAGTCATGCGAGATCGAGGACACCGTCGCCGCGATTGCGGGCCGCGCGATTCACGCTTACCACGTCGAAGGCTCGGGCGGCGGTCACATCCCCGACCTGATTTCTCTCGTCCGCGAGCCCAGCATCATCTGCTCGTCGACGACGCCGACCGTTCCCTATGGCGTTCACGCCGCCGCCGAGCATCCCGAGATGATCATCGCCGTGCATGGCGGTTCGGGCATCGACCCGGGCGACCGGGCGCTGGCATCGGAGCGAGTCCACTCGAAGACGATGGCGGCAGAGGGACCCCTGCACGATCTTGGCGCGATCAGCATTGTCAACAGCGACTCCCAGGGCATGGGCCGGATCGGGGAGACGGTCCGCCGTACCTGGCAACTCGCGCACGCCATGAAGGCGTGGCGGTCTACCGAGGCCGGCGAGCACTGGCCGGACAGTCCCGCGGTACGCCGCCTGGTTCCCCGGCCGCCGGAGTCACTGCGCGACGACGGCCTCGGACCAGACGACAACGAGCGCGCGCTGCGATACCTGGCCAAATACACGATCGAGCCTGCGCTCACCCATGGCGTCGCGGGCGAGGTGGGCACGCTGGCACCGGGCCGGCTGGCCGACATCGCGCTGTGGCGGCCGGCCTACTTCGGCGTGCGCCCCGAGCTGATCCTTAAGGCCGGTCATTTTGCCTGGGGTGCCATTGGTGAGGGAAACGCGAGCGTCGAGGCGGCCGAACCGCGCCGCTATGGAGCGCACTGGGGCGGCCTGGGCAATACACCTGCATCGTTGTCGGTGACCTTCGTCTCGCAAGCTGCACTTGAGGACGGTGTCGCGCAGAAGATCGGCAGCAGGCGCCGCTTCGTTGCAGTCCACCAGACACGCGCGATCCGACGCGGCGACCTCATCGCCGGGCGCGCCTGTCCGCACGTCGATGTCGACCCGGCCGACGGCAGCGTGAGCCTCGACGGCCGGATACTGGCCGCACAACCGGTCGGCACCGTGCCGATGTCACGCCGCTATCTGCTCACCTGACCCCGCCGGCCGGCGGCTCCTCGCTATTGAGCATGCCTTGTGATCTTCGTCTACGGTGGCTGCGTGAGCGACATCTGCATGCACGACGCCATCACACTCGCCGGACTGCTGCGCGGCCGGGATGTATCGGCGCGCGAAGTCGTGTCAGCGCACATCGCCCGGATCGAGGCATTCGACCCGGTCATTAACGCCGTCGTCACCCGCACGTTCGAGGCGGCGATGGAGAGGGCGGCGGACGCCGACCAAGCCGCCGCCCGCGGCAACCTGCTGGGCCTGCTGCACGGCCTGCCGGTCGCGCACAAGGATCTCGCAGAGACTGCCGGGGTTCGGACGACCTATGGTTCGCCGCTGTTCGCGACGAACGTGCCACAGCGCGACGCACTCGTGGTGCAGCGGATGGCCCGGGCGGGGGCGATCAGCTTGGGCAAGACGAACGTGCCAGAGTTCGGCGCCGGATCGCACACCGTCAACCCGGTGTTCGGCGCGACCCACAACCCTTATGACCTGAGCCGGAGCGCGGGCGGCAGCAGCGGCGGCGCCGCGGCGGCGCTCGCTGCCCGCCTCATCGCGCTGGCCGATGGTAGTGACCTGGGCGGGTCACTACGCAACCCCGCCAGCTTCTGCAACGTGGTCGGGCTGCGGCCAAGCCCGGGCCGCGTGCCCAACTGGCCGCTAGCCGATGTCGCCGACCAGTTTTCCGTGGTCGGGCCCATGGGGCGCACGGTCGCCGATGCTGCGCTGCTGCTGGCTGTCCTTGCTGGTCCCGACCCACGGGTGCCGCTGTCCCTGGACCAGCCGCCGCCCGCCGTTGACGACCCTGCGCAGGTCGGCGCGCTGCTTGACCGGGACCTGAGCGGGCTGAGAGTCGCGTGGAGTCCCGATCTCGGCCTGCCGGTCGAGCCGGGGGTGCTCCAGGTGCTGGCGCCTGCACGCCAGGTGCTGGCCGGGCTTGGCGGCAGCATCACCGACGCGGCGCCGGACCTGTCGGGCGCGGACGAGTTGTTCCGGACGTTCAGGGCGTTCGCGTTCGCCACGTTCCGGCGCGACTTGCTGACCCGGGCCCCGGGTATGGTCGGCCCGAATGTCACCTGGAACACTCAGCGTGGCCTGGAACTCACGACAGCCGACCTGAGCCGGGCTACCGTGCTGCGCGCTGAGCTAGCCGAGCGGGTCACCGAGTTCTTTGCCGACGCTGACGTCCTCGCATGCCCGGTCAGCCAGGTCGCGCCCTTCGACGTCACCCTCGACTGGGTGCACGAGATCAACGGCCAGCCGCTACACACCTACCTGGACTGGATGGCGTCGGCCTACTTGATCTCGGCGACGGGGCTGCCGGCCATCAGTGTGCCGGCAGGCTTCACCCCCGGCGGGCTGCCAGTAGGACTGCAGCTCGTCGGCAGACGCAGCGGTGACTGGGACCTGCTGGCGGTGGCTCACGCGTTCGAGTCCGCCACCGGCCACGCTGCCACAGTGCCGCAGTCGGCACCGTCGCTAGCCGCAGCCCCGGGCCAAGCGTGACTTAGCCGTTGCAACCAGGACGTTAGTCAACATCAGCTGCGAACGGCTCGGCAAAGAACGAGAATCCGACACATGACGTTACGTGCTGACGAGATAGCGCATAGTCATGAGAGCGACCTGGACCGCGTGTGGGAGCGACTCACGCGGCCTATCCCTGATGGCGCTATCGCTGGCGACAGGGCCGAGTGGGACGGCATCATCTTCGAGATCGCGGAGGCGGTTGAGCCCAGCAGCGCGAGAGCACCTGGGCGGCATGCCCGCCGGAATGCCGTATGATCACTCGCCCGGCGCTGACCTGGCCACCGTCGGCTGCGAGCCGACAGATGGTGCCCGCCAGCGTCGGGCCGATGACGAACGATTCCAGCAGGCGGCTCGGAAAGTGAGCCTGGCGGCCGCAGCTCTTGAGCTTCCGTAATCCCGCGAGGTCAGGCTGGCATGTACCTCTCGAACCAGGTCACAAGCCTGGTCAGGTAATCGGTGATGGCCGGGAATTTGCTGACGCCGTGTCCTTCGCCTGGGTAGATCACCAGTTCCGAGTCGACGCCATGACTGATCAGTGCCTGATAGAACTCCCTGGCCTGGCCCGCTGGCGTGCACCGGTCCTTCGCGCCGGCCGTAAGCAGGGTCGGTGTCCTGGCCTTGCTGGCGTGCATGACGGGGCTGCGGGTGTGCACCTGGTTGCCGGCGACTTCGGGATCGGCGTTGTCCAGGAACCACAGTCCCCAGCGGGGGATGTTGCTCGTGAACGTGAAGCTGTACCACTCAGTCACCGGAGAGCCGGCCACGGCCGCCTTGAATCTGTCATCCTGGGTCACCAGCCAAGCCGACATGTACCCGCCGTAGCTGACGCCCATCGTGCCGATCCGCGCCGGGTCGGCGATCCCGCGCTCGATCATGGCGTCGATCCCGGACAAGTAGTCATAGGTATCCGCGCCGCCCATGTCGCCGACGACTGCGGCGGCGAAGTCCTGACCCCGCCCGGAGCTACCGCGCGGGTTCGGGTGCAGGACTGCGTATCCGCGGGAGACCAGCAGGGGTACCGCGTAGTCACGCATCGTCCAGGTCCGCCGGTAAGCCCCGATCGGACCGCCGTGGACGTGCAAGACCAGCGGGAACGGCCCGGTTCCGGCAGGCGTGCACAGAATTCCTTCGATCACTGTCCCGTCAGGCGCGCTCCAGCTGACGTTTTCGGCCGAGCCTGCGACCGACCGGATGTAGTCGGTGCCGGCCTGGGCCAGCGAGGCCAGCACCCGGTCGGCGCCCGGGCCGAGGATCGCGATCTCCTGCGGAAGGTCGTAGTCGTCCCTGATGACGACCACCTGGCCGGCTGAGGTGAAGGCACCAGCCGGGTAGAACCAGCTGGCCCACGACTGCGCGGACGCAGCCAGTTCCGTAGCGCTGATCTTCTCGGGCAGGGGTTCTTCCCCGGCGTCGGCGATACCGGCCACGCTGTCCAGATGACGCTGGCCGAAGTAGCCGAGCCGCGTCCGGTCGATCCACTGGATCGCGGTGACATCTGTTCCGGCGGTGTCGACAGCGCACCTGGTGCCGCCCACCAGGTCCAGCAGGATCAGGTCGCCCGCCACGACCCACCGGTCGCTGCATGCGGCCTGCACCACCGCGGCCCTGGTGCCGTCAGTTGTCCCGGCCGGCATGCCGAGCTGGACGTCGCTGCGGAGCAGTTCGGTCACCTCGCCCGTCGAGATGTCGAGCCGGCTGAGCACCGCGCGGTACCAGTCGTCCTCTCCCGGCTGCTCGCTGGTGATGGCCAGCACATGTCCGGGCCCGGACCAGGCGGCCTCCCAGACGTTCAGCCCGTCGGGCGAGACCTTGGCCAGCTCACCCGAGGCGAGGGTGAACACCCACAGGCCACGCCAGGCGTCCTCCGGCGTCCCGGCCTCGACCTGCGGGTACCAGTCAGGCAGGCCGGACTCCGCCGCGCCGGTCGTCCCGGATCCCTGCGCGTCTGCCATCTCGGCTCCGAGTCCGGCGGCGCCCAGCAGGATGCGGGTGCCGTCCGGTGACCATGCCAGAAACTCGACCGTGCCGGGGACAGCAGGCGCTGCCCAGGCCTCGCCAAGCTGACCGTCAGCTAGCAGATAGAGCTGGAACACCTCAGCCTTGGCCCGGTCGGACAGGAACGCCAGTGCAGACCCGTCCGGCGCGAGCCGGGCGGCCTTGGCTGACCCGCCACCGGAGGTCAGCGCCCGAAGAGCGCCGTCCCGTACCTCGTACAGGGCCGTGCGCGGACACCCGTCGAGTTCGTCAAAGACCGATCCGGTCACCACAATGCGGCTGGCGTCCGAGGTTGCGACGAGGTCGGTGACGCGATGCGGCTTGCCGAAAGCCGGCTCATGTTGCCGCCGGACGTACTCGGCAACGGCAGCGTACTCAGCGGATTCCCGAAGGTCTTTGCGCACAACGCGAGATGATCTCATGCCCCGTTCTCGCGCCGCTACCGGCACACGGCCACGGGCACTCCCCGCGTCCGCGCTCGCTGCGTGTCAGGTGCACGAAACCCAGCAGGCCTGCTGGGTACACGAAATATCCCCAGCGGGTCGCGGGAGCCAGCGTAACCAACATGGCGAGAGCCACAGCGAGCCGCCAGGCTGCTGCCCGGGTGTCCGCAGGCGCCCACACGACAAGGGATGCCCCCAGCGCCAGACTGGCAGCGCAAAGGAGGCCGATCGCAGCCCAGTGGCCCGGAGGTCCGGTGACAGCGAGCAGGTGCCCAGGCAGCGGGCTGTCCGCGTCCGTTCGGTACCGGGTCATGCCAAGCGGGAAGAGCACCGTGTTCAGGAAGAGCGCTGCAGGCGCCAGCACTGAAGCCGGCGCCGTCGCCGCGACCAGCGCCGTCGTGGTGATGCCAGCCGTGGCCGCGAACCTGGTTGCTGCCCGGGGGCCGTCCCGGGCCGCGAGCATCGCCACGATGACCGGCAGGGCGGGCCAGGCGGTGGCCTTCATGGCGCATGCCGCGCCCAGGGCGATGGCACCCGCGAGCCGTACCCGCCGTGGCTGCGTGCGTGCAGCGGTGGCGGCGAACGTCAGGCTGAGCAGCGCCAGCACCGGCAGATCGGTGAGTCCTTGCGTCAGTGGCAGCGCCAGTACCGGCGAGGCGAACGCGAACGCCGTACTGCGCAGCGCGAGGCCTGGCTTTGCCAGCCGGAACGCGGCGACGAGGACCGCCGCGGCGGTAATGCCCATCCAGAGCCTTGGGTTGCCAACCGCGCCGTGCAGGCCGGCCGCCGCGGGCAGGCCGAAGATCGCCATCGCGGGCTCGTACGGGTTGTACTCCAGGGCGCGCGAGATCTGATCTGCGGGCAGGTAGGGGGTGCCGTGCCGCAGCAGCAGAACCGCGGAACGGGCGACGACCGTCAGCGAGTCCTGGCCGCCCTTGCAGATCGCGCTGCCGAACGTCACTTGCCAGACCAGCGGGGCCGCCACGGCGCCGGCCAGAGCTATGACCAGCGCGGCCTCACGTCCCCGCGACGGCCACAGCGCGGCGGTCAGCCCAGCCAGCGCGTAGCTTCCGGCTGCGCAGGCGGCCCAGGTCCACTGCACCGGCTGTCCCGACGCGACGAAGACGACTCCGGCGACTCCAGCGAACAACGCATACCAGGTAACGACCTGCCGGAGGTCACTGATTGGCGCGTTCGCCGTTGGCTCGGCAGCCGGGCGTTGACGTGTTACGAGCGTCAGCGCAGCTGCACCCCTAGAACCTTGCTGCCTGCGGCGGGAGCGCTGCCACCACCGGGTGATCCGAATGGATCTTGCCAAAGCTGGCCGCGCCGCCTGGCGAGCCAAGGTTGGTGAAGAAGTCGACGTTGATCCGGTAGTAGCTCTTCGACTCAGCAGGAAGGTCGCTTTCAAAGTAGATCGCATCGACCGGGCACACGGGCTCACAGGCTCCGCAATCAACGCATTCGTCGGGGTGGATGTAGAGCATGCGCTCGCCCTCATAAATGCAGTCGACTGGGCACTCTCCGATACATGTCTTGTCCAGTACATCGACGCAGGACTGCGTGATGATATAAGTCACCTTGGCACTCCTATTCGACGTGCACGCCCGAGGTCATGTCGTGATCCTCGGGGACGACAGAGTGGTTACTTCGCCGCCGACAAAGCTAGGGCTGCCCGCGATTTCCGGACAGCGACGAATACCCCTTGGGGGACGTGTGACCCCCGGGATCCCTGGCCGAGGGCGGCGCAGTCGCAGGCAGCAGGCCGAACGCATCCGCGACGGCGAACGCGCCCGACCTGTTGCGCACGCCGAGCTTGCGGAACAGCCGGGTCTGCACGTTCTCTACCGTCTTCGGGGCAATCCCCAGCACTCGGCCGACCTGCCGGATCGAGTATCCCTGGGCGAGACAGCGGAGGATGTCACTTTCCCGTGCCGTCAGTTCTGGCAGTTCCAGTCTGCCGGCGACTCCGTCCTCCCAGCGCGCGCGCACCGCTCCGATCAGCGGCCGCATCGGCGTCGAGCCGACCACGAGGTAGCCCTGACTCACCATCCGCAATACCGAAAGGAAGTGCTCTTCGATCCTGTCGGCTGGGATGAGCGCGGTGGCTCCCGAGGCTAGCGCCTCGGCGAGTTCCGGCGGGTCAACAGGCTTGCTATGGACAAGGATCGCAGGAATGCTGAGTTCGGCGACCAGATCCCAGTCTTGTTGTCCAGGATCCACCAGCGCGGCCACGATCGGGCCGCGATGCCAGCGTGCCCAGTGCGTATCGGACACCGGACCTTGCGTCCGTATCAGCACGAACGGTAGCCGGGTCGCGAGCAGCACAGCCGCTATCTGATCGATGGCGAAGCTGTCCTGGCCGGCCACCACTGTCAGCGTCGTGAAATCCCCGGTGTCATGCGCCCGCGGTCTCGGGGCGGCGCTGGCACCGCTTTCCAGCATCCCGAGCGAGGCTGCCTTCGATACGGCGTGCGCGCTGCTGCTGACATCCAGTTTCGCGAAAACACGGCGCTTGAGGTTCTCCACCGTGAGGGGGCTGATCTTGAGCAGCGTCGCCATCTCACCAACGCTGTGCCCCGAAGCAGTCAGGACAACGATCTCAACTTCGCGGTCGGTCAGACTACCGGGGGTTGGCCGGGCATGCCGCGCCTTGCTCGGTCGCAGCAGCGCGAACAGCGCCGCGAGGCCATGCGACTCGGGCACGAGCGAGGTAACCCCCGCACGGCAGGCAGCGGCCAGGTCCTGCTCGGTTGCATTCCGGTAGCTCACGATCACGTTGAGATCAGGGAAGCTCCGCATCAGCTCGCGCACCATTGGGGCGATCTCGGCAAGCCTTGGGCCTGCGTCAAGGATCACCACGTCTGGCTGGCGCAGCTGGCAAAGCGGCAGGACGTTGTCCGCCTCCGCCACCTTGCCCACCACGGTGATGTCCGGCCGGACAGCCAGGCATGCGGACAAGGTGTCGCGGAGCAGCCGACGGGACGACTGCACGGCTACACGGACGGTGACGCGAGCGGGGGGCGCGGCCATCGTAAGCCTAGTTTTCCGGTATCTCCACAACTGGTGGGGTTGGCGTGGTACGGGAGTCTACGCCCGACCAGGCGCCAACAATGGCTAATCCAAGTTATTCAGTAATCGGCGGTGTTACCGGCTTGTGATTGAACTCATCGCCTCGGAGCTGAACCGAAGTGACACAGACCGGCGACAAGTCTGTAGTTCCGGCTCTGACCTGCTATTTTGCTGACTTCCCGGCAAGGCAACGCCGGCCGGCGAGCGCCTAGCTGCGAACGCGCGCGCAGCGCCCAGCACGGACTGGCCGCTGTCGCGCAGATCTGCGCTAATTCTTTGCACAAACCTTCGGATTTATGAAGTTGACTTCACGATTTCTCGCTCGCTGCAGCAGGATAGCGTTTCGCTAGCCGTGGTACCGGCAGCTTCATAGAGTCAGACCGAATCACATTCTGTGCGGATCCGGAATTGTGCCTATCCGAGTCGCTCATCCGCCCGCGAAAGCTCAGGACTTGGCTGCCGACTGCGCGCGCCGCCGTGGGTGTAGTCCCCCCAGGGGTTTATGTCCCCTGAGGGTTATCGGTCCCTTCCGGGCCGGACTAAGCGGCCGTAGTGTGCCGCCGGGTGCCAGGCGCTCATGAGCAAGCAGCGCGGCGATCACTCCGATGGTGCGCTGGGACCCCCTGCGCAGTAACGGAACGACGAGGTTCTAGGTCAGACGAACGGAGACAATGCCATGCGCAACCGATGGTTGGTAGGCCCGGGTCTCGTAGCCGTGGCCATCGCACTTGGGGCCTGCGGGAGCAATAGCAGCCCGACAGATCCAGGAACGTCCAGTCCAGCCGCGTCCGCGACACGCCAGGCCGATGCAGTGGCCGACCCGGTTACGGTCAAGAGCATGAGCACAAGCAAGGGGACCGTGCTGGCAACTGCTGCTGGGCGCACCTTGTACTGGTTCGCCAAGGACACTGCGACCCGGTCGAACTGCACCGGCTCATGCGCTACGTACTGGCCGCCAGTAACTGGGAAAGCAGTTGCTGGCGCTGGCGCGGCGTTGCCGCACGGCTTCGGGACGATCAAGCGGGCGGACGGCCAAACGCAGGCAACCTACGACGGTCATCCGCTTTATACCTACACGGGTGACACAGCGGCGGGCCAGGTCAATGGCAACGGCGTCAACGCCTCGGGCGGTCTCTGGTGGGCGGTAACCCCATCCGGCAGCAAGCTCCGAAAGGCGTCGAGCTCGGGCGGTGGCTCCGGTGGCTCGGGCGGCGGCTCCGGCGGCGGCTGGTGACGCTCGGCCAGCGCGGCCCTAGTCCCAGGCAGCACCCTGCTGCTGTCCCCCGCCGGTTCACTGATCGACCACCCAGCGTCCACTCAGCACTTGAGCGCTGACCTGATCGACCGGTGTGCCGCCGCGTCGAACGTGCACGCGCGGCGGCACACCGGGCTGGGATCACGTCAGCGACGGGCGCTTTTGACTTCCGTAACTCCCGGCAGCATGCCCTCGCTAGCTAGCTAAACCCCCCAAGGGGTTTTCGTCCCCTGGGAGATTCTCGTCCCTGTGCGGAAGCTACGTGGATGATCTAGCTTGTGGCGGGCGGGGAGTTAGCTCGAACTCCAGCCTCGCGCCGAGATGAACTCCTGACCTTGGCGCGCTTACTGTCGGAGGCCACGTGGTGCCTAAGCACCGGAGGTCTGAAATTGAGCCATCGCGGGCGTCGCTTCGTTCGCCCGCAAGCCCAGCTGAAATCTGGCCCGAGGCGGTCGGGTATGGCCAGGCCGCTGCAACCTTCCGGCCCGCGGCCAGGCGCGCCGGGGTCGGGCCTGCGGGCAATGGCTACCGTGCCCCGACCGGTTACGACAGGGCTGCCGCCGACCCGGACTGGGAGGTAGCCCACGAAGCCCACGCCTGGCAGGAGTGGGAGGACTGGCAAGATTGGGGTCCCCCGCCTGCCCTGCATCCTGATCATCCGTCGGCGCCGGTGCCGCGGGTTCAGTTCCCGGACGATCATCCGTCGCGGCCCATGCCGGTCCCTCGCATATCCGGTCCACCTGAGCCACCACGATGGCAGTGGGACGAGCCGGTAAGGACCTGGGGCCCGCCACCGCAAACTCCCGATGGCTACGACAACGGCAACCGCCGGCTGTATGCCGTCCCCGACGATGCGGCGTTGGCGGACGACGACGCGCAACCGGCAGCAGATCTAGCGGAGCCTTACTGGCGGGAGACGAACGGCTTCCAGGGCCCGGCGCCGCGGCAGGTCAGCCACTTCCAGCAACAGCCCGGCGTGCGCTGGCAGGAGACCACCGACTACCGCCGCGAGGCCGACCCATTCGGACTTGACCGCGAACCCGCGGCCGGGCGATTCCACACCGGCCATCCCCCGGGCAGGGATTCGCTGTGGACGGCGGGACAGGTTCTCACGCTGGCCGAAGGCCGGGCGGCCCAGATCGGACAACAGGCGCAGGATTATGCAGCCGCTATACATGAGGCC
>Ga0335072_10006573_pt1 | contig 16978 bp, 17 predicted proteins | sample Lox_Sample_21_FD_206725 | JGI IMG/M metagenome (GOLD analysis project Ga0335072, IMG submission 206725) | Soil microbial communities from Loxahatchee National Wildlife Refuge, Florida, United States - Lox_Sample_2.1 | ecosystem: Environmental > Terrestrial > Soil > Wetlands | place: USA...
GGTGTACTATCGCCGGATCGCGCGAGAAACATTCCTGCTATTGCGGGCATTGCGTTCTGGCGTCTCGGTAGCAGAGGCAATAACGCAAGCCCTTGAAAAAACCAGGCTGACGGGCGATGGGCAGGCCGAACTACTCCGCGAGTGCTTTGCTCACGCCTCGGAGTTGAGCTGGTTATGCCCTCGCCTCGAAGATACAGAGAATCCATCAACTCTTGTCATGTAGCCGACGGGGTCGTGTTGAGGCTAAAATATCTGCCTTCACAGCGTCGTGCATTGGTTCGTGGGGCTTAGAGGCTTCTCCGAGTCGCTGTTGCAGATGATACATCCTCACCATCACCAACTTGCCCCTCTGGGTGACGAACCGACCCGCCGGCTTGTCGCCCCTGCGAGATCCCTTATGGCGAACAACGAAGCCCAACCACAAACCTTCGTTGAAATGGTTCTGGCGCTGCTCGACAACCGTTATCCCTGGCTCGGTGAGGATGAGACAGTTCGGGCGCCGAAACCGTGGACCAACTAAGCGATTGCTGAAGCTCATCGAGGCAATTGTAGGCGTTTCGGTGTCGTGCATGAAAGCTCCGCCGATTGGAGCTGACTGGAAAACGCGCCTCTCAGGTCCGTTAGTCCTTGAACAGGTGACTGGCGTGTGTGATTGCCCCTCCCGCGCGCATCGCCGCAGCAATCGTTGCCGTCTCTGCGAGCATTTCATCTGTAGCGCCTGCAGAACGGGCGGCCCTGACATGCAGTTGAATGCAGTATGGGCATTGTGTCGTAAGAGCAACGGCAACCGCCATGAGCTGTTTATTCAAAGCATCGATGGTTCCGGGAGCAAATGCGGCCTTATCAAAAGCCCAGAAAGCTTTCATAGCTTCAGGGCAGTTCTCGTCCAGCAGCTTCAGCTTTGTCAAATTCGACATGTCATACATCGAGTGTATCCTTCGTGTTCAGGAAAGTGAGTCATCAAATTGCGATGTACTTGGACCGCTCTACCTCTGTTGGAGCCTTCTCGCCGAGGACATCCGCGGTCTGAATCTGGCGGTGCATAACAAAGAGTTCCTTAGCTCTCGCGAATAGCGCCTTGCAACTTCACCGCAAGATGATGATTATTTGTTTGGTGCGCGGCACACATCCGGACGCACAACTGCATGCTCGCGACCGAAGGAACACAGGGAGCTGGTGCTCCGAGAACCTGGTCACCCGCATCGTTAGAAGCACAACACCAGGGAAGGTTACAGTCATTACCACGAATTCCAAGCCTTCGGCCAGCGTGGAAGAGTGTGTGCACAACAGGTCCCTGGCTCGACGCTGTAAAAGGAAATGAGGGATTGCTCAAACCCAACGACTGTCAGGTTTGAACAACCCCCATTAAGAAGCTTTTTTCAATCTAATCTTTGGACAATCGGACAGTTGATTGAGAAACCAGAGCTGCCGAATGCTGTTCCAGCAGGAAATCCGGTAATTAGACCGTCTTGTGCGTAGGTGAGAATCTGGAATTCCTCGCGCAGTTGCTGGCGGTAGCCCTTAGAAATAGCATCGTCGGTCCAGGTGTATAACTGCGCGTTCCACGCCGGGCTGTAGTCGAGAGCGAGCGTGGGAATCCCGCCCAAAGTATTGTTCGGCCTCCAGGCGGCTGCTGCCCGTTCCCGGAGCAAGGCTGGTCCGAGAACTTCCTGTGCCCATTATCGACAACTAACGAGGCTCTATAGGAATCCGGCCCATCTCAGCTTGCTCGTAACAGGGACACCGCCCCCGTCTCGTATAAGTCAACCTCGCTAGCCGGGTAACCGAGTCATGTGGGCCTGCGGAAAACGTAAGACCGTCTCAGCGCCGGCCTTGGCTTGGCCAGTCGTTTACGAGCTGGGAGGCTAAGGCACTCTGCGACCGTCTGATCTCACCGCACTCGTTGGTCTAGCGGTCGGGTTACATTCTCACACTCTTCCTCTTCCATTGTGACGGTACGGTCGGCGCTTAGCACGCGACTGGACCTGGAGGAAGCGCTCATGTTCGCCGGCGACGGCAAGGTAAAGGCAACCATCGAAACCATGCCGCTGGAGTCACTCAACAACATCTTCGAACGGCTTAGAGCAGGAGAGGTGAAGGGCCGTGTGGTGCTCGGAATCGGAGAGCATGCTTTTGAGAGCGAGATAAAGGAACTCGTGGCACTGGCGTGAATCCGGCATTTTCGAACATCGAAGGGCGCCGTTATCGGTTGACGTTCAGCTGCTTCTAAATCCACATTGGCCGAGCACGAATCATGATGCTTTGCGCTCGGCCGGAAAACTTGCCGCCCGAGTTTGAGACTGCAGACTCAGCCTGCGCCAAGCGGCAAAACGGCGTCCATCCAACGAGCGAGACGGTGTTACTGCAATCCGAGATCGGCAAGTTGTTTAGGGTTGGCTTCATCGGTTGCGATCAGGTTATGGCAGGTTGAGCAATCGTTGGGGATGGATTTTTGATCTTTCGTGTTGTGACTGCCATCGTGACAGCGGAAGCATCCCGGATACGCGTCGTGGCCAATGTCATTTGGGTGGGTACCCCAAGCGACCTTCATAAAGGGAAAGACGTTCTCACTGTAGATCGCGACCAGAGTCTTTGCAGCTTGATCGACTTGCGTACGTTGACCCCTCCCGATAGCCGGGTACTGAGAACTATAGAAGCTCTCGAGGCCGGAGGTAATTTTGGCAGCAGCATCTTCCTGGGATTCGTATTTGGCCTTGAGCAAGGCAAGTCCCTGTTTGTGCACGAATGGCAGAGACACACTCGGTCTGCCTTTCGCCATGTCGTTGTTCAAGGCATCTTCGGGGGTATCGAAGGAATGCGCCGGGCGGTTGTGGCAGTCGATGCAATCCATGAGACGTTTTTGGCCGGTAACCGGTCCCTTCACGTCAGTAAATTCCGTGACCGAACCATCGGCACTTGTTTTGCCGACCCAATGGATCGTCTGGTGTTCCGAATCCGTAGAGATGTATTCAATGTAGCCAAGATGCGCGCCATGAATCCCGCTCAGGTTGCCGAACTGATCCCGTCCGCCAACGTGTAACAGAACGATTGTGTGCGTCAAGGAGTTCTTCTCGTCATCTCCATAGGAGTTCTTGACCAGCAGCTTGTCTCCAACATAGGTATTCGGATTATGGCAGTTGAGACAGGTAACCCGTGCAGGCGGCACCTTGTCGTTGGCCAGAATTGGCCTGGGATAGTCGTGGAATGCAACCATGAAAAGCTGCTTGGTGCCGTTCACCTTGGCATGTACAAATCCCTGAATGCCGGCCGCGATGTGGCAATCGGTGCATGCCACGCCGGAATGTGAGGACACATGGTAGGCCGTCCACTGCGGGGCCATGACATGACACGATTGCCCGCAAAACGATGGCTGATCCATATAAGCAACGCCGCGATAGCTTGCGGTGCCTACGATGACGAAATTGATAAATGTGGCAATCACAACGAAATCAATGCCGTGGCGAAACCCCGGGTCCCGAAGGTCTACATCGGGAAAGATGGCCGGAATTTGACCGGCTGCCTTGAGATGCCGTCGGCGCAGCAAAATGCCGGCAGCGATAAGAAGCAGTCCCAGCACAAAGAGAGCCGGCAATATAAGGTAGAAGATGATACCGACGTAGGGATTCGAGGAACCGCCATGCCCCAGGAGAGACACCACCCAGTAGCCGATCAGGGTAAAGGCCGCGGCACTGGTGAGGGCTCCGCCGATCAGGCTGGCGGGATTATTTCCGTAGAAGAAAAAGGGCCGGATCCAGGATTGTTTCAGTCCTTTCGAGTCCGCCATCCGCGCCTCTATTTCTTTTGTAATGTCCGAATGTAGGCAACGACTTCCGTAATCTGTTCGTCCGTAAGCTTCGCTGCGTAGGCTGGCATTTTTCCTTTGCCGTTTTTCGTCGCGGCAATCAAGTCTGCGTCCGACTTCTTCACTACCTCAGGTGAGCTGAAAGGTACGGCCTTCATGGCTTTTCCTGCCGGGGTATTGCCGGAGCCATCCGCCGCGTGACACATGGCGCACTTCGCCTTATAAGTATCCGCCCCGGAGTCTGCTGCAAAAGCGACCCTCGCCACGCATGCCACTACGACGATAACCACCGCAAATCTGGTTTGATTCTTCATTTGTTCCATCTCCTTATTTGCTTTTTTGTCTGTGTCCCCCGGCCGTGATGGCTGGTTAGAACTCGTAGTGCATTCCGAGGGTTATGTTGTTTGCATGAAAGTTTCGGGGCGCGGTCAAGCCGGCGGGGGATATGGTGAGACCCGTCGGCGCACCGCCCAGAGCGGGAGAATCGCAGGCAACGACCGGCGCCGGCGACGTGGGAGTCGGATTGGAAGTGCTGCAGAACGGCGCGCCCGAAGGACCGCCCTCACCGTAACCGTAGAAGTTATATTGTGCTTTCCATATCCATGCCTTACGTACCGCCCAGGCAACACTCACAAACGGAGATTGCCAGGTAGAAACCAGAGAGCCATTGACATCCCGCGCGTCGTTAAAGAATCGGCTCCCGTTTACAGAGCTGATGGTATAGCCGACGCTCGAGTGGACCGACTCGATAGGAGCGAGACTGAGAGCCACGGATCCATACTGCGTAGGAGCGGACATAAAGTCCTTGACCGGCCCGAATTCATAATAAGTGGTCCCTCTGACGGTTGCGCCCGGGCATGCCGTACCACTGGGGGATGCGGCGCCGGGAAAAGCAACGCTGGCCTGGGCGTCATAGCAGATGTTGGTGGAGGCATAGACATCGCTGTAGCCATAATTGAAGTCGAGCCCATAACGCCCATTCGGGAACAGCGCTGCACCAACGCTCACAAGGCGGCTGTGATCGACGTGATCAATCGGACCGGCGTACGCGACTTTACCTGCCGCGACGGCGCTTTGGTTATTGTTGGTGTTGTTATGCCGTTCCAGATCGTTGAAGACTCCGGAGACAGTCGCCCACGGCCTTGGCCGGTATAGAGTATGAATGCGATAACGCTGCATCTGCCGCGCACTCACCGGAGTAAACGCATTGTCGTAGTAGAGCGCTTCGACGGAACCGTTGATGTCCCAATGGTCTCGTGGCCGTAAGGCGACGTTGAAGATGCCGCCGTTTCCATGAATGGTGACCGTTCCGTTCGTTGTTGAGCCTACCGGTAAGGGAGTATTACGAGGAAAGCCCTGGGCAATTTCTTGCATGCGGTAACGATAAGTAAGCGAGAGTGTAGCCCGAGACCAACCATCCCAGGTCGCGGTCACGTCGTTGGTCAGGAACTTTTGACCAAAAAAGCCTGGCAGAGGAGCGCCATTGGGACTGCCCTCAACGGTCACAGTTCCAGGAGTCAACGGACCTGCGTAGTTGATAGTCTCGTTGCCCGGGGTTGTCGGTGTATTGGCGGTAATCCCTTTTGAGATATTGGCCATGCCCGGCTGTTGCGCATTCGAAAAGTCAATCTGCTCAGAGAAGCGCACGGTAGGTGCAGCATCCCAGACGATACCGTAGTCAACCGCGGTTACCTGCCGCTTTGCGGTCGCATTGCCGGTGAAGGTTATGGAGCGGATCGCCCCATCCAGACCCTGGAAATTTTCGTAGTAGTTAGATAAGTTCATATTTGCGCTGGTGTAGCGCACGTCGCCGTTCATGGCGATATTTTTGATGCTGGAGCTCTGAAACCGGAAAATCTCGGTCGGATAGAGAATGCGCGTCGGCTGCGAGCGCAGGTAGCTGGTGGCAACATCGCATGCCGGATTGATGATGGGAAGCCCGCCTGAGGTCTGGGGCGGCGATAGGATGGTATACGTCGTCTTGTTGGTATAGGCGCTTCCCATGCTTGCTGTATTACAGCTACTGATCCCGTAGGGGGTGTAACTGTCCCAGCCGCCTGGGGCAGCTAATACTCCATTCGCCTCCTGCACCAGGAAGTTTGTCGGAGACAAAGTAAGATACGAGTTTATTTTGATATGGTCGACTACTTCTTCATAGACCAGCGTTGTGTCCCTTACGGGCTTCCAATCAACTTCCCCAAAGAAATCATCGGAGTTGTTGCGCATATATTCCCCAAACAGCTGATCATTTGCGCCGGCCGATGGATTAAAAAAGTTACTCGAGGTTCCGGGGCTAAGGCCCGGTCCTTGCACCAGATTTTGCGCGTAGCCCACGCGATAGGTCACCTTTGAAAGCGGGAAAACTGTCAGGCGAGTGTCCAGCATGCGGCGTACCGTGTTAGCCAGGAACGGCGATTGGTAGACCTGAGGGAGTGCAAGCGAGCCCGTTGGCGCATTCGACGGCCCGATTGGAATCGACTGCCCTGCAGGAATGTTAGGATTACCCAGCAAATCGTAATCGAAATAGTCGCGGTGCCGGCGAAACATCCCCGAAAAGTCATAGATCTTACCTTTAAAAAAGTCCAGCCGGGCAAAGTTATTTGGGTCGCCGCCGAATCCGTTGCTGAAGGCAGTGAGCGAATCAACCAACGTATGTTTGGTATCAGGCAGCGCATGCAGTTCAAGGGTTTCGCCCAGGATGCGCGGCCCGGATTGAATATTGACCAGCGTGTTGTACATGGCGCCGCTGCCTGTTGTGTTGACGATGTGGCCACCTGCATCGATGGTCTCGTGAAGCGTATACCCGTTCGGGACCACGGGTTGCGTAACCGGGGTAGGCACCATAGGGAAAGGACCGGCAATCTGTGCGGTGGCGACGTTAGCGGCCATCATTGAAGCGCCAATTCCGATGCTGCCGACGATGCGCTGAGCCATTGCGCAAGAAAACGGGCCGCTGTGTGTCCAAGCAAACCAGCCAATCTTCTTCACAGGAAGCCTCACTTGTAGTAACGCCGCCACATCGAAGCACTTGACCCGATGTGAACCGTGTTCCCGAGCATCAATCGCAAGCTCTGCCATAAGCCGTTACTTGAGGAAAGCCTGGTTTAGGTTGGACCCATGGATCCAAGTGTGACAATTTGTGCACGGCGTCAACTCTGCCGATCCAGCACCCATACTATGAACCGTGCCCGCGGCGACCGGGCTGTGGCACTGATTGCACAACACGTTGATGTTCGGCATATTCAGTAACCGAGCATTCTGAGAACCATGCGGAGTATGGCAACCAACGCAACCTTCTGCCTTGACCGCGGCGTGCTCAAACACGAAAGGCCCGCGCGTCTCCACGTGACATTTGGTACATATCTGATTCTGATCGGCCGTGGACCTCAGGTTGTTTGGTTTGAAAGAGCCATGCACATCGTGACAGTCGCTGCAGCTAACCGCGCCTTCGGGCACCGGGTGGTGGAACGGCATGGCAAAGGTCCCCTTCACGTCGGCATGACAGCCGTAGCAGAGCTTCGGTTGGGCAACTTTGAGCAGGCTCGTATCTTTAGCAAAAGCATGCACACTGTGACAACTGGTGCAGCTTACGCCGGCCCTGGCATGTGGAGAACGCTCGAAATTCGGGTGCACTCCGGCATGGCATCCGAGGCATATGGCACCAATTTGCTTTGCCGATGCCTTGGTGAAGCGAAAGATCTTGGTCGCATCCCCCCCGGAATCCACGTGCGCCTGGCCCGGTCCGTGGCAGCTCTCGCACGTAACCCCCTTCCCGCCATGCAAGAGCGCCAGCCGAGAGTGGGGGTTTTCGCTGAAACCCTTGGCAATGTCCGCATGGCACGTCATACACGTGTCAGAACCTACGTAGCCGGCTTTGGTAGCAGTCGCTGAACCCGCGCCCTGGGTGGTTGTATTGTCCGCTTGTCCGTGCCTGGGGGCGGCATGCACCCACCACCCACTCCAGGGCGCAGACAGCACTACGATCAGCGCACCGCATACGAGCAGACGTCTCATGCAGCTCCCCACATCAGGGTTTCAGGTGGCGTTCTTGTCCTGAGTTGCTAACTCGGCTTTTGACCACATCCTTGAAATCGGCTCGAGCATACGAAACTTGAAAGAACGGATTCAGTGACATCCGTCACAATCCGCAAAAAGCGTACGGCCATTCGTTACTAACCTCCACCAGCATTGCGATTTCAGGCGTCCTGAATCGTGACAAATTCCTCCCGCCATCGCAGACCGCAACCCGCAGCAATGAGTCCTCTGAGACTCGCTCACCTAGCAAATGCAGTCGATCGAAACAGTGAAGGTTTGTGGTCAGGGGGAGCTCCGGCCCACTCCGCGATCTGACGCATGGCAGCTTCAGCCAATTTCTTCCTCGCGGATTCCACGGCGGGTGTCAAAGAAGTTCCCCAATCCGTCGACGCCGGCTGCACTCCCAAAAGAACGATTTCTGTTGGGGCCGCCCCCATGAGTAGCAGCACGTTTATCAAGTCAGAAAAGCCAAGCAGGTGAACGCTCTTGGAAACCGGCAAACCAGTCAACTCCTGTCCCGCGAAGCGCACCAGGGTTCCCGGCGGGGCCCCGATGTCCACTGCATCGATCGCCAAAAGCTGCGATATCCCGGCGAAACTATCGATCAGATCGAGACCCAGCGTCTCCCCCTCAATGACTCGAACCACATCCAACAACCGCCCGTCTGCCGCGAGGTTACGTACGGTTAGCATGCCCACGGCATCGTCGCTACGCATGAGATTGCCAAGACCCAGGAGTGCAATACGACCGTTCCGCTCTGTCACTTGACCCGGCCTCGGAGCGTACTTCGGAAGAACAGCCTTCCGGATGAGGTTCGGCTGCCGATCCTGGAATCGTCCATGAGCAACCGTTGCGGCACAAATTTCCAGCCGCTGAATATGCTCTCCATCAACCCATTCCTTTGTTCAATCGCCACCAAAACAGCGCTGTAGACGTGGTGGATCAGGAACGCCATAAAGCTGAACATGATCAGGTAGTGCGCTAACCGGATGTATTGAATGTCCACAAGGCGCGGTATCCAGCCAAGAAAGTAGGTCAGTACTCGGCTTTGGGAGACGACGCTGTAGAGAATCAACCCGGTGAGGCACTCCGTCACTAACAGCAGCAGGACGGCAAGATAGGCCATAGCCGCTAGCGGATTGTGACCGATCTCCGGAATCGGTTCCCGGCGGAGAAAAGCATAGAACTTCGCCATGCTGGCGGCGCCGGTCCATTGGCGTTTGGTAATGGGCAGCAATGCCCGCCAGTGCGCCCACCTGTTCCCGGCGAAGAACCAGTAGAAGCGCAACAGCAGCGCGGCGATGAGAATAAATCCAAATAGCTCATGCACAAAGCGAACCGTCCCCATGACCCACGCGCGGGAGCCGTGGGCTTCGAAGAACGGGCGGTGCATATAAAAGCCGGTGACCGTCAGAACAATAAGAGAGAGCACCAGCATCCAATGCGCGAACCTTACCGGGAATTCCCAAACATAGACGGGAACCAATGCACGATCGCCGGGGCCCGGCGCCTTAAGTTCTTCGGTTGCGATTAGTGTGGCCATGCACCGCTCCTCTTAAAGCGCTAAAGCCAGGCGGCCGTAGGCGCGGCCTTTCGCCCGCACAACATGTACGGCACAAGCCAGGCAGGGATCGAACGAGTGCACGGTGCGCAGAATCTCCAGTGGCCGTTCTGGGTCCCCAATCGGGGTTCCAGGCAAAGACGCTTCATACGCTCCAGGCTGCCCTTGGGCATCACGGGGCCCGGCGTTCCAGGTAGAAGGAGCCACCACCTGGTAGTTGACGATCTTCTTGTCCTCGATCTCTACCCAGTGGCCCAACGAACCACGGGGCGCCTCGTGGTAACCAAATCCCTTGCAGGACTTGGGCCAGGTATCAGGGTTCCATTTGTCACCGTTGTGGATGCTCACGTTCCCGTGTCCCATGTTGTCCTCGAGCTGCGCAATCCAGAGAGAGAGCCGGTCCACCATGACCTGGGCTTCCAAAGCGCGCGCGGCCACGCGGCCCAGGGTAGAAAAGAGCGCTGTGGGCGGCTGGTTGAGCTTCGCGAGCGTGCCGTCAACCAGGCTCTTGACCTGCGTGTCGCCGGAAGCGTACGCGACCAGGGCTCTCGCCAAAGGACCGACCTCCACGGCCTTGTTGCTGTAACGTGGCGATTTCAGCCAGGAATATTTCTCATCCGTCTTCAGGAACTTATAGGGAGGCTTGGGGCCGGAGTACTTCGGATCAGTCTGGCCTTGCGAGGGAGCCTTACCGGCCTGATCTCCCCCCGAATACTGGTACCAGGAGCGCGTCACGAATTCGGTTACATTCTGTGGGTCAAAGGGATGTACCTGGGAGAGATCGCGTCCGAGGACGATGCCTCGGGGAAACAGAAAGCCTGCCGGGTCATGGCCGCTCGCGGTCGTGTAGTCCCCGTAGGCCATGAAATTGCCCAAACCCTCGCCGTAGTTAAACCAATCCTTATAGAAGCCGGCGATCGCCAGCACATCCGGAACGTAAACCTGGCGGACAAAGGTTTGAGCTTCGGCCAGCAGTTGGTTCATCAGGGTGATACTGACAGGGTTAATGGCCGACTCGGACTGGCTGGCATCCATGGCTGATGCCATGCCGCCGACTAAGTAGGTTTGGGGGTGAGGATTCTTGCCTCCCAGCACGGCATGGATACGGATGAACTGCCGTTGCAACTCGAGTGCTTCGAGATAATGGGCCACAGCGAGCAGATTCACTTCGGGAGACAGCCGATAGGCCGGGTTGCCCCAGTCGCCGCTACTGAAGAGGCTCAACTGATGACTCCCAACCAGGGTCTTCAGCCGATCCTGGATGGCTTTGAAATACACGGTGCTCGACTTGGGCCAATCGGAGATGGATTGCGCCAGTTGCGATGTTTTCGCCGGATCAGCTTTCAACGCGACCGTCACATCGACCCAGTCGAGCGCATGCAAGTGGTAGAAGTGGATGACGTGGTCCTGCACGTTCTGGGTAGCGGCAATGATGTTACGCACCAGACGCGCATTTTCCGGCACCTCCGCCCCCACCGCGTTCTCGACCGCGCGCACGGATGCCAGAGCATGCACCGTGGTACACACACCGCAAATGCGCTGAGCCCATATCCAGGCTTCACGGGGATCGCGCCCGCGAAGAATCAACTCGATGCCGCGGAACATCGTGCCGGAACTCCAGGCCTCCTTCACCTGCTGTCCGTCCACTTCGGCCTCGATGCGAAGATGACCTTCGATACGAGTTACAGGGTCGATGAAAAGGCGGGCCACTTATTTATCCTCCGGAGAAGAGGGCGGGTCACCCCTGAGCGTATCTTCCGTATCGACCGGGTGCAGGCGGTTGCGAACAGCGTGGCCAATGCCGTGGGCAGCCGTCGCTGCGGCAACTGCTCCCACCACGGTCCAGCCGATTTCGCCCGCAGTAACATCCACGCCGAACCCAGCCGGACGGGGGAGGCGGTCATAGAAGGGGGATTTCGTATCCCAGAAGCGCGGGGAGGCACACGCAATACAGCCATGACCCGCTTTGACGGGCCAACTGGTGGCGTCATTCCAGCGGACCGTTGGACAGTTGTAAGTTGCCTCCGGTCCCTTACAGCCCATTTTGTAGAGGCACCAGCCCTTGCGATGGCCATCATCGCCCCATTCCTGGACAAACTGGCCGGCATCGTAGTGGGCGCGCCGCTCACATTGGTCGTGAACGATCTGGCCGTAGGCAAAGAGTGGCCGGTTATAGGGGTCGAGCGCCGGCATTTCACCAAACGTGAGGTAGTGCACCAGGACGGCAGCTGTATTGGCTGCGTTATGCGGGCAGCCGGGAAGATTCACCACGTTCAAGCCCGGAACCGCATCCTGCAGCCCTAAGGCACCGGTTGGGTTGGGATTCGAACGCACTAGGCCGCCATCCCACGCGCATGCCCCTACGGCGATATTGGCCGCCGCGCCGCGACACACCTCTCGCGCGATATCCAGCGCCGTGCGACCGCCGATAGTGCAATAGACACCGTCGTCGGCGGTCGGAATCGACCCCTCCACCACGACCAGATATTTGCCTTTCTCTTCACGGACCACGCGGTCGAGGGCAGCCTCGGCGGCCTTTCCGTATCCGGCCATGATGGTTTCGTGATATTGCCAGTCGACGGCGTCGAGCACGATATCCTCGACGGTGGGGTGCGTCGAGCGCAGCATAGACTCGGTGTTGCCGGCGCAATCCTGAAATTCGAGCCAGACCAATACGGGTTTCTTCTTCTGGCTGAGCGCATTAGCGACGACTTCGGCGTAGCCGGAAGGGAGGGCAAGGGTGGTGGTGACGGCAGCACAGAATTCCAGGAACCGGCGGCGTGATATGCCACGCCTAAGGCATGTTTCGAGCAAAGACTCTTCTGGTTCGCCCATGTCGCTCCTCTGGCGGATACCGTTGAATCGCTTTATAGGCCACATGTATCATCGGCATTTCCAGCCGGTCTGTGACGAATGTCACAAATGATGAGAGCAAGCGGACCTAACCGAGGAAAATCGTGGCCAGTTTGGGACCCTTCTGGAGGGCGGTATTTTCCGATGCAATATCGTGCCCATCGGCCAACTCCCCGGCGGAATGGTTTTGCACCATGTCGGAACACCGAGGAAGCCGCGGATTCGGGTAGGATCGTTGCGGCATGCGCAACCCTGACCCGGTTGCGCGCCCATCATTAAAATAGTTGATTGTGGTTCAGATTCAGCACGCGTGATTAAGATCACAGCTCTCCTTTACTTAAACCGTCAATCTTGAACAGTGCCGGGATCGCGCGACGGCTCAGTTAAAGAAGAGAGGGAAGGGTGATGCTGCAAATTCAAAAACTAATCCGCAATCGACATTCTGAACGGGGCGCGTTCGACACTACTCGGACCGTCGCGAAGCCGGAACTTGAGCTTATTCTTGAAGCCGCGCGTTGGGCACCGACCCCCAACAACATGCAAAATTTTGAGATCGTAGTTGTCGACGATAGACGGGAACTGGAAGCAATCGGAAAGATTCCCGCTTACATGTCGGAACCGTACCTTCGCGAAAATTATGCGCAACTTTCCTTCTCGGAGGCGGAGCTTGAGACGAAAAAAGTCGGAATGCCGGCAAGTGCGTTTCCGGCCGCGTGGACAAACCCCGAAGCCTGGAGCCAGGACTCCGACTACCGGTCTCAGCTAACCTTTCTGGACCGGACTGTGCGCGACCCCTCGCTGCTACTGGTTGTTCTCTACGACGGGAGCAAACGGGCTCCGGGGTCCGACGGCGATGTACTTGGCCACATGGGCCTCGGTTGTGTTCTGGAGAACATGTGGCTGATGAGCGAGGCCCTCGGAATCGGCTTCCATGTGCTGACAATTTTTAATGACACCCTGGTTGACCGAGAGGTCAAAAAGATCATTCATGCAGAGCCACCGATGAAAATCGCTTTTGCATGCGCCCTCGGATATCCCGTCACTCCTTCTGCGGCGGATTCGCGCGTGCGTCGCAACCTGGAGGATTTTGTTCATCACAACCAGTTCGGCCGGAAGGACGTGCGGTGGAAAGAACACCGGCACTGAAAATTGACTTCAGCTTTGAACGGGAAGTTCTTTCAGGTAGTGGCGCAGCTCAGCAGCGTTATAGCAGTGCGAGAAGGCGGTGTCGCGCGCCACTTTTCCTGAAGAAACAAGCTGGGCAAGAGACTGTTCCATGGTCAACATGCCATCCGCGCGTCCGGTAGAAATGTGCGAGCGAATCTGGTGGTCCTGGCCGGTCCGGATCAGATTTCGAATGGCAGGCGTGGCCATCATTATTTCGACGGCCGGATAGCGGCCGCCGCCATCCGCAGCCGGCACCAGTTGTTGCGTGATGATTGCCAGAAGGGCGAGGGATAATTGCTGTCGCATCTGCAACTGATGGCCGGTGGGGAAAACGTCCAGAATTCGCGAGATGGTCTGGGAGGTGTCGTTGGTATGCAACGATGAAAGTACCAAATGCCCGGTCTCGGCCGCGGTGAGCGCGGCTGACATGGTATCGGCGTCGCGCATTTCTCCAACCAGGATCACATCGGGGTCCTGGCGTAAGGCCGCCCTGACCGCATCCGCGAAGGAAAAGGTGTCTCGGCCTACCTCGATCTGCTCGACGATCGAATCATGGTTCGCATGCTCATACTCGATTGGATCTTCGATGGTGATTACGTGATCGCGACGGTGGAGGTTGATCAGACCCAGCAGCGCCGCGAGTGTCGACGTCTTACCGCATCCCGTGGGCCCCGTCAGGAGCACCAGCCCCTGGCGGCGCTCCGCCAATTGTGCCAGGCCGGCAGGCAGGTTCAACGACTCCAGGGTCGGGATTTGGGCAGGGAGCAGACGAATTGAGGCCGCCAGAGTGCCACGCTGATAATGAAGGTTGGCCCTGAATCTGCCGATCTGGCCACGAACGAAGCAGAAGTCGAGCGATTTCTTTCTTTCCAGCTCCTGCGCTTGCGCGGCTGACAACAAAGGATGGAGGAGGCTTCGCAAGTCATCCGAAGAAAATGGTTTGCCGGAAGCTGTCGCCAAATGCCCCTTGACTCGCAAAGCCATTGGGGATCCAGCAACCAGGAGGATATCGGAGGCAGCACGCTGGACAGCGATAGCTAACAGGCGATCGATCGAAGCATTTTCACTACTGGTGACAACTGGCCGCGTCGAGCGATTCAACTCCTCCACGAGCCGTGAAAGCTCACTGTCGAGATCGGCCATCGGATCCTTCCTGCACGCGCTGGTCTATTTTAACAACGCGTCCAAACCAGGTTCCTTGCAGGCTTTCCAGCTTCGTTTTGCGGCTATCAGGAACTTCGCGGAGGCCCGGGAGACGTCGGACTGCCTCCGAGGGCGAGAAGCGCTGTCAGACGAGATCCGTCTTTCTCTTCGAGGGATCGTGTGTGAGGACTGGCGCCATGGTCTCGAATATGCCGTCATTCCTTATCAACTTATGGCCGAGAATTGCCGCGACATGCATCAGGATGAAGGCGAAAAAGGCAAAGGCCAGGAAGTAATGCGCATGCCATAAAAGCGTGTGGAGCCTTGGGTTCAGAGGCAGGATCGATGGCAGATGCACGCCGCCGAAAAGCACCACCGGGTAGGACGCCGCGGACAACATCGCCCAGCCGATCAGCGGCATGGCGATCATCAGCGCGTAAAAGATGTACTGTGAGGAAATGGCGGCCAATTTGATGGGCTCGGGAAGGTCCGCCGGCAACGCAGGCGCGCCGTAGAAAATGCGCAGCCCCAGGCGGATAAGCGCAAGCACCAGTATGGCGATGCCGAGCGGTTTGTGAATCTGCACCAGGGTCAGATATTTCGGAGCGACGGTCGAGACCATACCCACGCCGATGAACAACATGGAAAGAATGCAAATGGCCATGAGCCAGTGAAGCAGTCTCTGCGGCGCGGCGAAGCGTGTGCGAATCGTGGTCATTACTTTGCTCCTGTCGCGGTACGTGGATAGTAGGATTCCTCGGCTGTGCGAGCGTTGTACGACCGTGTATAGGCCGCCGAGCGGGCGGCGGGGAACGGGTCCTCTGAGGTTGTGATTCCCGCAGGCAGGACGGTGGGATCGAAATTGATGTCGCGGCAGGGGCCGTCGCGCTCCTGCTCAATCTGGTTCACCGTGAGTGTGCCAACATCGACCGTACGGCGATCTGGCGGCCACGCCTTGTTGGGATCTGCGATCGGGTCGCCAGGATTGGCGACCGTGACCACCAGGCTCCAGGTTTGCGAGCTGGCGGCGACGCGCTGGGTGATCTCCTGCTCCAGAAAATCGGGACCGCGTTTTGCCAATTCCTCGGGTGAAATAGGCACAGGTGTCGCCGCTGGAATCAACGACCAGCGAATCGGATGCCTGACGCCGGATTCGTCGACAAAGAGAAACGAGTTGAGGCTGTTGTAGCGTTCTTCCGCATAGCTTCCAGTCCAGGGCGCACTCTTGGCCCAACCGGCGAAGGCCAGGAACCCTGGGTTCGCGGCGATGAACTTCTTCATCGCGTCGGGGTCCTTGCTTTGAGAGGCCGTCAGAAGCGCATAGAAGGCCTGCGGCGTTGAAACAGGAAAGATGGGCGCGTCGATCATGGCGCTGCGCCATTCCTGCCCGTCCGGCGTCGTGATGCTGATGCCGATGCCGCGAACGCGAACCATGGCGTCCGCAGCATTCGGGTCTGCGGTCGCGAGATTGAACCGCCCCAGAACCGGATATTGGCCACGGACAAAAACCTCCGCCTTAGAGAGCGCCGAACCGTTGCCGTTTGCTTCGAAGGTTCCGGTAAAGCAGATTCCCTTGGCGTGATTGCGGCGATGGCCCAACGCTGGGCCACCCGGCGGCGCCAGTGCCGCTACCAGCTTTTCGGGGGTCAGCCTGCGCGGTGAGAGCCACCCGGCGGTATATGCGAAAGCAATCGCCGCTACGAAAATCACCGCAGCAATGGTAAGCACCGAACTAAGCCGAATAGGCTTCGGTGATACATGTGACTGGGCCATTGGAGCCTCGTTTCTTGCCGTTATCGGATCTCAAACCAATAAGGTCACAGTCTATTGGCAACCTGTCGCGCCTTCTGCATTCTGGGATTGTGCGCGATTAACAAAACTTGGATTCACGCGCTTGCGATACTGCCTCACGATTGACAACGATTTTTCAGGGGTCGGCCTGTTGGGAGAGTGATCCAGCCGGTTTCCCGGCGTCGAAACCAAAAGTAGAGCTTCGCCTGCCTTTGTCAACCAGGTACGCTGAGCGCGAACCGGGAGCACCCGTTCGCTTTTAAAACTGGATATTCTTCGCGATAGCTAGACTGCGAGTGACGATGCGAATTTCGGAAAGGGCTTCATGGAAGGAGATTCGCCCATTTTTCTTCCTTCCATCTTCCAGATCAGGTGAATTTCACGAAGCGGAGAGCCAACGAATTCATGCAATAGCGAAGCCCGGTTGGCCTGGGACCATCATCGAAAAGGTGCCCGAGATGCGCGTCACATAGCCGGCAAGAGATCGCGGTGCGCATCACGTTGAGAGAATAGTCGCTGCTTTCATGGACATTTTCCTTTGCAATCGGCTCCCAAAAGCTGGGCCACCCTGTCCCCGACTCGAATTTGGTGTCAGAGCTGAACAGCGCCGTAGCGCAGCAGATACA
>Ga0335072_10006574_pt1 | contig 16977 bp, 14 predicted proteins | sample Lox_Sample_21_FD_206725 | JGI IMG/M metagenome (GOLD analysis project Ga0335072, IMG submission 206725) | Soil microbial communities from Loxahatchee National Wildlife Refuge, Florida, United States - Lox_Sample_2.1 | ecosystem: Environmental > Terrestrial > Soil > Wetlands | place: USA...
GTGTCGGAACAGGAACGGCCTTTCCTGGCATCGGCTTTCAGGCCTTCCTTCCGAGCAGCGGGCCAAACGAACGCTCCACCTGCTCGCCAAGCGCCTTCTCGTCCCAGGGGCCGGTGCCGATGATCCTGGCGACGGGCTCGGGGTTGTTGTACAGCGAGATCTCGTAGCCGGCCGAGTGGATGACGCGGCCGGTGATCCACCCGGAGCGCTCGGAGGCCAGGTAGGCGACGATCGGCGCCACGTTGTCAGGCGACCGCTCGTCACCGGAGGCGGCTCCGGCCCGGCGCCGGTCGGTCGGCACCGAATCGGTCATGCGGGTGGAGGCACCGGGGGAGATCGCGTTCACCGTGACCCCGTACTTGGCCAGGGAGTGGGCCGAGGAGTAGGTCAGCCCGACGATGCCCATCTTGGCCGCGGCGTAGTTCGGCTGGCCGGGCGCGCCATGCAGGCCCGAGACCGACGTGAAGTTGATGATCCGGTTCTGCGCGGTCTCGTCGCGCAGCGACCGCCAGTAGGCGGAGGCGAACCGCGTGGTGTTGAAGGTGCCCTTGAGGTGGACCCGGATGACGTCGTCCCACTCCTGCTCGGTCATGTTGAAGACCATCCGGTCGCGCAGGATCCCGGCCACGTTGACCAGCACGTCCAGCCGCCCGAACTCCTCGACCGCGGTACCGACCAGGCCTTCCGCGGCGGTGAAGTCGGAGATGTCCGCCCCGCTTGTGATCGCCTTACCGCCGGCTTCCTGGATCTGCTCCACCACGTCGTGGGCGGGCCCGGAGTCGTGCCCGGAGCCGTCGACTGCCACGCCCAGGTCATTGACCACCACGGAGGCGCCCTCGCTGGCCAGCAGCAAGGCCACAGACCTGCCGATCCCGCGCCCAGCACCAGTGACGATCGCTACCCGTCCGTCCAGTCGTCCCATGCCAGCTCACCGTTCCTTCCGCCGCAAGGCAGGCTCGGATGAATAGAACAACGTTCTGGAATTAGCCTCCAGTACCGGCCTGTCCGTGTCAAGAGGCCCCTTGACATCGCGGAATGTAGCGAGATCCTAGTATCACGTTCTAAAAAATCGGGAGGTCTCGATGGAGCTTGACCTTGGCCCAGAGGTCGCGGAGTTCCGCGCCGAGCTCAGGGACTGGATCGCGTCGCAGGCGCCGCCAGGGCTGGCCGGCCTCTTCGACTGGAACATGGTCATGACGGCCGGGGGCAGGCGTGGCGGCCAGCTGGCACGGGCCATGGCCCATCCCGCCTACGCGGAGTGGACGGCCCGGCTGCTTGAGCGGCGGCTGATCTGCCCGCAGTGGCCGGAGGAGTTCGGGGGCCAGGGCATGGACGCGGTGCGACTGGCCGTGCTCAACGAGGAGTTCCACCGGGCACGCGTGCCCCGGGTGAACCGGGGCATGGGCGAGAGCCTCGTCGGCCCGTCCATCATCGTGCACGCCACCCCGGAGCAGCGGGCTCACTTCCTGCCCCGGATCATCTCCGGCGAGGACGTCTACTGCCAGGGCTTCTCCGAGCCCAACCACGGCTCTGACCTGGCGGCCGTCGAGACCCGCGGCGTCATCAGCGGCGACGAGATCGTCATCACCGGCCAGAAGGTGTGGACGTCAGGGGCGGCACGGGCCAACCGGATGTTCCTTTTGTGCCGGACGGACACTCGTGCGGAAAAGCACGCGGGACTCTCCTACGTGCTGATCGACTTCACCGCACCCGGCGTCACCTACCGGCCGGTCAAGCAGATGTCGGGGGCCGCGGAGTTCTGCGAGGACTTCCTCGACGCCGTCCGCGCCCCGCTGTTCAACGTCATCGGCGGGATCAACAACGGCTGGCGGGTGGCAATGACCACCCTGGGCCACGAGCGTGGCGGCCGTGCCACCGTGGCCCACCTCGGCTACGAGCGGGAGTTCTGGGAGCTGGTGGAGACCGCCCGCAAGCGCGGCAAGACCAGTGATCCCCAGATCCGCCAGCGGCTCGCCTGGGCCTACACCCAGGTGGAGCTGATGCGCTTCAGCGGCCTGCGGACGCTGGCGCAGGTCGCGTCGGGTCGTCCGCCCGGCCCGGAGGCGTCGGTGGCCAAGCTGTTCTGGAGCGAGTACCACAAGCGGCTCGGCGAGATCGCGATGGCCATCGAGGGCGCGGACGGGCTGCTGCGGCCCGAAGGCGACGGCTACCCGGTCACCCCCTGGCAGGGCGTGTTCCTCTCCAGCCGGGCCGGCACGATCTACTCGGGTACCAGCGAGATCCAGCGCAACATCATCGGCGAGCGGGCCCTCGGCCTGCCCAAGGAGCAGCGGATAGTCGGCTGACGGCCCCTCAGGAACGGAGCAAAGCCAGATGAAACTAGGAGTGACCGCGGAACAGGACGAGCTGCGGGACTCGGTAAGGCGCTTCCTGGCTGAGCGGGCACCGCTGTCGCGGGCGCGCGAGCTGATGGAAACCGACGACGGCATCGACCGGGCCGTCTGGGAGCAGGCGGGCTCGCAGCTCGGCCTGCAGGGCCTGGCCATACCCGAGGAGTACGGCGGCGCCGGCTTCACCTTCGCGGAGCAGGCGATCGTGCTCGAGGAACTAGGCGCCGCCCTGTACGGAGGCCCCTACCTGGCCAGCGCGGTGCTCGCCGCGACGGCGCTGCTGGCCAGTCCCGACGAAGATGCCCGCCACGATCTGCTCCCGGGGATCGCGTCAGGCCAGACGATCGCCACGCTCGCCTTCACCGAGGACGACGGCTCCTGGGATCCATCGACGGCCCGCGCGTCGGCCGCCCCGGCAGGCGATGGCTGGCAGTTGGATGGCCACAAGAGCTTCGTCCTCGACGGCGGCACGGCCGGGCTGATTCTCGTCCTGGCCGTCGCCGACGGGCTACCGTCCCTGTTCGCGGTCGAGGCGGGGACGCCGGGCCTGGCCCGGATCGTGCTGCCGACGCTCGACCAGACCCGCAAGCTGGCCCGGCTAGAGCTGGACGGCGTCCCCGCCCGGCTGATCGGGTCCCCGGGTGACGCCGCCACCGTTATGGACCGGGTCCTGGACGTGGCCGCCATCGCGCTGGCGGCCGAGCAACTGGGAGGCGCCCAGCGCACACTGGACATGGCCGTGCAGTACGCGGGAGTCCGTCACCAGTTCGGACGGCCGATCGGCAGCTTCCAGGCGCTCAAGCACCGGATGGCCGACCTCCTGCTTGAGGTCGAGTCGCTGCGGTCGGCGGTGAAGTACGCCACCGCGGCCGTGGCGGAAGGCTCCCAGGAGGTTCCGGTCCTCGCCTCGCTGATCAAGGCGTACGCCTCGGAAACCTACTTCCACGTGGCCGCGGAGAACATCCAGATCCACGGCGGCATCGGGTTCACCTGGGAGCACGACGCCCACCTGTACTTCAAGCGGGCCAAGTCAAGCGAGCTGCTCTTCGGCGACGCCAGCTACCACCGCGACCGCCTAGCCGACCGCATCAAGCTCTAGCCACCCGCGGCCGCCGCCGCGGGTAGCGCGGGGCGTGGTCGCGGAACTCCCCCGTTACCAGCGCGTCCGCCAGCCCGGCCAGGAAGCTGGCCGGGCCGTCGAAGCCCGGCATGTCCAGGTAGGCGGCTCCCACACCCGGTGCGTCGTGCGCGTCAGAGCCCGCGCCGCCCGGCAGCGAGAACGCCCGTGCCAGCTCGGCCGCCTTAGTGTTGAGGGACTGATCCGGGATCTTGGCGTTGAAGACCTCGATGATGTCCACGGCGCCCGCGGCGCACAGCCCGGGCAGGACGCGGCCCAGGCTGGAGCGAGCCGCGTCGAACGGGTGGGGAACGTACACCAGCCCGCCCTGGCCCCTGATCCGGCCGATGACCTCGGCCAGCGGCAGCACGTAGGGAATTCGCTCGGTCAGGAACAGCCCGATCACGTCGCCGTCCGGGGTCCTGATCTCCTCGCCGACGATGATCCGGATCCCCAGGTCACGCTCGACCGCCGCGGTCGCCGCGTGGGTGACGTTATGGTCGGTGATGAATACCGTGTCCAGGCCGGCCTGCCCCGCCCGGTCGGCCAGCTCATCAAGCGTCAGCACGGAGTCGCCCGACGCGACCGTGTGCAGGTGGCAGTCGACCCGCACCCGGTTCATCGACCGGACGGCGCGGCACCGCGCAACTCGGCCAGCAGGTCCTGGGAGTAGGCGACCCGCCCGGTCAGCGTCCGCGGCTCGGCGCTGCAGAGCATGAGGGCGGCCTCGGCCATGACCGCGGGAGGCTCGGCCTCCGGGTTATCCGCCGTGGTCAGGTGGTGGAAGATAGTGCCAGGCGTGGGGACCACCCGGTTCGGCGACAGCGCGTTCACCGCGATGTTGTCGTCGTACAAGTCGGCCGCGAGGCCGGTGGAAAAGCGTTCGAGTGCCGCCTTGCACATCCCGTAGACGATGCCGCCCCGGCGGGCGCGAGACCCGGGCGGTAGGGCGGGGTGCCTGGCCGCACCGGATGAGATGTTCAGGATCCAGCCCCGTCCGCCGCGCCGCATGGCCGGGACAACCAGCTGAGCCAGGTGGAACGGCGCCTCCACCTGGACGTCGAACATCAGCCGGTACTGGCGCGGTGTGAAGCTGTCCAGCCCGGTGAAGTAGGTGACGGCCGCGTTGCTCACCAGGATGTCGGGCGGGCCGAGCTGCGCCGTGGCCTCGTCCACCAGCCGTTCCCTGTCTTCCGGCCTTGACAGGTCGGCCGGGATGGCCACCGCCGTCCCGCCCGCCTCCCTGACCTGCTGCGCGGTCTCCTCGATCGTCCCGGGAAATCGCGACGTGCCCGGCTCGGCCGTCCGCGCCGTCACCGCGACGGCTGCGCCGGCCCGGCCGAAGCAGCGGGCGATCTCCGCCCCGATGCCGCGGCTCGCGCCGGTCACGAGAGCGACCCTGCCATCCAGCCCACCCATGTGCGCGCTCCTCGGGATCGCGAGCTAATCCTAGAAGACGGTTCTATGATCGTCGCCCCTGGAACTGGGCGTGTCAAGGTACGCCGCGCAGGGTTGACACGGCCCAGCCCACTGCAGAGAATCGTTTCTAGAACCATATTCTAGCTGGCGGAGGCATGGGATGGGACTCGACCACAGCCTGGTAGGAGTACCGGGCCAGCCGCAGCTGAGGTCCTGGGACAGTAAGGACGCCCTCCTCTACGCGGTCGGTGTCGGGGCCGGCCTTGGCGACCCGCTGCGGGAGCTTGAGTTCACCACGGAGAACTGCGAGGGCATCGAGCAGCAGGTGCTGCCGACCTTTGCCGTGCTGGTGGCGCAGGCACGGCCGGCCCGGAGCCTCGGTGACTTCGACCGGGCCATGCTCGTGCACGCCGAGCAGGCCTTCGAGCTGCACCGCCCGTTGCCAGTCGCGGGGACGGTCCGCACCACCTCGACCGTCACCGGCATCTACGACAAGGGGTCGGGGGCGCTCGTCGTCACCGAGAGCGTGGCGGTCGACGCGGACACCGGGGAGCCGCTGGTGACGTCGCGCGGCGGCACCTTCATCCGCGGCGAGGGCGGCTTCGGCGGCCCGCGCGGCAGCGAGCCGCCCTGGGCACTGCCCGACCGGGCACCCGACCATCTCCTCGTCAGGGAAACCAGGCCGGAGCAGGCCCTGCTCTACCGGCTGTCGGGCGACCGCAACCCGCTCCACGTCGACCCCAAGTTCGCCGCCCGCGGTGGCTTCAGCCAGCCGATCCTGCACGGCCTGTGCACCTACGGTGTCACCGGCCGGGCCCTCCTGCACGTGCTCTGCGACGGCGACCCGGCCGGGTTCCGCTCCATGTCCGGCCGGTTCAGCCGTCCGGTGCTGCCCGGCGAGCCGCTGACCGTGTCCATGTGGCGCGCCGACGATGGCCAGAGCGCGCTGTTCCAGACCACCCGGGCCGACGGAACCGTCGTCATCGACCGAGGCCGCATGCAGTTCCGCACTACCGGAAGGACGCACTCATGATCGACTTCTCGCTGTCGGAGGAGGAGCGGGCCGTGCGCGACACGATCCGCCAGTTCATTCAGCAGGAGGTCATGCCGCTTGAGCCCCAGGTGCTGCGCAACGAGCGCAATGGACTGCCGCCACTGGAGCCGGGCCAGATCAGGGAACTGCAGCTCAAGGCGAAGTCACGGGGCTGGTGGGGCATAAACACCCCCGAGGAGTACGGGGGCATGGCCCTCGGCCCGGTCATGTCGGCGATCGTCGCGATGGAGACCGGCCGCACCTTCGTTCCCTTCGCCTTCGGCGGGACGGCCGACAACATCCTCTACGCGGGGAACGAGGAGCAGAAGCAGGAGTACCTCCTCCCCACGATCAACGGCGAGCGGCGCAGCTGCTTCGCGATCACCGAGCCGGGAGCCGGATCCGATGCCCGCAACATCAAGACCCGGGCGGTCAGGGACGGCGGCGACTGGGTGATCAACGGGGAGAAGACCTTTATCACCAACGGCAACGAGGCCGACTTCGTCATGGTCTTCGCCGTCACCGACCCGGCCAAGGGCGCCGACGGCGGGGTGACCTGCTTCCTCGTCGACCGCGACATGGGCTGGAAGTCCGAGCCGATCCCCACCATGGGTGAATGGGGGCCAGCCTCGCTGGTGTTCGAGGACGTCAGGGTCCCGGAACGCAACATCCTCGGTGAGCTCGGCCACGGCTTCAACCTGGCCATGCAGTGGATCGGCAACGGGCGCTACATGATCCCGGCCCGGGCGATCGGCTCGGCCGAGCGGCTGCTCGGCATGGCGATCGAGCACGCGAGGAACCGGGTGTCCATGGGCCACCCGATCGCCGACTACCAGGCGATCCAATGGCAGATCGCCGACTCCCATGTCGAGATCGAGGCGGTCAAGTGGCTGACCCTGCACGCCGCCTGGCAGCGGCAGAACGGGATCGACAACCGGCACGCCGCCTCGATCGCCAAGCTCTCCGGGGCCCTCATGGCCAACCAGGTGGTCGACCGGGTTCTCCAGATCCACGGCGGAATGGGCTACACCAAGGAGCTGCCGATCGAGCGGTGGTACCGCGAGCTGCGGCTGCTGCGCATCTTCGAGGGCACCGACGAGATCCAGCGGCGCACGATAGCGCGCAACCTGATCAAGGGCCACGTCAAGCTCGGGCAGCTCGGTGACTAGCCCGATGACCGACCCCGCCGGCCCTGGCACCAGTTCCGAGCAGGTCAGGCAGCTGTTCAATCCCCGGTCAATCGCCCTGATCGGGGCCACCGACAAGTCCCGCTGGTCCTGGAGCACCTTCGGCAACCTCCAGCTGCACGGCTTCCCCGGGCCGGTCTACCTGGTGAACCCGCGCGGCGTCCCGGTCCACGGCCAGCCGAGCTACCCGAGCATCGCCGACCTGCCCGACGGCGTCGACCTGGCTTTCGTGATGGTCCCGACCTCGGCCGTGCTCAGCGTGCTGGCCGACATCGCCGACCGCGGCATCCCTTCCGTGGTGCTGCTGACCTCGGGCTTCGCCGAGGTCGGTGCCGAGGGAGCGGAACTTGAGCGGCAGGTGGTCGAGCTTGCGCGTCGCCGGAGCCTCACCATCCTCGGCCCGAACGGCAACGGCTTCATCAACGCCGCGGCCACCATCACGCCCTACGGCCTGCCCATCGATAACCCGCTGCTGCGCGGTCCGGTCGGCGTCGTGCTGCAGAGCGGAGCGCTGGCCAGCTCGGTGCTGACGTTCGCCCAGTCCCGCAACGTCGGCATCAGCCTGCTGGTCTCCATGGGCAACGAGTCGATGATGTCGATGACCGACGTGATGCGCTACCTGATCGACGACGACGCCACCCGGTGCATCGCGCTCTTCATCGAGTCCGTCCGCCGCCCGGATGAGTTCCTCGCCCTGGCCCGTGAGGCCCTGATCAAGGGCAAGCCGATCGTCGCGATCAAGGTTGGCCGCAGCCAGACGGGAGCCAGGGTCGCCAAGGCGCACACCGGCTCGCTCGTCGGCGATGACGCCGTGGTCGACGCGGTATTCCGGCGCTGCGGCATCATCCGCGTCGACTGCCTGGAAGACCTCATCATTACCTCGGGGCTGCTCGCCGCGAGCGGCCCCCTGCCCGGATCCCGCTTCGGGTTCATCACCGCCTCCGGCGGCGCCAGCGAGATCATCGCCGACCGGGCCGAAGACGAGGGCATCGAGATCCCCGAGTTCGCGGCCGAGACCGTCGAGCGGCTGCGCCAGGTCGTACCGCCGTTCGCCGCCACCCAGAACCCCGTCGACGTCACCGGCTACATCCTCATCAACCGGGACCTCATGCGCAACGCCCTCACTGCCGTGCATGACGACCCGAGCCTGGACGCGCTGGTCCTGGTCTCGGACCTGCCGCGGACCCCGCCGCCTGACCCGGCCATCATCATCGACAACTTCAGGCAGAGCGGCGAGGTCCTGCGGCACACGGCCAAACCGGTCATCGTGATGGGCAACACCCTGACCGACATCACCAGCTTCGGCCGGGACGTGGCCAGTCAGACCGGGTACCCGGGAGTGCTTGGCGGCATCCACCACGGCCTGACCGCTCTCGGCCGCGCCGTCCGCTGGTCCTCCTGGCACCGGGCCGCGCTCGCCGCGGCGGTGCCCGCGCCGCCGCCAGGCCCCCAGCCCCAGCCGGAGCTCGCGCTTCAAGCCGAGCCAGGATCGGTCTGGTCAGAGCACCGGGCGGCCAGGTTCCTCGCCGCCCACGGGATCCCGGTCGTGCCCAGCGTCCTCGTCACAAGCCCAGATCAGGCTGCGGCGGAGGCCGAGGCGCTCGGTTATCCCGTCGTGGTCAAGCTCGCCGCCGACGGCATCGAGCACAAGAGCGACATCGGCGGGGTCAGGGTGGGCCTCACGAACGCGGGCGAGGTCGCGACCGCCTACGCCGACGTCGTCAGTGCCGGACGGCAGGCCGGCGCCGACGTCCAGGGAGCACTCCTGCAGCCGCAGCGGACGGGCGGCATCGAGCTGCTTGTCGGCATCGTCACCGACCCGGTCTGGGGCCAGGTGCTCGCGGTCGGCCTCGGCGGTATCTGGGTCGAGATCCTCCGCGATACGGCGCTGAGCGTGCTGCCCGTCGACCGCACCCAGGTACTTAACTCGCTGCGGAACCTGCGTGGCGCCCGGCTCTTCGATGGCCCGCGCGGCACGGAGAAGGCCGACCTGGACGCGGTGGCCGACGCGATCGCCTCCCTGGCCGACCTGGCCCAGCAGCTCGGTGACCGCCTCGAGGCGCTGGAAATCAACCCGCTGCTCGTCAAGGGCTCACAAGTAGAAGCCCTCGACGCCCTCATTACCTGGCAGTAGCCGACGAAACACCCCCGCCTTCCTAGCGCTGCGAGGAGTGGGCGAGGAGCGCGCGAGGAGGAAGCCAATGAGCATCACCAGGTCGGCTCCGGCAGCCGGGCATGCCAGCGGGCCAGGTATCGGGCGGCTATGGCACCGCGATCTAGGCGGCTATCCCAGGGGTTCCTACCGGATCTTCCTGCTCGCCATCGTCGTGCTCGCCAACATCATCTTCACCTGGACGGTATACGCGGGTAACGCGGCGACGACGGTCATCTTCCCGCACTTCGGCATGACCCTGAATTACTACTCCGACCTGCTCGTGGTGGCCGGTATCTGCGGTGGCCTGGCCGCGTACATCACCAGCTTCGGTGACCGGTGGGGCCGGGCGAACATGGTGGTGATCGGCCTGGCGATCAACGCGGTGTTCGCCTTGTGGGCCGTGCCCGACGCGCCAAGCAAGACCTGGTACGCCGTCTTTACCTGCCTGCTCTACCTGGCTGACGGCGCGATCTTCGTCGGTACCCCGGCCCTGGTGCGGGACTTCTCGCCGCAGTTGCAGCGCGGGCTGGCGATGGGCTTCTGGACCCTGGGCCCGGTGGCCGGCTTCTTCGTCCTGAGCGTCGTCGCCAACGCCTACCTGCCGCAGGTCGTCACCTTCGCCAACTGGCAGGAGCTTTACCGATTCTCCGGCTACGCGGCGATCGTCATGTTCGTGATCTGCCTGCTCTTCCTGCGTGAGCTGTCACCGGGCATGCGCAGCCAGCGGATGGCCGCCATGCACGAGCACGTCCTGGTGGAGGCGCGGGCACGCGGGCTCGACCTGGAGGCTCTCACCAGGAACCGCTGGCGCCAGATGCTCCACGTCAACACCGTCCTCAGCCCGATCGCGATCAACCTCTTCCTCGTCATCTACCTGACGGCCATCTCCTACTTCGTGTTCTACCTGCCGGAGTTCCTCGGCTTCACGCTGAGCAGCTTCAACGGGCTGCAGGAGATCTACTGGGGCGTCGACATCGTCGCGCTTCTGGTCTTCGGCTGGCTCTCCGACCGGCTCCTGGTCCGCAAGCCGTTCATGGTCGCCGGGTCGGTCGGCCTCATCGTGGCCATCATCTTGCTGATGAACGCAAAGCACGGAGTCAGCTTCACGTCCATGGCGCTCATCCTGAGCCTGCTGTCGCTCTCCCTGGCCTGCGGCTACGGCCCCTGGTTCGCCAGCTTCACCGAGACGCTCGAGGAGCACAATCCCGCGCTGATCGCGACAGGCAGCTCGCTGTACGGCTTCGCCACCCGGCTGGTCGGCGTTCCGTTCGGCCTGATCATCCCGCACATCGTCGGCAGCCCGCTGGAGACGGCATCGGGCTGGCACACCTGGTTCTACGTGTGCATCGGCTGCGTGGTCGTATTCATCCCGTTCATCTTCACGATGCACGGGCACTGGCGCCCAAGCAAGGCACGGGCCGATCTCCGCAGGCACCAGGAGCTGGTGGCGGCGGAAATCGAGCGGCTGAAGGAGGCGGAGGCGATCCGATAGACTCCTAGAATCCGGTTCTGAAACCGGCCGGATAGCCGGCCGAGCAAACCGCAGGGGGAAGCCATGGAGCCAGCACCGCGGCAGCCACGGGAACGGGCTGGCTCCTGGCAGTGGGCGCGTACGGCCGAGACCCAGCGGGCGCTGCTCGACGCGGCCCGCGAGGTGTTCGTCGAGCAGGGCTTCGCCGACGCCAGCATCGCCGAGGTGGTCAAGCGGGCCAACTCGAGCGTCGGCAGCCTCTACCACCACTTCGGGGGCAAGAGCGAGTTGTTCATCGCGCTGTGGCAGGAGCACCAGGCCGCCCACGAGGAAGCCGCGAGCAAGGCCGTCGCCGAGGCCAGGCGCAGCGGCGTGACCGACCCGTTCGAGCTCTTCTCCGTCGGGGCGCGGGCCTTCCTCGACGGCAGCTGGCAGCGCAGGGACCTGGCGATCCTGTTCGTGAACGGCGACGGCCCGCCCGGCTTCGAGGTCATGAAGCGGCGGCGCGGGCACGAGTGGATCGTGCAGAACGACACCCTGCTGCGACTGTCGGAGAGCTCCTTCGACCGGCTGTACGCGAGCATCCTGACCACGCTGATCGGCGAGGGCGCCAGGGAGGTCGCCGCCGCGAGTAACCGGCGGCAGGCCAACCGGATCACCGAGGCCGTGATCGAGTACGTCCGCAGGCTGATGGCCGATGGCCCTTGGAAGCCTCCGGCCACCGCGACTGCCTCAACCCGCCGCTCGTAAAACGCGACACGCCGGCACGACATGTAGGGCTTGGTATTCGGGTCGGTCCCATATATGGTGTCTCTCGCAGCTGGTTCCGCGAGCTCGCCAGGTTCGCGGAGGCAACAGGGAACCCGGTGGGAGTCCGGGACTGCCCCGCAGCGGTAAGTGGGAACGACAGCCGTCACCGGAACGTGCGAGCGCGCGAGCGCGCGGTCCGGGATCAGCACTGGGCCAGGCCGGCCTGGGAAGCGACGGCCAGTAGGAAGCGCGAGCAAGGCGCTGTGCCCACGAGTCCGAAAACCTGCCAGCGCGCCGTGCGCCACAGGGGCGCGCGGCGGCTCCGGCCGCGCGGGACGGCTGACGGGCTTAGGGCGACTCGCCGCGCAGCGACGCGCAGCCGCGCATAGCATGCGCAGCCGCGGGCAACGCGCGGGACGAGTGGCCTGGTGCTCGCGTGTCCGCGCGCCCCGAGCCTCGACGGAACGAGTGCGCGAGGAGAGAGCGATGACGGTCACTGAACACACGCAGGCACGCATGCGCGTCCGCAAGCGGAACGGGGACGCCGAGCCGGTCGACGTGAACAAGATCGTGCGCGCGGTGGAGCGGTGCGCCGACGGGCTTGATGAGGTCGACCCGCTGCGGGTGGCGACCAGGACGATCAGCGGCCTGTACAACGGCGCCACCACCGCCGAGCTTGACCGGCTCTCGATCCAGACCGCGGCCGAGATGACCGGCGAGGAGCCGCAGTACTCGCGCCTGGCCGCAAGGCTGCTGGCCAGCTACATCGGCAAGGAGGTGCGCGGGCAGGGCATCGCGTCGTTCAGCCAGTCAGTCAGCCTGGGCCAGGCCGAAGGGCTGATTGGCGACCAGACGGCCGCGTTCGTCAAGGACAACGCGCGCAAGCTCGACGACGCGGTCGCGCACAGCGCGGACTGGGAGTTCGAGTACTTCGGCATCAAGACCGTCTACGACCGGTACCTGCTGCGCCACCCCACTACCCGCCTGGTCCTTGAGACGCCGCAGTACTTCCTGCTCCGCGTGGCCTGCGGCCTGGCCAGGACACCGGCCGAGGCGATCGAGTTCTACCGGCTGCTGTCGTCGCTGGCCTACCTGCCGAGCTCGCCCACGCTGTTCAACTCGGGGACCAGCCACCCGCAGATGTCATCCTGCTTCCTGGTTGACTCACCGCGCGATGAGCTGGGATCCATCTACGAGCGCTACGCGCAGGTTGCCCGGCTGAGCAAGTTCTCCGGGGGAATCGGCATCGCCTGGTCGCGAGTCCGGTCGCGCGGCGCGCTGATCCGTGGCACCAACGGCGCGTCCAACGGGATCGTGCCGTTCCTCAAGACGCTCGATGCCTCGGTCGCGGCGGTGAACCAGGGTGGCCGCCGCAAGGGAGCCGCCTGTGTGTACCTGGAGTCCTGGCACCCGGACATCGAGGAGTTCCTCGAGCTGCGCGACAACACCGGCGAGGACGCCCGCCGGACCCACAACCTGAACCTGGCCAACTGGGTCCCCGATGAGTTCATGCGCCGGGTCGAGGCCGACCAGCCGTGGTCGCTGATCGACCCCGATCGGGTTCCCGAGCTGACCGACCTGTGGGGGGCGGAGTTCGACGCTGCCTACCGCCGCGCCGAGGAAGAGGGCCGCTACGTCCGCCAGGTCCAGGCCCGTGACCTGTACGGCAAGATGATGCGCACGCTGGCCCAGACGGGCAACGGCTGGATGACGTTCAAGGACGCCTGCAACGCGAAGTGCAACCAGACGGCCGAGTCCGGGAACGTTATGCACCTATCGAACCTGTGCACGGAAATCACCGAGGTAACTAGCGACGAGCAGACGGCCGTGTGCAACCTTGGCTCGATCAACCTGGCCCGCCACCTGACGAAGAGCGCGGACGGCGCCATGAGCGTGGACTGGGCCCGGCTGCGCGAGACGGTGCGCACCGCGGTGCCGTTCCTTGACCGGGTCATCGACCTCACCTTCTACCCGAGCGAGCAGGCCGCCGCGTCGAACCCGCGCTGGCGGCCGGTCGGCCTCGGCGTCATGGGACTGCAGGACGTGTTCTTCGCGCTCGGGCTTCCGTTCGACGCGCCGGCCGCGCGGGAGCTGTCCGCGCGGATCGCCGAGGAGATCTACCTGACCGCGCTCGAGGTATCCGCCGACCTGGCCGTCGAGCACGGCGCCCACCCGGAGTTCGCCCAGACCAGGGCGGCGACTGGCCAGCTGCAGCCCGACCTGTGGGGCGTGCCGGTGACCCAGCATGACCGCTGGACTGGGCTGCGCCAGCGCGTCACAACGACCGGGCTGCGCAACTCCCTGCTGATCGCCATCGCGCCCACCGCCACGATCGCGTCCATCGCCGGCTGCTATGAGTGCATCGAGCCGCAGGTGTCCAACCTGTTCAAGCGGGAGACCATGTCAGGGGAGTTCCTCCAGGTCAACACCGCGCTCGTCACCGAGCTGAAGGCCCGCGGGCTGTGGACGGCGCCGGTCAGGGAGGCGATCAAGCGGGCCGACGGCTCGGTGCAGCAGGTCAGCGCGCTGCCTGAGGAGATCAGGCACCTGTTCAGGACCGCGTGGGAGCTGCCGCAGCGGGCGCTGATCGACCAGGCCGCGGCTAGGGCGCCGTTCATCGACCAGTCCCAGTCGCTCAACCTGTTCATGGCCGCGCCGACCATCGGCAAGCTCTCGTCGATGTACATGCACGCCTGGAAGAGCGGCCTGAAGACCACCTATTACCTGCGGTCCCGGCCCGCGACCCGCATCCAGCAGGCCACCGTGACCGCTGTGGCGCCCGCGGCGGCCGTGGCGTGCTCGCTGGAGAACCCTGAGACCTGCGAGGCCTGCCAATGACCACCCTAGCCATAACGGATTCTCCCTCAGCTACCACTCACATGCTCCTCAACCCGGGCATGGATCTCACGCTGCGGCCGATGCGCTACCCGGCTTTCTACGACCGGTTCCGCGACGCCATCAAGAACACCTGGACGGTGGAGGAGGTGGACCTGCACTCCGACCTGGCCGACCTGCCGAAGCTGTCAGCGGCGGAGCGGCACCTGGTCTGGAGGCTCGTCGCGTTCTTCGCCACCGGCGACACGATCGTGGCCAACAACCTGGTCCTCAACCTGTACCAGCACGTGAACTCGCCGGAGGGCCGGCTGTACCTGTCCAGGCAGCTGTTCGAGGAGGCCGTCCACGTCCAGTTCTACCTCACCCTCCTCGACACCTACGTGCCCGATGCCGGCGAGCGCGCGGCTGCCTTCGCGGCGGTGGAGAACATCCCCTCGATCGCGCGCAAGGCCGAGTTCTGCTTCAGGTGGATCGGCTCGCTGGCGGAGCTGCGCGAGCTGCGGACGGCGGCCGACCGGCGCGCGTTCCTGCTCAACCTGATCTGCTTCGCCGCCTGCATCGAGGGCCTGTTCTTCTACGGCGCCTTCGCTTACGTGTACTTCCTGCGCTCCCGTGGGTTGCTCAACGGCCTGGCCTCCGGCACCAACTGGGTGTTCCGCGACGAGTCCATGCACATGGCGTTCGCCTTCGACGTGGTGGAAACCGTGCGGAGCGAGGAACCTGGCCTGTTCGACGAGGAACTGGCCGGGCAGGTACGCGAGATGCTGGCCGAGGCCGTCGAGTGCGAGGCCCAGTTCGCCGCGGACCTGCTCGGCCAGGGGGTGGCCGGCCTGTCCCTGGCCGACATGCGCGGCTACCTGGAGCACGTCGCCGACCGGCGGCTGGCTCAGCTCGGGATGGGCCCGCTGTACGGGTCGAAGAACCCGCTGGCGTTCATGGACTTGCAAGACGTCCAGGAACTGTCCAACTTCTTCGAGCGCCGCGTCTCGGCCTACCAGGTCGGCGTTACCGGCGAGGTCGGCTTCGACGACGACTTCTGATCGGTCTCGGGCGGAGCGGTGGGTCGTGCCGCCGCCCGGCTTCAGCCGGGTTCCCCGGGGATCTGGAAGTTCGTGATGTCCTCGTCGAAAGCCGCGTAGGACTGGTAGCCGATGAGGTCATACAGCCGGGCGCGGGTCTGCATGGCCGGCAGGCGCGCCTCCTGGGTGCCGTCGCGGAGGGTCGCAAGGACCTCCTCGGCGGCACCCATGGCCGCCCGCAGCAGGGTGACTGGCCAGATGACCACGTTGTAGCCCAGGTCCTGCAGGGCGCTGGCCGACAGCAGCGGGCTGCGGCCGAACTCCGTCATGTTGGCAAGCAACGGCAGGTCGACCGCGGCGCGGAACGCGGCGAACTCCACCTCGTCCTGCAGGGCCTCGGGGAAGATCATGTCGGCCCCGGCGTCGGCGTACGCCTTGGCCCGGTCGATGGCGGCCTTAACGCCCTCGACGGCGCGGGCGTCGGTCCGCGCGCAGATCACGAACCCGGGGTCGCGGCGGGCCAGCACCGCGGCCCGCAGGCGGCGCAGCATCTCGCCCGGGCTGACCACGGTCTTGCTGTCCAGGTGACCGCAGCGCTTCGGGTTGACCTGGTCTTCCAGGTGGCAGCCCGCCAGGCCAGCGTCCTCGAGAAGGCTGATGGCGCGGGCGACGTTCGCGGGCTCGCCGAACCCGGTATCGGCGTCAATCAGGGCGGGCAGGCGGGTGACGCGGGCGATCTGCCGGCCGCGCTCGGCCACCTCGCTGAGGGTCGTGAGCCCGATGTCGGGCAGGCCCAGGTCAGCCGACAGCGCCGCGCCGGAGATGTAGACACCCTCGAACCCGTGGTTCTCGATGGCGGTAGCGGCCAGCGGCGAGAACGCGCCCGGCAGTCGCTGGATCTGGCCGGAGGCCAGTCCCGCCCGGAACTGCTCGCGTTTCGCGCTCGCCGTCACACCGGGTCCTTGCGTGGTCATCAGAAGATCCCTCCAGGCACTGGCACCTCGGTTCTATGCCCACCGAAACTGCCTTCACGCCCCTCAATGTCCTAATGCGACCCCAGATCCACCATGTGCTACGTTGCGTGGAAGGTTCATCACTCGAGCAGGGGGCATCGCCGTGCAATTCCGCCTGGAGGTACGGCTCACGACCACCGACATCGGCAGTCGCGTCGTGATCCGCTGGCGCCGCCCGGCGCCCAGCGGCGCCGACGAGATCGCCGACGTCATAGGCCTCCTCGAGGCAGCCGACGAGGGGACGTTCCAGGTCCGCAAGCTTTCGGGCGAACTGGTCACCATCCCCGTGGAACGGGCACTAGCCGGGAAGACAGTGCCACCCAGACCAGGGCGATCATCGGCGCGCCAAGCACCGGGGGAGCGATGATATGCTCTGTGACGTCGATGGGCGGACCCCCATCACAGATGGTCCTGTAGAGCAGTTGGAGTGCTCGCCACCCTGTCAAGGTGGAGGTCGCGGGTTCAAGTCCCGTCAGGACCGCTTAGGTCAGGTAGCTCAGTCGGTACGAGCGTCCGCCTGAAAAGCGGAAGGTCGACAGTTCGATCCTGTCCCTGACCACCGTTCTTTAGTCTCTCGTTAGCCCTCTCACCTGCGAAAATGGCAGGAAGAGAGCGTTCCCCATGTCG
>Ga0335072_10006575_pt1 | contig 16976 bp, 14 predicted proteins | sample Lox_Sample_21_FD_206725 | JGI IMG/M metagenome (GOLD analysis project Ga0335072, IMG submission 206725) | Soil microbial communities from Loxahatchee National Wildlife Refuge, Florida, United States - Lox_Sample_2.1 | ecosystem: Environmental > Terrestrial > Soil > Wetlands | place: USA...
GTCCACTCCCGTCGGTGGCCGCCAATGCCGAGTAGGCATACGAACCGGAGATGCCTCTCAGCCCGCGAACCGGCGCGCGCCCGATCTCAACGCCATCGCGATAGACGTAAACCCGGCCATCCGCCACGCTGACCATGACCGACACCGGCCCCGACGGCGCTCTCTCCGGTTTCCACACAACCGCGCCCGCGGGCGCCGTTTCGTTTTTCTTCCTGGAAAAAAGCAACCCGGGTTTGGTGGTCATATCCGGTCCCGATTTGTTGCCGGCGATGATGACGACCGTGCCGAGAGTCGTTACCGAATAGAGCTTTTCCGCGAAATCCTCCGGCAAACGCACGCACCCGTGCGAGGCCGGATAACCCGGCAGATTTCCCGCGTGCATGGCAATGCCGGTCCAGGTGAGGCGCTGCATGTGCGGCATCTGCGCGCCCTTGTAGATGCTCGATTCGTGCCTCACTTTCTTTTGCAGAATCGTGAACACGCCCGTCGGCGTGGCGTGCCCCTTGGCGCCGGTGCTCACCGTCGACCTCCCGATGCGCACCCCGTTGCGATACACATACATGATTTGATCCGGCAAGCTGACAAGAATCACCACCGGCCCCGCGGGCGATATCTCGGGCTTCCAGACATATTCGCCCGGCTTTAACCCCGAGGTGAACGGCGCAACTTCGCGGCCCTTGGTAAAACTCGAGGCCTGGACCGTCGGCAGGGCGAGGAACGAAATGAGAGCCATGGCGATGATAAACGGATAGCGGTGCATGATGACGGGATGGACGCGCGCAAGGCGCCCCTGGTTAATTTTGAGATAAGTTCTGGAAAAGTTAAAAGTTAAGATGGAGAGCGATGGGCCGGTCAATTCTCCGATCGATTATTTTCGTGCTGGCCCAGCGCCCAGACAATGGCGTCGAGCAGAGCCTGGTCATCGACCGGTTTGCGGAAATAAGCCGCCGCCCCGGCTTGTTGCGCCAGGTCACGCATGGAAGGCGTATCGAAAGCGGTGACTAAAATCACGGGCAGACGGTATCCAGCCTGGGCCAGCAGCGCCGGTAAAGTAAAACCACTGGCCCCGGGCATCCGCACGTCGGAAATGACGCAGGCATTGTGGCGGGAAATGTCCGCCTGCAACAATTCTTCCACCGACGAAAATGTCCTCGGTTGCATCTTTGCCGAACGCAACAGACGCGCGTAAGCGATGCAGACCGAAGGCTCGTCGTCCACGACATAAACTTGAATGGGAGATGGAGGCATGGATCAACGGCCTCATTTTCCACAAGACCCCCAATCCCACCATCAGACCAAGGTCCTATGCCGCATCCGGGCCCGCCAGGGCTGGCAATGAAAACGAGAAGATGGCGCCGCCGCCCGGATCGTTCCTGGCTTCAATGCGTCCCCCCTGCCCCTCGATAAGCCGGCGGCAAATGGCGAGCCCCATTCCGAGGCCGGAAGATTTCGTCGTGTAGAATGGGTTGAAAATCGACCCCAAACGCTCCGGCAGAATACCGCAACCGTGGTCCTGGATGCGCACCGTGACCATCGTGTCGTCGGAGCTGGTCTCAATCCCGATATGACGCAGTTTTGGCGGCGTCTCCTTCATCGCCTGGGCCGCATTGAGCAGGAGATTCACCAGGACCTGCTGCAATTCGACCCGTGCCGCCAGCACCGGCGGAAGCGCCGAAGCGAGGGCAAAACGCAGTTCGACTTCCCGTCCGATTAATTCCCCGCGCAGAAAGGCCGCCACCTCCTGCGTCAGCTCATTGAGGCAGCACGCTTCGCGCTCGGCCGGGGCGTGGCTCAGCATGCTCCTCAGGTTATGGATCACCTTGCCCGCGCGCTTGCTGTCGCGGATGATATCGTCAAATATGGGGTGAATTTCCGCCGGATCGATGACGCCGCCGCCCATAAACCGGCCCGCGGCCTGCGCGTTGCTGAGAATGGCCGCGAGAGGCTGATTCAAATCGTGGGCCAGCGCCGCGGTAAATTCGCCGAGCACGGCCGCGCGCGAGCTATGGGTTATTTCCAAACGCAATTGATCCGCCCGGTTTTCCGCCCGCTGCCGTCCGATCACATTCCCGATGATTTGCGCCACCAGCTTTAATTCGGTAATTTCATCGGCTCGCCATCTGCGCTCCTTGTCCAGCATGGTGAAGGCCAGCGCGCCGAAAACCTTCCGGTTGGCGGTAAACGGTGTGGCCATCGTCGATTTCGTGCCATACCGGCGGAATGTTTCCACATCCCGCGCCGCTTCCGGCGGCAACTCGTCCAGACTTGCGAAGTGAAAGGATTCCCCGCGCGTTAGTCTTTCAAAAGCCCAGGGAAGATCCTCGTGGACTTCCAATAGTTCGGGAAGCGGCGGCCAGCCCGCGCGCTGCCAGTATTGGGCCAGGATTAAACCTGGCCGGTCTTCCGCGACCACCCAAAGCGTGCTCCGGTCCAGCCCGAGCGTTTTGACGATCAGGCGCAGGGCTTCCGCGATGGCCTCGTCCACCTGCCCGGACGAAAGCGCGACAAAGCGCGCCGAAAGTTCGGCGAGGAGCTGTTGCAGGCGCAATTTCTCCGCCAGCTCGGCCTCAACGCGCTTTTGCTCGGTGATATCGGCGCGAATGGCCACGTACTGCCTTGGTTTGCCGCCCGGGCCCAAAAAGGGCACGATGGTGGTGGCCACCCAATAAAAGGAACCGTCCTTGGCGCGATTTTTGATCTCGCCATGCCAGGGATGCCCGCGCGAAATGGTGTTCCAGAGATCGCGAAAAAAAATCTTCGGATGGTGCCCCGAATTGATAATGCGATGATCCTGCCCGAGTAATTCCTCCCGTGAGTATTGGGAGATGGCGCAAAATTTATCGTTCACATAAATGATCCGGCCTTGCGGATCGGTGATCGCGACGATCGCATGTTCATCGAGCGCGGCTTTCAAAGCGTTGGCTTCATTCCTCCACCCCCGCCCCGCCGTTTCCATCTCATTCCGCAGGAAATCGGCTTCTGGTTTGTCTTTCGTTGCTTTCATGGCCGGTGTCCGCCGGGGCGTCTATGGATTTAATGACAGGAAATGAGGTTTCCGGACGAAGCGCGCGTAGCGGAAGGACTGACACCCACCGCCTGCGCCCGCCGCACCAAATCCGCCACGGAGGCAACGCCTATCTTTTCCATCACCCGGCCGCGATGAATTTTGACCGTCTTTTCTGCCATGCCGAGTTCCGCCCCGATCTGTTTGTTGAGCAGCCCGGCGACGATTCCCCGCATAACTTCGAATTCGCGGGGCGTTAGCTGATCGAACTGCGCCCTTAACAGGGTCTTCCGGGCTTTGGCCCGGCAAATCTCCGCCGACCGGTTCAGCGCGCGGGCAACCGCCACTAAAAGCGCCACGCCATCCACAGGTTTGGTCAAAAAATCGGACGCTCCAGCCTTCATGGCTTCCGCGCACATCGGCACATCGCCGTGGCCGGTCAGAAAAACAATCTGCGTCTCCCGTTCCGTAACCGTTTTTTGGAGTTCAAGGCCGCCGAACTTCGGCAACTGCACGTCAAGAACAAGACACGATGGCCCCGTGTGGACCGCCGCTTGTTCGAGATAAGCTTGCGCGGAGGTGAAACTCCGCGCCGGCAACTGAGTGGAATGAAAGAGACGCAAGAGGCTTCGGCAAATCGACTCATCATCATCCACGATGTAAGCAAGACTCTCTGCCGGCCAGGACGGCAAAGGTTTGGATGATCTGGAGATCATAATTTCCTCTTCCGTTTTTCTTTCGATCAATAAATGAACCGGGTCCCCGGCGCTAATCGCCTCTTGCCGCAAATAAACGCTACCTCGTCGATAAAGATTAAGACAAGTCTATTTAATTCAAATTAACGGTAAGATTAAAATAGCTGTACGACCAAGGTCCTATTTCGCCCGGTGATAGTCTGCGATTAGTTTGGTCGCATGCTGGCAAAAATTCACCTCCTCATCGGGTGGCTGGCCATGCTGGGCATGGTTGGCTCACAAACTCCCATTCCGGCGGCGGCACCGGAAGAAACTTCTGCGGAAGCGCCTGCGCCCGCCCGCATCCGTTCCGCGGAAGAGCTGGACACGCTTTTGGCCCCGATCGCGCTTTATCCAGATCCCTTGTTGGCACAAATTCTCCCGGCCGCCACTTCGCCCTCCGATATTGTCCTGGCCGCCCGTTACTTGGCCGCAAAAAAGGATCCGGAAAAAGTCGACCAACAGCCATGGGAAGAGAGCGTCAAGGCCCTCGCCCGCTACCCCGACGTGGTCAAAATGATGGATGAAAAATTGGATTGGACCACTGAGTTGGGCGACGCTTTCATTGCGCAGCCCCAGGATGTTTTCGACTCGGTGCAGCGCCTGCGCGCCAAGGCCGAATCTGTCGGCAGTCTCAAAGACACACCCCAGCAGGTTATCATCAGGGAGAAAGAAACCGAAACCATCCAGATCATGCCTGCCGAACCTAACGTGGTTTATGTCCCCCAATATCAGCCTGAAACAGTTTATGTCGAACAACCAACCGATGTGGTGGCCACCGGCCTGATCACCTTTGGCGCCGGCTTGGCGCTGGGGGCATGGATCCACAACGAGATCGATTGGCATGACGACGACATCTACTGCCACAATGAGGGATGGCATGATGGAGGTTATGGCGGGGGCAATAACATCAATATCGATAACAGCAACAATATTGGGAATGGTAATGGTAACGGTAACATCAACCGTCCGGGGAACGGCAATCGGCCGGGAAACGGCAACCGGCCAGGAAATGGCAACGGTTCAGTTTGGAGGCCCCAAAACAGGCCCAGGCCGACACCCTATGGCGAAAACGCGAGCAATAGACGTGACCCTTCAAGCAAACCCGGCAACCGTCTTGACAATCCATTGCGCGGCCTAGGACAAACTCCCGGCAACCGTCCCAGCCAGCGGCCATCCACTCGCCCCAGCCAACAACCCGCCAATCGTCCCAACGGCGGAGGTGGACAGCGGCCATCCACGCGTCCCAGCCAATCGCCCGCCAACCGGGCCAATTCCGGATTTTCGCGCGAAGGCACAAAGCGCGGGGGTTTCGGAAACCGCGCCTCTGGCGGCGGCTCTGCGCTAAGTAATCGCGGCGCCAGAAGAAGTGGCGGCGGCAGAGCCGGAGGCGCCAGAGGAGGCGGTGGAGGCAGAGCCGGAGGTGGTAGAGGGGGAGGAAGGAGATAAGCGGCAACCAAAACAATGCGTTTGGCTTCGCGAATGTGACGCGAAGCCGGACGGCCATCGCGCTAGCGGAGAACATCATCTATGCATTCGACTCGTTTTATTGGCTCTCTCTTTTTCCTGTTCGGCTTGCTAGCCATGCTCCCGGCCCCGATTCGGGCGGCTTCGGCCTACGAACTCGATCGCGACGGACGCATCGCCTTGCAGAAACTCTACGCCAAGAACCCCAAGGCGATCGAAGTTGCCTATCAATCGGCGGCCGTGCTGGTTTTTCCCACCGTGGTCAAAGGGGGATTCATTTTCGGCGCGCAGGGCGGCGACGGCGTCCTCATCAGCAACGGCAACACGCTTGGTTATTACAATACCTCGGCCGTCTCTTACGGCCTGCAAGCCGGTGTCCAGAAATATGGGTACGCCCTGTTCTTCATGAACCACCGGGCCATGGATTATCTCCGGCGAAGCAATGGCTGGGAAGTCGGTGTGGGGCCCAGTTTCGTCGTGGTTGACGCCGGCGTGGCGAGGACACTGACCACCACCACCATGAAAAAAGACATTTACGCTTTTATCTTTAATCAGAAGGGATTAATGGCGGGTCTCGGCCTGCAAGGGGCCAAAATCACTCCTTATACCCCAAGCGAATAATAGAGAGGCCCTTGGTGGGCTACCAACAACCCTAATCACCAACGTCAACGGACAAGACGGAAAAACTATTCAGTTATGAGCGAAAACTCACAATCGGAAGAGCATCCGGAATCGGAAGAAAAAGGAAAAATGAAGCGCAAAGAGTACGAAAAGGAATTGCATAAACTCCAGGTGGAGCTGTGCCATTTACAGGCATGGATCAAAGACAAAGGTCTGCGCGTCATCATCATTTTTGAGGGCCGCGACGCCGCCGGCAAAGGCGGCACGATCAAGGCCATGACCGAACGGGTTAGTCCGCGCGTGTTTCGATTAGTCGCGCTGCCCGCCCCCTCCGACCGCGAAAAATCGCAAATGTATATGCAGCGTTACATGCACCATTTCCCCGCAGCCGGAGAAGTCGTCATCTTTGACCGCAGTTGGTACAACCGCGCCGGCGTTGAATACGTGATGGGGTTTTGCTCGAAGGAACAGCACCGCCGTTTCCTGGATCTCTGTCCCGAGGTGGAGAAATACGTCGTGGAAGGCGGCATCCATCTCATTAAAATCTGGCTGGAGGTCGGCGATAAAGAACAGAAGCGCCGTTTCGAGGCCCGCATCGACGATCCGCTGCGCCAATGGAAACTCAGCACGATGGACCTCCCCTCGCGCAGCAAGTGGTTTGAATATTCGCGCGCGCGGGACCTGATGCTTCAGGCCACCGACACCAAATGGGCTCCCTGGTACATCCTGCATTCCGATAATAAGAGGCAAGCCCGGCTCAACTGCATCAGCCACATCCTGAGCCTGCTCCCCTACAAAAAGATACACCATAAGAAAGTAAAATTGCCGGAACGCTCCATGAAGGGCGAATATGACGACGGCGCCAGTTTGGAGGGCCGCAAGTTTGTTCCGGAGAAATTTTAAGTTTTGCCCACCACAGAGTATGGAACCAAATCATTCCGTCCCGGATGAAGCGCCTCCAGCGGACGCCGCCGGGAAATTATCAAAACTCAAGGAAAACATCCGCCGCGAAGCAAAAAATTTCGGCGGCATTTTTCTTTACACTTGGATATTCACGAGCCTTTTCGCCCTGCACAAAGCATTCCTTTTGGAGATCAGCCCTCTTTCCGGCCAGCTTCTCGCCATCATTAACGCCTTCGTTTTGGGCAAAGTCATTGTTGTTCTCGAATTTTTCCGGGTCGGGGACGTTCTTCATCATCGTCCACCCCTCTTTCGCGTCTTCATCAAATCGGTCATCTTCGGTCTGCTGCTGCTCGTGTTTCGCATGCTGGAAGTAGGAATCAGAGGCTTGTTCCAAGGCAAGACCTTCTCCCAAACGCTCGGAGGCGAGAGGCTCATGGAATTGGGCACGTATACCATCATCATGGTTGTTGCCCTCGTGCCCTATTTTGCTTTTCGCGAGGTCGTCCGCGTCATCGGCGCACAGAAAATGCTCGCGATTCTTTTGCGCCCCACAGCTATTGCATCGACATGAAAAAAACGTCTTCACGCCTCTTGTTTCTCGCCCTGGCCACGCTCTTCTTTCCCACGGCCTGCGGCCCAAAGGAAGCCGCCGCCCCGCCGCCGCCACCGGTCGTCCTCGTCGCCGAAGCCACCGAAGCGGATGTTCCTATTTTTAGCGAAGCCATCGCCACTCTCAATGGTTTCACGAACGCCCAGATCCACGCTCAGGTTTCCGGGTATCTCGTCAAACAAGTCTACACGGAAGGCTCCCACGTCAATCAGGGTGATCTTCTCTTTCAGATCGACCCCAAAACCTTCCAAGCCGATCTCGACAAAGCCAAGGCCGATCTGGCCAGCGCCCAGGCCCAGGAAATCAAGGCCAAGCAGGATCTCGACCGCTACGCGGCTCTGGTCAAGAGTGGCGCCGTCAGCCAGCAGGAGTACCAGAATCAGACCCAAAACCACGATTCCGCCGTCGCGCGGGTCCAGGCCGCTCAAGCCGTGGTCCAAACCGCCCAGATCAATCTCGGTTACACCCAGATCACCGCCCCCATCAGCGGCGTCGCCGGTTCGGCTCTCGCTCAGCTTGGCGATCTCGTTAGTCCCAGCACGGAACTCACCACCATCTCCACCGTTGATCCGATCCAGGCCGCCTTCACCATTACCGAACAGTTCTACCTCAACAATGCCGACCGCATCGCCGAGGTCTCCGCCCTTCCCATGGAGAAACGTCCGGAAAGCATCGAACTCCTCCTCGCCGACGGCACGCCCTATCCGAGGAAAGGGCGCTTCTATTACATCGACCGGCAGATCCAGGTCTCTACCGGCGCCATGACCGCTTACGCGCTCTTTCCCAATCCCGACCGTCTCCTCCGCCCCGGCCAGTATGCCAAGGTGCGCGGTGTCACCCAAAAGATCGAAGGCGCCGTGCTTGTCCCCCAGCGCGCCGTTAACGAGTTACAAAGTCTCTTTCAAATTGTGGTCATCAAGCCCGACAACACCGCGGAAATTCGCAATGTTACGGTTGGCAACCAAGCCGGCTCCTCCTGGATCATCACCAGTGGTTTGAAGGCCGGTGAAAAAGTGGTCGTGGAAGGCATCCAAAAATGCCAGAACGGCCAACCCGTCACACCGGAGCCTTACGTCCCGGGCGCGTCTTCTTCCACCAACACCCCTCCCGCACCAACCGGGAACAACTGAGACTTCTCCTCCTATTACATGGTCCCGTTTTTCATCAACCGGCCCATCGTGGCCATCGTCATCGCGATTGTCACCGTGATCATCGGTCTCGTCTCCATGGCCGGCTTGCCCATCGCCCAGTTCCCCAACATCGTTCCGCCGGAAGTCCAGGTGAAATCGACCTACGTCGGCGCCGATGCCCTCACCGTCGAGCAATCGGTCGCCACGCCCATCGAGCAACAGATGAGCGGCGTCGACAACATGAACTACATGTACTCGATCAACGCCAACAGCGGCCAATCGACGCTTACCGTCAATTTTGACGTCAAGACCGATCCCAATACCGACCAAATCCTGACGCAAATGCGCTCCTCCCAGGCTAATGCGCAGCTTCCCTCCGATGTGCGCAATTACGGCGTCACCGTGCAAAAATCGACCTCCGCGCCGATGATGGTCTTCGCACTCTATTCTCCCAACGGCAGCTACGACAACATCTTTCTGGCCAACTATGCCTACATCAATCTCAACGACGCCCTTACCCGCGTCCCCGGCATCGCCAGCATTACGGTCTTCGGCGCGGGCCAATACGCCATGCGTCTCTGGGTCAACCCCGACGTCCTCGCGCGCCGCAACATCACCGTCAACGAAATTGTTGATGCGGTCCAGAAACAAAATACCGTCAACCCAGCCGGCCAAATCGGCGCCGAGCCGGTCCCGCCCGGCCAGGAATTTACCTACACCGTCCGCGCGCAGGGGCGCCTCTCGACGGTGGACGATTTCAATAACATCATCGTCCGCGCCAATCCGGATGGCTCCGTCATCCGGGTCCGCGACGTTGCCCGCGTCGAACTCGGCGCCCAGAGCTACAATCTCATCGGCCGCTTCAAAGGCAAACCGGCCGCCATTCTCGCCCTTTATCAATTACCCGGCTCCAACGCCGTCCAGGCCGCCAAAGGCGCCCGGAAACTCATGGAGGAATTGAGCAAGCGCTTTCCGCCCGACATGAAATACGACGTCGCCCTCGACACCACTCTCGCCGTCACGGCCGGGATGGAAGAGATCGAGCATACCCTCTTTGAGGCCCTCATTCTTGTCGCTCTGGTCGTCTTTATCTTTCTTCAGGGCTGGCGGGCCACGCTCATTCCACTCATTGCGGTGCCCGTTTCCCTGATCGGCACTTTTGCCTTTTTCCCGATGTTCGGTTTTTCCATCAACACGCTCTCCCTTTTCGGCCTTGTCCTGGCCATCGGCCTGGTAGTCGACGACGCCATCGTGGTGGTTGAGGCCGTTGAGCATCACATCGAAAAAGGCCTCTCGCCCAAAGACGCCGCTCTCAAAGCCATGGAAGAGGTATCGGGCCCCGTCGTTGCCATCGCCCTCATCCTCTCCGCCGTCTTTATTCCCACCATCTTCATTCCCGGCATCACCGGACGCCTTTACCAGCAATTCGCCGTCACCATCGCCATTTCAATGCTCATTTCGGCCTTTAACGCCCTCTCCCTGAGTCCCGCCCTCTCCGCTCTCCTCCTGCGTCCCCGCAAGGAAAGCCGCGGACCTCTCGGCATTTTCTTTCGCGGCTTCAATCGCGTCTTTGGCGCCGCCACCGACGGCTATGTCCATCTCTGCTCCTTTCTGATCCGCAAAATGTTCCTCTCGTTTGTCGTGCTGCTCGTGGCCATTGCGGGCATTTGGTGGAGCAACGAGCACCTCGCCCCCGGCTTCATCAATCAGGAAGACCAAGGCTACGCCTATGCCGTCGTCGTCCTGCCCGCCGCCGCCTCCCTCCAGCGCACCGACGAAGTCTGCAAGGACGTGGAAAAGCTTATCCAGAAAGTCCCCGGAGTTGAAAGCGTCACCACCATCGTCGGCTTTAATCTTATCAGCAGTGTGCAGAACACCTACAGCGGCTTTTTCTTCATCACCCTCAAACCCTGGGATGAACGCTACGCGTGGTCCCATCTCAAGGAAGAAAACGCCAGGGCCATTTTCACAGGTCTCAACCGCCAGATTCGATCGCTTCCCGAATGTACCGGTTTCGCTTTTCCTCCTCCGCCCATTCCCGGTATCGGCACCGCCGGTGGCGTCACCTTCATCCTGGAGGACCGCGCCGGCAAGGATGTCCAGTTCCTCGAGGACAATCTCGAAACATTCATGGCCGCCGCCAAAAAGCGGCCCGAAATCGCATCCGTCCAAACCCCCTTCAACGCCGATGTCCCCCAGCGCTTTGTCAATGTGGATCGTGACCGCGTCCTCAAACAGGGAGTCGCGCTCTCCAACGTCTACCAAACCATCCAGGCCTTTATGGGCGGCGCTTTCATTAACTACTTCAACCGCTTTGGCCGCCAATGGCAGGTCTATATCCAGGCGGAAGGCGCCTTCCGCACCGAGGGCAAAAACCTGGGCCAGTTCTACGTTCGCAACGTTTCCACCGGACAGGCGGTGCCTCTCGGCACTCTGGCCAATGTCACCGACACTTCCGGTCCCGAATTCACCCAGCGCTACAATCTTTACCGCTCGGCCCAAATCAATGCTTTTGCCAACAGCGGCTACAGCGATTCCCAAGCCATGCGCGCGCTCGAAGAAGTCTTTCACCAAACGATGCCCAGGGAAATGGGCTTTGATTATCTCGGCATGTCGTTTCAGGAACAACAGGCTGCCAAAGGCGTGCCGCCCGCCGCCATTTTTGGCCTCTCGCTTCTCTTTGTCTTCCTCATCCTCGCCGCGCTCTACGAAAGTTGGTCTCTTCCCTTTAGCGTTCTGCTCAGCCTTCCCATCGCCGTTCTCGGCGCTTTCCTTGCCCTCTGGTGCCGCGGCCTCGAAAATAACGCCTATGCCCAGGTCGGTCTCATCATGCTCATCGGCCTTGCCGCCAAAAACGCCATTCTCATCGTCGAATTTTCCCGTCTTCAGTACATGAGCGGCAAATCGCTCCTGGATGCCTCCCTCGAAGGCGCCCGGGTGCGCCTGCGCCCCATTCTCATGACCTCCTTCGCCTTCATTTTCGGCTGCGTGCCGCTTCTCATCGCTCTTGGCGCCGGCGGCGTCTCCCGCCAGATTCTCGGCACCACCGTCGTTGGCGGCATGCTCCTGGCCTCTGGCGTCGCCATCTTTCTAATTCCCGCCGGTTTCTACTTTGTCGAAGCGCTTGGCGGCAAGCACACCGTCTCCGCCGCCCCTGCCGAACCTCCGCCGGAAAACCGGCCTGCTTCCTGATTTACCCCGCCCAAAAATGCGTGAATTTATGGAAAGGTGGAATGATACAAATGAAAATGAATAAAATACTAATACTAGCACTGTCGGTTTTGGTCTTCTTCATTGGCCGTTCCTATGGTCAGGATCAGGACTTCCCAAAAGTCGGAGCACTTTATCGCGTTGTTTTTGCCGATAAGACTTGGTCCGCCACACAGTATATGGATTCCACCTTGCTCTATGTGATCAGAATCGAGGCTATCAGCCGCACGAATCCCAACTGGGTTTTGATTGAATTTCCGCGCGAGGCCAATCGCTCGCATCCTACCCAGATTAGGGACCTGAGATGGATTAATCTCAATTACGTTGCCTTATTGAAGGAAATCCCTCCGGGCACGGGCAATTGACCTTTATCCTCGATGGCGAATGCCCTAAAGGTTCGACGAATCAGCCTCAACCGGCCCTTGCCCCTGATATTCAGGCCGGTAACCATGTGATGTTGCGCGAGATAATAGCGCTTGCGCCTGAGCCGATTGCCGGGTGATCCGGCGACCTTGCCTTACCGAAGGGGCTGCGCATACTGGGTGCTCGTTTTTCCGCCGTTATGAAATTTTCCCTTTCCTGGCTCATCCGCCATGTGGACATTTCCATTCCTGTGCCCCAATTGCTCGAACGCATCACGCTCACCGGCACGGAGGTGGAGCATGTCACGGTGACGGGAGTGGATAGCCCGCATATCGTGGTGGCGCAGATTCTCTCCTCCGTGCCACATCCCAATGCCGACCGGCTGCGCGTATGCCAGGTGAACGACGGCCAAGGCGTGCGGCAGATCGTTTGCGGCGCGAAGAATTACCGGGACGGGGACAAAGCACCCCTGGCTCTACCGGGGGCGAAGCTGCCCGGCGGCCTCGCGATTAAGGAATCAAAATTGCGGGGAGAATTGTCGCAGGGAATGCTTTGTTCGGCAAAAGAACTCGCGCTGGCCGAGGATGCCGAAGGATTGCTCATTTTGCCGCCGGACGCGCCCGTCGGGAAAACCTTCTCCGAGTACCAGCCAGGCGACACGGTATTCGACGTGGAGATTACGTCCAACCGCCCCGATCTGCTTTCGTATCGCGGCATGGCGCGCGAAATCGCCGCCATCGGCGCGGGCAAACTCAAGGAACTTCCGGCGCTAGTGATTCATTTTCCGGCTCGGGAGCCGGTCTGGACGGCGCAGCTGAGCGCGCCCGAACTAGGACCCTATTACACCGCAACCCACCTGACCAATGTGAAGGTGGGGCCGAGTCCCGCGTGGCTGCAGAAGGCGATTGTCTCCACCGGGCATCGCCCAATCAACAACGTCGTCGATATCACTAACTTTGTGCTTTTCGAAACGGGACAGCCGCTGCACGCGTTCGACACGACCAAACTGAAAGGGCGTGTCATCGAGGTGCGCCGGGCGCGCGCCGGCGAAAAACTCGAAGCGCTCGACGACAAGACTTATACATTGCTTGCGGACGACCTCGTCATCGCCGACGAACGGGAACCGGTCGCCATCGCGGGTGTGATGGGCGGCAAGCCAACCGGCGTGACCGAAGCAACCACGGAAATCGTGCTGGAGGCGGCGTGGTTTTTGCCCGCGACGGTGCGGCACACCAGCCACCGGCTGGGCCTCGTCTCCGATTCATCTTATCGTTACGAACGGCGGGTCGATCCGGGCGGCTTGCTGGCGGCTCGGGACCGGGCGCTCGGTTTGCTGATGGAGCTGACCGGAGCAATCATCTCATCGCCCTCCGCCACCGCCGGCAGCCCGCCCACCGGCCACGGCCCGATTACCTTGCGGGCCGACCGGATCAAAAAAGTGCTCGGCATTGAAATTCCCTCCGCAATAGTGGAGGAAAATTTGAGCCGGCTCGGTTGCGCGAAACTGGCCGATTCCCCCACCACAACCACCTGGCAGCCGCCAACCTTCCGGGATGATCTTTCCCGCGAGATCGACCTCATTGAGGAAATCGCGCGCTTGCACGGACTGGAAGGCGTGCCGGCCCGCGTCGTCACCGGCCTGCATCGCGAGACCGCCGCCGACCGCGCCCATGCCCGGATGCTCCGCCTGCGCCAAACCCTGGCGGCGCGAGGCTGGGATGAATGCGTCACCGACGCCTTGATCGAGCGTGGCTTCGCTACGGGCGAATCGGCGCTGGAGATGGCCAATCCGCTCAGCGAACTCCAGACCCATTTGCGGCCCGCGTTAAAGACGCCGCTGTTGCAAGTCGCGGCGAAAAACCTCGCCCGCGGCGTGGTGCAACTGCGGTTGTTTGAAGCCGGAAGGGTTTACGAAAAGAGGGACCAGGCCACCCACGAACCGGTGAGACTCGGTCTCCTCGTCGCCGGACTCGCCGCGGAAGCGGCGTGGTACCAAAGCGAACGCACGGCCGATTATTTCGATTTGAGCGGGACGGTGGAATTGTTGCTGAAGCAAGCCGGCATCCAAGCCAAAGACATCATCGAATCGGGGCGTGTGCCGATGGCCGATCTCAAGGCACACGGAATCAAAGTCCCCGTTTTTTATGCCGAAGCGGCCCTCGACCGGTGGCTGGCGGACACGCCCCAGCCGGAGCGGCACCAGCCGGTCACCGCTTTCCCGCCGGTGCGGCGAGACCTAGCCGTGGTGCTGCCCAAAACTGTTCCGCAGGCTAAGGTGGAGGAAATCATCCGGCACGCGAAAGCGCCGCATCTCGAGAGCGTGAAACTCTTTGACTTATTCCTCGATCCGAAAGGAGAAAAGATTCCCGCCGATCACAAATCGCTCGCCTACGCGCTGACTTACCGCGCTGCCGAGCGGACGCTGACCGAAAAAGAAGTGAACGAGGCGCACGAGTTGGTGCGAAAAAAACTAGTGGCCGAGCTGGCTTGTACGTTTAGAGAATAGAAAAGAGGATTTCTCCAGAACAAAAGCGATTCAGATCAATCCGTGGCAGAGGAGATCTCCGCCGATGGCGGTGTAGCTGACCTCGCGCAGTTGAATCGGCGCAGGCAGTTGACCGAGGGCGCGGGGCAGCGTGCCCATGAGCGCGGGCGCGATAAAGAAGGCGGCTTCGTTGACGAGACCGAGCCGGAACGCCTCGGTGAGAATTTTTCCACCGCCTTCGATGAGAAGATGGGAAACACCCCGCGCGCCCAGAGAGGAAATCACTTCAGTTAGGGGCAGATTGCGAAAGACCAGAGTGCGGTCCCGATGGCGTCCGGAGAAAAGATGGAGACGGCGGGAAATGATTCCCGAGCGGGTGACGATCACGCGCCAGGGCTGGACTTTGCCGCGACGGCCAGGAAGGCGGACGGTGAGATGCGGGTTGTCGCGGCGGGCGGTTTCCGCGCCGATGAGAATGGCGTCCGATTCCCAGCGCAATTCATGCGCAGCGCGGCGCGCGGCGGGCGAAGTGATCCAGCGGTTGTCGCCCGGCGGCGTGACGATGCGTCCGTCGAGCGAGAGCGCGATCTTGGCCACGACCCACGGGCGGCGATGGACGATGCTCCAGTTGAAGTCCCGGTTGAGTGCGGCGGCTTCGGCGGCAAGAAGTCCGCTGGAAACTTGGACACCGGCAGCGCAAAGAATTTTTGCGGCGGCGCCGGCGTGGGCGGGATTGGGATCGGTGGCGGCGTAAACGACGCGGGTGATCTTTTCGCGCAGGATAAGATCGGTGCAGGGAGGCGTGCGCCCGTGGGTGGAACAGGGTTCCAGGCTGACGTAGAGAGTAGCGCCGGCGATGGCGTGGCCCCGTTTTTTCGCCTCGGCCACGGCGTGAACTTCGGCGTGAGGTGTCCCGGCGCGGCGATGCCAGCCTTCGCCGATGACTTTTTTGCCGCGCGCCAGCACCGCGCCCACGCATGGATTGGGAAGGGTAAGGCCCCGGCCGAGTTGCGCGAGTTCAAGGGTGCGGCGGAGAAAGCGGAGATCAATTGCCGAAAAAGTTTTCAACGAAGTCCTTTGCCTCGAAACGCTTGATATCCTCGGGCTTCTCGCCCCGGCCAAGATAATAGGTGGGCAGGCCCAATTCGGCGCGAACGGCGGCGACCATCCCGCCCCGGGCGGAGCCATCGAGCTTGGTGACGATGAGGCCGGTGAGCTGGATGGCCTGGTGAAATTCGCGCGTTTGCGGCACGACGGCGCTACCCGTCGCGCCATCCGCCACAAGCCAGGTATGATGAGGGACCGCCTCATCCTTTTTTTGGAGACTGCGTTTGATTTTACCGAGTTCGAGCAGGAGATTGCGTTTATTGGCCTGGCGGCCGGCGGTATCGATGATGAGCAAATCCGCGTTCGACTCCCGCGCGGCGAAGAGCGAACGGACGGCGACGCTGGCGGGATCGGCGCCGGGCGCGGCGCTGGTCACGGGAATGCCAAGCCGCTCGCCCCAGGCCTCAAGCTGTTCGGCGGCGGCGGCGCGGAACGTGTCGGCGGCGCCGAGATGAACCGTTTTCTTCTCATTCCGGCCTTTGGCCGCCAACTTGGCGGCGGTGGTGGTTTTGCCGCTGCCATTGACGCCGACCAGAAGAATGACCTCGGGTTTTTGTCGGACGGGCAGAGGAGGCGGAACTCGAACCATCTGGGTCATCTTCTCCCGCAACCACGTTTCGGCCTTCTCCGGGGAGCGAGCGAGGCCCTGTTCACGGAGTTCTTCCACCCATTCGGTCGCGAGTTTAACGCCGAAGTCGGCTTCGATGAGAAGCGCTTCCCAGTCGACGTCTTCTCCAGACCCGGCGCGAAAGCGGTCGACCAACTTTGTCCAAAAGCTCATGGCGCAAATCGGGCTCAGACGGCCGACGCGGCGGGCGGAAGAACCACGCGCATCGGGAAACGGAGTTTCATTTCGCCGTCGAGCAAAATCTCAAAATGGTACGCCCCGGCCTGGGTGAATTGGATTCCGCCAAAAATATTGACGTTGGTGGTGTGGCTCTCCTCGTTACCGAGCCGGAATTGCGTGGTGGCAGAGGCGATGACGGTCTCTTCATCCGGAGCAACCAGGCGGGTGATTTGTTCAAATTCGCCAACGCCCGAGGACCAGCGGGTCCAAACGCAAAGCTTGATGACTTGAATGGGAAGCGAGGGCGCGCCGATAAAGTTGATGATGCCGACGACGGTGTGAGCTCCGCTGGCTTCAACGCGGACATCTTCGCAGACGAAGGAAGCCTGAAGGTCGGGGATCATCCGTTCAAAAGAGGACATGACAATTTATTTTTTCACACGCGGATCAAGGGCGTCACGCAATCCGTCGCCCAGGAAATTAAGCGCGAGCAGAGTGAGCGTCATAAAACTAGCCGGAAAGAAGAGAGTCCACCAGTAGGAATGGATGGGATTC
>Ga0335072_10006576_pt1 | contig 16973 bp, 14 predicted proteins | sample Lox_Sample_21_FD_206725 | JGI IMG/M metagenome (GOLD analysis project Ga0335072, IMG submission 206725) | Soil microbial communities from Loxahatchee National Wildlife Refuge, Florida, United States - Lox_Sample_2.1 | ecosystem: Environmental > Terrestrial > Soil > Wetlands | place: USA...
ATGCTGCGTTCTTTCTTGGATTTGATGGGCTATTCGTTCCAAGCGCACGCTGGGAATGCACGAATGCAGTTTTGTTCACTGACAGGATCGAGCCTGTCCAATTGTCGATCGAAGAAACCGAGCCTACTGCGATCGATTGGCGGGCGTGGCGACGCCAGACCAGGACTGCAAGGGCGCGCCCGCGAGCCACGTCCCATTGACGAACGACCGGACCGGGGTAACGAGTTGGCTTCGCAAAGGGGGCTGTTTCGGGCAAGGTGCGCTCTACGAGAGAGACGGAATGGCACGCCAATGACCTCGATCGAGCTGTGGAATCACTGCGAGAACCCGTACCCGTTCGTCCCGGCGGAAGAGCTGGACGCGGCGCCGGCGGTGCGCGCCAGCCTGCCCAATCGTTATTGCGATCCGCGCATCGCAGCGCAGCTCTATGACGAGATCTTCGACGAGTACCGCCTGTGCGACGAACTCGGCCTGCACATCGTCACCAACGAGCATCATTCCGGCATCAACAATCTGTGGGCCGCGAGCCCGGTCATCACCGGCATCGTTGCGCGGCTTACGCAGAAGGTGCGCATCCTGTCGCTCGGCACGCTGATCACGGTGCGGCCCGACCCGGTGCGCGTCGCCACCGAGTATGCCACGATCGACGTGCTCAGCCGGGGGCGGCTGGATATCGGCTTCGTCAAGTCGGGCGCCACCGAAATGGTGTCCGGCGACGCCAACCCGATGCGCATCCGCGAGCGCGAATGGGAAGCCATCGACCTGATCGAGAAGACCCTCACCAGCCATGACGGCCCGTTCAGTTGGGAGGGCAAATTCTTCCAGCATGCGCACGTCAATGTCTGGCCGCGCTGCTGGCAGCAGCCGCGTCCCGAATTCTGGGCTGCCACCAGCGATTTCCCCACCTGCGCCGAACTCGGCCGCCGCGGCATCGTCAATACGCTATTGTTCGGCGGCTATACGCGCACGAAGCAGGCGTTCGATACCTACAAGCGGGCGCGTGCCGAAGCGGGGCTGCCTGCCCCCGGGGAAGACCGGTTTTCCTATATGGCGTTCTGCTATGTCGGCGATACGGATGCCGAGGCGCAGCGGGTAGGGCAGAAGATTCCCTGGTTCCTGACTGTCAGCATGAAAAGCCAGCCGCAGATGTCGAAGTTCCAGCCCGGGCAGATTCTGCCGGAAATGGCGCCTGCCGCGTGGCGACAGGGCGCGTCCAAGCGGCCGAGCAATCTGGATGTCGCATCGCTGATCGCGCAGGGCCAAATGTTCTCTGGCAATCCCGATACCGTGGTGCGGCAGATCAAGGATTTTCGGCGGCGCGTCGGGGGTGTGGGGCGGATCATCATGATGACGCGCCAGGGGCTGGTAACGCACGCGGAAGCGGAGAAGAGTTTCAAACTGACCGCGCGCGAAGTGCTGCCGCAATTGCAGGATTTGTCGCCCGTCGAGGAAATGGGGCCGGCGACCGCGGAGGCCGGGTCGTGAAAAGCGCATGCCGCCGCCCGGCGCAGGCGACTATCGGACGCGCCTCGTCCGGGTCGGACCTGGCCCGGAAAGCGACGCTCGACCGGCCTGGCCGCATTGCCGCGGAACGCGCCTCGTCCATTCGGGCAGATTGCCAGGTCGACCCCACCCATGACGGGGTTGCGTCGTGAACAAGATGCGCGCCGGCCAGCTCGATCTGGACGTTTTCCGCCGCGGCGAGGGACCACCGATTTTGCTGATCCACGGCGTTAACCCGATCAGCCCGAAAGCGCCGTTCGTCGACATGCTGGCGCGACACGGCACCGTCATCGCGCCGTCGCATCCGGGCTTTGGTGCATCCGAGCGGCCGGCCGACTTCGATACGATATACGACCTCGTCAACCTCTATCGCGACGTGCTGGACGCGATCGATGCGCCACGCGTCAGCGTGATCGGCTTCAGCTTCGGCGGCTGGATCGCGGCAGAACTTGCCGTCGGCGGCGCTGCGAGGCTCGATCGTCTGGTGCTGGTCGATGCGGTGGGCATCAAGCTTGGCGGACGAGAGCAATGCGACATCGCGCATTTTTTCAATACCGAGCCGGCGGAACTGACCAGTAGGGCGTGGCACGATCCGGCACGCCGGCCGGAGGGCATTTACGGCCTGGGCTGGCAGGCAACGATCAACGATGCGATGAGCGATGCCGAGATGATTACGCTGGCTCGCAATTGGGATTCGCTCTGCCTCTATGGCTGGAAGCCGCATATGTTCAATCCGCAGCTTGCCTTCTGGCTGCGGCGCATCGCCGTGCCGACGCTGGTGCTGTGGGGCGCGTCAGACCGCATCGTGACACCCGAATACGGCCAGGGCTATGCACAACAGATTCCCGGCGCGGCCTTCCGCGCAATCCCACGCGCCGGCCATCATCCGGAACTGGAGCAAGCGGAGGAATTCGTGCGGCATGTCGCTGACTTTCTGCGGGACGGGACGTGACGCATGCCGATGTTCGTTATTCGGAACGATGGCGCCGTGCCGGCAGGCCAGGAGGTGAAGCTGACGCGACGCACGCCTGCGATCGTCGCGGCGGATGCGGCTTGCGTGGATTGGTTCTGCCTGGGCGATCCCGAGGCGGCACGCCACGCGGGACACAACGTCGTGGCGTTGCACGATGGCTGGTACGCCGATGATGCCGGCGGCGGCGTTGCGATCTTTGGCCCCTACTGGGAAATCCGCGATACGCCGTTTTCCGTGCGCGAGGCGGCGCCCGACCCCGGCCTGGCGCGGCAGCAACACGGCGGCGAAGAAGTGGTCAACGTCCGCAAGGCTATTTTCGGCGCCTGAAAGTCGGTGCTATCGCTGTCATGGCATGTTGCCTGGCGATCGGTGGCGTGCACGCCCAGACTGAAACCGAGACGCGCCATGTGCACCCCGTTGTGGCGCCGGCCACGGCGAGCACGCGTCGCACCGTCCTACCGGAGCCTTCATGCGCCGTTCAGCTTTCTGTTTTCTCCTCGCCGTCCTGCTTTTCGCCGCGCCGGCATTGGGGCAGGCACGGACCATCCTCGCGGCCGTCCCGATCAGCCGCATGGATCTGCACTGGTGGCGCGAACGATTTGACAAGAAGCAGATCGAACTCACCATTCATCATCCTGCCCTGGTGTTCTACGGCGATTCCATCACCCAGGACTGGGAACGGCATGGTCCGCCGCCATGGGCCGATTTCGAGCCCGTATGGCAGCGGTTCTATCGCGACCGCAACGCGGTGAACCTTGGCTTTGTCGGCGATACCACCGCCAATCTGCTGTGGCGCATAGAGCATGGCGAGGCAAGCGGTATCGATCCGAAAGTCGCCGTGATCCTGATCGGCGCGAACAATCTCGGATACCTGCACTGGTCGGCGGATGACACAGTGACGGGCATCGATACGATCGTCCATGAGCTGCGCCAGCGCCTGCCGCACACGAAGTTGCTTTTGCTCGGCATCCTGCCGTCGGACCGCACGGCCTGGGCAACGGAAACAACGCTGGAGGTGAACCGGCGCCTGGCACAGCAATACACCCACGACGAAAACGTGACATTCCTCGACGTCGGCCACGTGTTCCTCCGAAGCGGCGAGCTGGACCGCAATCTTTTCTTGGATCCGAAAGAAACGCTACCGCAACCACCATTGCATCCAACGGCACAAGGCCAGGCCTTGATGGCGGCGGCGATGGAGCCGGCGCTGGCGTCATTGCTCGGCGATCACGCGCATCACTGACAAGCCGCGCGGCGCCATCGCGACGCACGGCCGCGCATCTGCACACGGCGCTCACCCGGCCAGCAGCGTCCGCATTGCCACGGTACGTTCGAACAAACGCAGCAGCACACGGATCGCACGGCCACGATCGCTTTCCAATTTCGGGTCCTTCTCCAGCAGCAGGGACGCATCGCGGTCGGCCATGTGCAGCAGGCCCTCATGCTCCACCGGGTCGGCCAGCCGGAAGCCTGGAGCGCCGGCCTGACGGGTGCCGAGCAAGTCGCCGCCACCGCGCAATCGGAAATCCTCGTCGGCGATCAGGAAACCATCCTCGGTGTCGCGCAGCAGCATCAGGCGGCGCCGCGCGGTTTCATTCACCCAGTCCTCATGGACGAGCAAACAATAGCTGGCCTCGGCACCGCGCCCGACCCGGCCGCGCAACTGATGCAACTGGGCCAGGCCGAAGCGTTCCGCATGCTCTATCACCATCACCGACGCCCGCGGCACATCGACGCCGACCTCCACCACCGTGGTCGCCACCAGCAGCCGGGTACGCCCTGCCGCGAAATCCGCCAGGGCGGCCTCGCGCGCTTCCGGGGTCTGGCGGCCGTGGGCGAGGCCGACGCGGTCGCCAAACCGCGCAGCCAAGGCGGCGAACCGCTCCTCCGCCGCGGCGAGATCGAGCGCCTCGCTCTCCGCCACCAGAGGACACACCCAATAGACCTGCGCACCCTCTTCCAGCTTGCGTACCACCCCCTCCAGCACCTCCGGCAGCGTGCCAAGCGAGTGCAGCGTGGTGCGGATCGGCAGCCGTCCCTGAGGTTTCTCTGTCAGGCGGGATACATCCATCTCGCCCCACTGGGTCAGCAGCAGCGTGCGGGGAATCGGAGTGGCGGTCATCACCAGGACGTCGGTTTGCTCACCCTTGCCGCCGAGCAACAGCCGCTGATCCACCCCGAAACGGTGTTGTTCGTCGATCACCGCCACCGCGAGGTCGCGATAGATCACCGTCTCCTGGAACAAGGCGTGGGTGCCGACCACCATCGCGATGGAACCGTCGGCCAGGCCGCGCAGCAAACGGGATCGCTCGCGTCCCTTGATCGCACCAGACAGCAGCGCCACCGGCACCGGCGAGAGATGCGACAGCGTGCGATGGTGCTGGCGCGCGAGCACCTCGGTGGGTGCCATCAACGCTGCCTGGGCGCCACCCTCCACGGCACGCAACATGGTGAGCAAGGCGACCAGGGTCTTCCCGGACCCGACGTCGCCTTGCAACAGGCGAAGCATACGGCGCGGGGCGCCCAGATCGGCGTCGATGTCGCGCAACGCGCGCACCTGGGACGCCGTCGGGGCAAAGCCGAAGCGTTGCAGCGCCTTGCCGCGCAGGACGCCATCGCCGGCAAGCATGCGGCCAGGGCGGGCACGCACCCGGCCGCGGACCACGCCAAGCGCGACCTGCCCTGCCAGCAGTTCGTCGTAGGCGAGGCGTACGCGTGGCCGATCGGACGGTGGTTCGGCGGGGGTCTGGAGCAAGCGCAAGGCGTCCGCGAACGATGGCCATTTTTCGCGCCGGAGCAAGGCGGGATCGTGCCATTCCGGAAATGCCGGCAGGCGCGACAATGCCTGGCGCATGGCTCCGGCCACCTGCCGTGGCCACAATCCCGCGGTGAGCCGCCAGACCGGCTCGATCACCGGCATCCGGTCGGCCATCGCCAGCGACAGGACATGCTCTGGATGCGGGATCGTTATGCGGCCGTTGAATGCTTCCACCTTGCCCGAGACCAGAAGCCTGGCACCCGGGGGCATTTGCTCCTGCCGCTTCGCCGCAACCTTCTCATGCGCAACGAAGAACACCAGGTCGGCAATGCCTGAGGCGTCCTTCACCACCACCCGCCAGGGCTGGCGAGGATTGGCAGGCGGTTCGTGGCGCACGACCTCCACCGACAACGTCGCTACAGTGCCGGGCTGCGCTTGCGCGATCGCCGGGCGTGCGCGCCGGTCAGTGTAGGATTCCGGAAGATGGAACAGCAGGTCGATCACGCGGTTGCCGCCCGTTGCCTTGGCGATCAGAGTCGCGACGGCGGGGCCCACGCCACGCAGCGTGGTCAACGGCAGGAACAAAGGGGCAAGGGGATCAGGCTGCATGCTCTAGGTCCGCAGCGTTGTGATGCCGCACGCCCCCACTTCGCAAGGCCAGGACGGCGGATGGCGGGGGCCGTCTCGCGGCGCCCCATCGGACCATGAGTTCAGCGGCCTCGCGCGCCTCGCCCACGCCCGCCTCGCGGCATGCCCGTGCGTGGGTGCGCCTGCCGTCCGGTCGCCGCCTGAATTTGCTCGATCCCACACCGTTCGACTGGGCGGACGAAGACCTCGCGCTGGGCCTGGCACGCACCTATCGCTGGGGGGGACATTCCTCATGGCCGCTGCCATTGTCGGTCGCGCAACATAGCCTGCTTGTGCTGGCCTTGCGCCGCGACCGCAGCGCCACCGGCCTGTCGGATGCGACGGCGCGTCGCGAACTGCTGCATGACGCCGACGAAGGCTTGCTCGGATTCGATCCGATATCGCCGCTGAAGCCGTTTCTGGGGTCGGGTTATGCGGCGTTAGCCGCACGGTTGCAGGCGGCGATCGCGCAGCGTTACGGCCTGGACAAGTGGCAGCCCGACGAACGCCGCGCGCACAAGCAGGCCGACCGGATCGCCGCCGCATCGGAGGCCGTGCACGTGGCGGGCTGGAGTGCCGAGGAAGTGCGCCGCGTGTTGCGCATCACAGAACACCCGGTGGAGACCGATCCTCTGGCCGGCTGGTTCGACACGCCGCCGTGGCAGCCATGGGACGCAACGCTCGCGGCGGAGCGGTTCCTGCGCGTGCTGCAAGCCCTGTCTCGCCGCGTTTAGCAGAGCAATGTGATCCGGATTGTCCGCCTGGCCGGCCGCCGCAACGGACACGGCCGTCCCCATGGTGCGATCACCCCAGCGCGTCCGCGATCACCCGACGCGCCTCGATCGCGCGTGGCAACGCCTGATCGGGCGGCAGGTCCAGGGGCGCGGTGACGTTGAGGTGCGTCACACCCGCTTGCTGAAGCTCCTTCGCGGCTGAGATCCATGCCGCCGGTCCACCATCGCCGGCGACCAACGGCCCGCGTACCAGCAACGTCTCGGGATTCCGTCCTGCTTCAAGCATGTACTGCCGCAGCCGCGGCAGGTGCGGCGTCGGATCACCCATCGACATCCAGCCATCCGCCAATCTTGCGACCCGACGCAGCGCCGGCTCACCTGTTTCGGATCCGAACCACACTGGTATGGGCGGCAGGTTTGGGCGGTTGATCCCGACATTGTGGAGCTTGTGGTACTGCCCTCCGAACGTCACGTATGGCTGCGACCACAGCAGCTTCAACACCGTCACTTGCTCTTCCATCCGCCGCGCGCGGTTACGAAAGTTCTGGCCCAGCGCCTCGTATTCGGCCGCGTTCCAGCTCAAGCCGACACCCAGGGCGAAACGGCCGCCACTGAGCAAGGCGAGCTCCGCGGCCTGCTTGGCGACAAGCACCGTCGGCCACGCGGGCAGGATCAGAATGCCGGTGATAAAACGCAGCCGCTGTGTTGACGCCGCCAGGAAGCTGAACGTGACGAACGGATCGTAGAACGGACCGGCATATTGCCGGCTCGGCCGCTGCGGGTGTGTCCCCGCCGGCTGCGCCATGACGTGACCGCTGGTGGAGACGAAGTCGAAGCCGGCATCTTCCAACGCCTGGACATAGGCCGTCACCGCGCCGGCATCGGCGAAAGCCGTAATCGGCAGCGCGCTTCCGTATTGCATGGAGGACCTCCCGTCGACCGGGCAAGTCTGATCGCGACCGCTGCAATCAGGCAATGGCGATCTGTCACCGGGCGTCGGAGCGGATCCGGAACGCAGCTTCTGTCCGGCCGGTGCCTTTACTGCGCTGGCGCCCGCAATTCGGGTGCGGTGGTCGGCGTCAACTCCGGCGGCATGTCGCTCTCCTGCATGCCGCGTCCGCCAAGCTTCTGCACCAGCTTCACCGCCACCGTATTGCCGAACACGTTCACCGCGGTGCGGCCCATATCCATGAACGCATCGACGCCGGCGATAATGGCGATCGCCTCGATCGGAAGTCCGACCGCCGTCAGCACCGTTGCCAGCGCGACCAGGCCGCCCGAGGGCACGTTGGCGATTCCCTTGCTGGCGATCATCGCCGTTATGATGATGGTCAGCTCGGATGACCAGGTAAGTTGCAAATGATACGCTTCGGCGAGGAAGGTGGTCGCGAGTGTGATGTACAGCGTGCTGCCGTCGAGGTTGAAACTGTAGCCGAGGGGCAGCACCAGTGACACCACCTTGTTCGGCACGCCCATGGCCTCCAGCTTTTCCATGTGCACCGGCAGCGTCACTTCGGAAGACCGGGTGGTGAAGCCCAAAAGAACAGGTTCGAGGACACGTCTGGTAACAGCAACGGGGTTTTCGCCGATCACAGCCAATACCGCCCAGAACACCAGGACCATCGCGATCAGGCCGACGTACATAAGACCGATCAGCTTCGCGAGGGCGCCGATGGTCGCTGGCCCCTGGGTGGCGAACAACCATGCCATGATGGCAAAGATCGCATAGGGAGCGGTCGCGACGATCCAGCCGACGACGCGGAACATCGTTGCCATCACGGCCTCGAGCAAAGCAACGATCGGCTGGCCTGTCTCGCCGATCCGGGCCAGTCCAAGGCCGAACAGCACTGCGAACACCAGCGTCGGCAGCACATGCTGCGCCGCCATGGCGGCGATCGCGTTGGTCGGGATCAGGTCGAGCAAATACCGCGTCCAATTCACCGACAATGCCAGGTTTGTCGGGATCTTCCCGGTGGCGACGACATTGGCGCCGGCACCGGGATGGAACACGCCGTTGACACAGAGCGCGACCACAATGGCGAAGAACGATGCAAGGTAGAACCAGACGAACGCAATCACCGCCACACGGCCAAGCTGACGAGCGTTCTCGCCCATGCGATACACGCCCAGCGTTACCGCAGAGAAGATCAGCGGGATGACGATCATCTGGATCGCCTGAATGAAGGCGGTCCCGATCGGCTGCAGATTTTTGCCGAGGGTCGGCCACTCCAGGCCGATCAGCAGGCCAAGCAGGAGACCGGCCAGCATTTGCAGCGGCAGAGTGGAACCATGGCGCGCCGGCGTGCCGTGTGATGGGGCGACCACGTTGTCCCTCCGATTTGCAGGTGTGGACGCCCCAATTGCAGCGGCTTTCCCACGGACGCATTGATGTACGTCAAGGGGAAGGCCGCGCCGCTTGCCTTCCCCTGAAGCGGCCAGCACGCTGCTCGCCGGCACGCAATCAGGAGGCGATCCGATGCCCGACCCGCTCCGCGACTCGTTGTGCGCTTCCGTCGACGGCACCGTGCTGATGGGGCACATGGGGGAGTTTGCCCGCTGGGTGAAGCTGTCGGGCACGCCGGACGAGCTGACCAGCCTGCAATACGTGAAGGCAAGACTGGACGCGTACGGATATCGAACCGAGTTGCTGCACCACGACGCCTATATCAGCCTGCCGGGACGCGCACGCGTGGATGTGGACAATCAGGCGCTGACCAGCATCACGCATTCCTTTTCGCGATCATCGCCGGCCGAGGGCGTGACGGGACGATTGGTCTATGTCGGCGATGGTGCGGCGGAAGACTTTGCCGGCAAGGATGTGCACGGGGCCATTGTGCTGACCGAAGGCATCGCCAGCCCGGGGCAGGCGGCGAATGCATCGCGAGCCGGGGCCGTAGGGCAGGTCCAGATCAGCCCACATGAGCATTTGCATGAGATGTGTGTCTCGCCGGTCTGGGGCAGTCCTTCGGCAGAGACGGAAGCGCAGTTGCCAACCACCGTTGTGTGCACGGTCTCCAACGCCGACGGCGGCAAACTGCGGGACCGGTTGGCGCGCGGAGAGCAATCGCGGGTCACGCTGCATGCGGAAGTGGACAGCGGCTGGCGGCAGACGCCGATCCTGGTGGCGGAACTGGATGGACCGGATGCCGACGGCCCGTTCGTGTTGTACTCCGGCCATCATGACACCTGGTACTACGGCGTGATGGACAATGGCGCCGCGAACGCGACGATGCTGGAAGTCGCGCGTCTGATGGCATCACAGCAGGCAAAATGGCGGCGCGGATTCCGGCTGTGCTTCTGGTCCGGGCATTCGCACGGGCGTTATTCGGGGTCCACCTGGTATGCGGACCAGCATTGGGACGAATTGGAGCGGCGTTGCGCGGTCCACGTCAACGTCGATTCCACCGGCGGCATCGGCGCCACGGTGCTGGAGCATGCCGCATCGGCTCCGGAGTTGCTGGCGCTGGCCGGCGAGGCGATCGGCGAGCAGACGGGCGCGAAATATCTCGGCAAGCGGATGTCGCGGTCGTCGGACCAGTCGTTCTGGGGCATCGGCATTCCCGCCATGTTCGGCGCATTGAGCGAGCAACCGCCGGCACCGGTGAAGATGCGCAACGCACTCGGCTGGTGGTGGCACACGCCGCACGACACGCTGGACAAGATCGACGAGAAGAACCTGGTGCGCGACACCAAGGTATTCGTGCATACGCTGTGGCGACTGCTGTCGGACCCGGTGGTGCCCCTTGATTTCGTCACCCATGCGCGCGCGCTGGAGGAGGAGTTGGCGAAGATCGCCGAGGTGCTCCAGGGACGCTTCGCGGTGACCGGGATGACGGAGGCGGCACGAAAGCTGCGAGATGCGGCGGCGGCTGGTGGTCATGATGACGCGGCGCTGATGCGGGCATCGCGTGCGCTGGCACCGGTGTATTACACGTCGGGCGATCGATTTGCCCACGATCCGGCTTTGCCACTGCCTGCCTGGCCGGTACTTCAGCCGTTGCGCGACCTGGCGAAAACCACGCCAGGGAGCGATGCGGCGCATGTGCTGGCGGTCAGCGCGGTGCGTGGGCGAAACCGGTTGATGTACGCGCTCCGGGAAGCCACGGCTGCATTAGGCGCGAGCTAGGCGCGTTCGCTGTTTCACACGACCAGGCCGCCGCTCACATGCAGTGCCTGGCCGGTTATGTAGGCGGCGGCGGGTGAGGCGAGGAACGACACGGCGGCCGCCACATCCTCCGGCGTACCGATCCGGCCAAGTGGAATTCGCTCCACCTGCTTCGCCAGCACCGCGGGATCGATGGCGCGATGCGCGCCGCTGTCCTTGCGGATGAACCCCGGCACCACGGCGTTCACGGTCACGCCGCGCGGCGCCAGTTCAATTGCCAGCGCCCTCACCAGCGCTTCCAGCGCGGCCTTGGCCCCGGCTGAAGCGGGGAACAAAGTTATATCCGGACGGAACACATGCGCCGCGAAACTGGAGACCGCGACGACTCGCGGATTGCGGCTGGGGACGAAATGCGGAATCGCGGCACGAACCAGGCGAAAGAAGGCGCCGTGTATGGCTGACATCGACGTTGCCATGGCTGGGTCCGACAGATCCGCCAGCGGCGTGCGGTCCGCGAACCCGGCGTTGCTGACCAGCACGTCGAGACCGCCGTATTGCTCCACAGCGCGCGCGACCAGGCTCGCTGCAACGTCGGGTTCGGCAAGATCGCCGAGGGCGATGGCAGCGGCGGCACCGGCGGAACGCACGTCCGCGGCCACTGCCTCAACGGCATCGCGATTGCGGCGCGTGTGCAGCAGCATGGCGCTGTCCGGGGCGGCAAGCGCACGGCAGATCGCAGCCCCGATGCCGCTCGCCGCACCAGTAACCAGAATGACCGACTGATATTTCATAACGGCGGCGCTCTTGCAGTCGGAAGGATCAGTCTGATCGTGTTGCCTGGTGCGGCAGAACGCGCGTCATCACAGCGTATACCGCGTGAATTCCCGTTGCAGCGCCGGCAGTGGACAGATGTCCATCCAGCCCTCGCCCGGTTGCATCACCACCATCATGACACTGGCCGAGAGATTGTCGCCGCTCGCGGCCGGTCGCGGCGGCCGGCACACGGAATAAGGTGTGCCGAAATCATCGAACAATGCTGCCTTCAGATCGTCGATGCCGATCCGCCCACGCTTCGGTGCCAGCAAGCCACGCACGCGCTGCGCGCGATAGGCGGAATCAGGCGTTGTCGCCAATCCGGTGTCGTGCAGCTTTGCCAGCGCGGCCGCATGCTCGAAATGGTTGGCATGCACCAGCAAGCCGGCGTCCGGCTGCAACAGGAAGCTGTCATCGGGAGCGCTTTCGATGTCCAGCGCGGCGCCACCGGCATGGCTGAGCATTACATTGTTGGAGACCCATTTCGGGGTTGCATAGACCGCCTGGATTGCCAGGGCAAAATGTTCGCTTTCCAGAACGCGGCGGCGCAGCAGCACCAACGGCACGCCGAGCCGCTTGCCGTCGCGGTCGGAGCCAAGGAAATTCGCGGTCAGCCCGATGCCCGCCGCGTTCATGCCGCAACGTGCCAGTCCGCCGGCCTCGGTGAAGGTGAGCAGTGCGGGGCCTCGGTCCGGACGGATCCGCAACACCACGCCGGTTTCGGCGCATTCGGCCCGCCAGTCCCAGTTCTGCGCATGCAGCACCGCGCCGCCGGATGCTTCCGGCAATACCACCGCGCCGGTGCAGCCGTCTTGCTCCGCCGCCAATCGCGCCTGCGCCAGCAACTCGGTGCGCGCATTCACCACCACCACATGCTCCAATGGGCAGCGTGCGCCCTCCGCAATGCCGCGCATCTCTTCCAGGTACAGTGGCTCGAATCGCTCGATGATGGGGAGCAACGTTTCGACCAGGGAGCGTACCCGCTCGGTTCCCAGCCGCTGCTGGCCGAACGCCGTCAGGTAGATGTCGGCCGAGCGGCGGATCCGCTCCGCGGCCGCCTCGCCATATTGCCGGCCACGTTCACGCGGCGCGCCGGAGAGATCGATCAGTGGAAACGGCGGCACCATCGGCAATCCTTTCAGCCCGGGACGTAGTGCGGCAGCGCGTACCGCCGCCGCACCGTAGCACGCTCGGAACTAGGCGCCGACGATCACATTGCCGAACCGCTCAAAGGTCTTGCCGTTCCATTTCTCCAACTGCATAGCCTTGATCGGATGATAATTGGTCGAGCTGATGTTGATCGAGATGCCTGGCAGCAGCAACGGGTTGTGGTCGTCGTGGAAGTTCGTCGCCTGCTTGAGGATGTTCTGGCGCGAGAAGTCGCCCTTGCACTGCTTCAGCACCTTGAGCATCGTGTCGCTGACGGCATAGGCAGCGATGAAGCCGCCATCGGTCTGGTCGGCGCCCGGCAGATACTTGTTCATGAACGCCCGCCATTCCTGCATGCCGGCGTCGTTGGCGAATGCCGGGTCGGTCGGGTCCTTCAGATAGCCGGCGCTGATCATGCCGATGCAGTTCTGCGGCCCTGCCGGATTGATCACCGGTCATGAAGAACATCGGCGTCCAGTTCAGGTCGTGCACCTTGCGGATCGCCTGCGCGGCGAACTTCGGCGTCGCGACCACGAGCAATACGTCGGCCCCCGATGCCTGCAACGTCGCGATCTGGCTATCCACCGTGGGATCGGTCACTTCGTAAGTGGCCTCGGTGACCATTTTTGAATATTTGGCACCGAGCACATCCTTCACGCCGGCCGGATAGTCCTTGCCGAAATCGTCGTTCTGATAGAGAATCGCCATCTTGGCGTTCGGCTTTTGCTCCAGCATGTATTTGGTATAGATCTGCGCCTCGGTGCGATAGCTTGGCTGCCAGCCGATGGTCCATGGGAACTGCTTGTAGTTGCCCCATTTGTCCGCTCCGGTGGCGACGTACAGCATCGGCACCTTGTGCTGGTTCATGTAGCGTTCGATCGCGCTGTTCGTGGGCGTGCCCAGCGTGTTGAAGGTGAACGCAACCTGGTCTTCCTCCACCAACTGACGGATGTCTTCCACCGTCCTCGGCGGGCTGTACCCGTCATCCAGCGAAATAAAGTTTATCTTTCTCCCGCCGACCCCGCCTTGCTCATTCGCCATCTTGTTGAAATAGGCTTGCTCCAGCTTGCCGAGCGAGCTGTAGGCGGAAGCCGGCCCGCTGTACGGATTGGTGTGGCCGATCTTGAGTTCCGTCGCCGTCACACCCGGTGTATCCGCCGCCGATGCCCCGCGTCCGGTCGCTGCCCCCGCCGCCGCTGCCACGCCGGCCGCCAGCACTGCACGTCTCCGAATCATTCCCGTTCCCTTCCGAAAACGGGCGGCCAAAGCGCCGCCCGCCCCGGACCCTATCAGGTACTTGTCGCTTCGATAATATCCCCAAAGAAAACCCAGGTCTTGCCGTCCCACCGCATCAGCCGCATCGCCTTCACCGGGCGGTGGTCGGTATGGCTGGTGCTGGCGGTGATCCCCGGCAGGGCCGTCGGCAGCGGCAGGTTATGCAGGCTCTCGGCCTGCTTCATGATGTTGGCGCGGCTGAAGTTGCCTTTGCATTCCCGCAATACGTGCAGCATGACGTTGGATGCGGTATAGGAATAGACGTAGTTGAGATCCGTCAGGTCCGCACCCGGCATGTGTTTGGCCATGAAGTCGCGCCACCCCTGCATCGCCGGGTCGTTATCCCACTGGTGGTCCGTGGGGTCCTTCAGCCAGTTGGTGCTGATCAGCCCAACCGCCTTCTCCTGGCCGGCCGGCGTGATCACCGCGCCGACGGAGACCGAGACGTTGGTCATGATGAACAACGGCTGCCACTTGAGGTCGTAGACCTTGCGAATCGCCTGGGCGGCGAATTTCGGTGCCGCCACCACCACCAGCACGTCTGCTCCGGTCGCCTGCAATTGGGTGACCTGGCTGTCGATCGTCGCGTCCGTCGGTTCATAGCTGGCGGTGGTAACCAACTTGGAATAACGGTCGCCGAATCCCGTTTGCAGGCCGCCAAGGTAGTCCTTGCCGAAATCGTCGTTCTGATAGAGTACGGCGACTTTGGGATTCGGCTTCTGCTGCAGGATGTACTTGGCATAGATCTGCGACTCGGTACGGTAGTCCGGCTGAAAGCCGGTGGTCCACGGATACAGCTTGTAATCGCCCCATTTCGCCGCGCCTGTAGAAACAAACAGATGCGGCACTTTGCGTTGGTTTACATAGCGCACGATCGCTGAGTTGGTCGGCGTACCCAAAGTATTGAACAGGAATGCAACGTGATCTTCTTCGATGAGCTGGCGGACATCCTCGACGGTCTTGGGCGGACTGTAGCCGTCGTCCAGCGAGATGAAATTGATCTTTCGCCCGGCGACGCCGCCCTCATCATTCACCATTTTGAAGAACGCAGTCTCCAATTTCCCGATCGGACTATAGGAAGAAACCGGGCCGCTGTACGGCATGGTGTTGCCGATCTTGATTTCGGTGGCCGTGACGCCGGGGGTCTCCTCGGCCTGTGCCTGCCGCCATCCCGCTGCCGCCGCGGCTGCTCCGGCCGCGATTACCGTCCGTCTCCTGATCATTTGCCATTTCCTCCCTGACATTATGTGCCGCGCGAATACGCCGCGACGCCAGGATAACCAGGAACGCGCGGCAACAACAACCGATCTAGTGGCGGCGACCCGCGATCCCCGGCCGGAACAAGAAGGCCAGCGGCACGACCGCAAAGGACGCCACCGCCGTGACGGTGAACACGTCGTCGTATGCCAGAATTGCCGCCTGCTGATTGAGCATGGCATTCACCAGGCCGCCGGTCAGGCTGCCCACCGTGCTGCCGGCGTAGCCAAGCGCCTGCAACGAGTGATGGTACTGCGCCAGCAGATTGGTGTACGGCTGGTCCAGCGGCGACAGATGGGTGGCCAGATAGGCGCGATGCACCTGCAGGCGGTTGGCGGTGATCGCCGTGGCGATGGAAATCCCGGTTGAACCTGCGATGTTGCGGAACATGGAATAGAGCGCCGTCGCATCGGTATTCAGCGCCCGCGGCAGCGTCGCATAAGCCATCGTACTGTTCGGTACAAACAGAAATCCAAGACCGATGGTTTGATAGGCGCGGATCCAGGCGAGCCAGCCGAAATCGACATTCGGCGCCAGTCGTGCGGCATAAAGCGACGCGCTCCCCAGCAGCATGAAGCCGAGCGCGATCACCAGCCGCGTCGAGATATTGGGCAGCACGACGCGCGCCACGAGCGGGATCAGCACGATCATCAGCGCGCCCCCTGGTGACAACGCGAGACCAGTCAGCAGCGCGGTGTAGCCAAGCCACGCCTGGGCCAGCAGCGGGATCAGGACCAGACTGGAATAGAGACTGAGTCCTATCCCGAACACCATGATCGAGCCGACCGCAAAGTTGCGGTCGCCCAGAGCACGCAGGTTGACGATCGGCCGTTCGGTCAGCAGCAGCCAGCACACGGCGCCTATCAAAGCGGTTGCGGCAACCAGTGCCGCCAGCCGAATGACCGGGGAGGCGAACCAGTCGTTGTCCTCGCCACGGTCCAGCATGATCTGCATCGAACCAAACCCGATCGCGATCAGCGACAGCCCGACGTAGTCCATGTCGATCAGCCGGGCGCGGTCGGCTTTGACCCAGGGCGGGTCTTCGACGAGCTGTGCCACGGTGACGAACGCCAGGATGCCCATCGGAACATTGATCAGGAACACCCAGCGCCAGGACCAGGTGTCCGTCAGCCAGCCTCCCAGCGTCGGCCCCAGGACGGGGGCGAAGATGATGCCGAAGGCGACGATGGAAAACGCGCGGCCACGCTGCGAAGGTTCGAATGTGTCGAGGATGATGGATTGCTGGTTCGGCTGCAGACCGCCGCCGAAAAACCCCTGCATCAGGCGAAACACCACAAGCTGGCTCAGGCTGGTGGCGACGCCGCACATGAAGGAGCAAATGGTGAACATCGCGATGCAGAGCAAGAAGTATTGTTTGCGCCCGAGTACGCGGCCGAACCAGCCGGAGATCGGCACGACGATGCCGTTCGCGACCAGATAGGAAGTCAGTGCCCAGGTCGCGTCGTCGTAGCTGGCGGACAGGCTGCCAGCGATATGCGGCAGGCTGACGTTGACGATGGTGGTGTCCAGCACCTCCATGAACGGCGCCAGCGTCACCACGACTGCGATCAGCCACGCGCTGGCGCGCGGATGAAACGCCGCGTGACTCAAATCGCGGCTGCCGGATGGTGGACGCGGCCTCGCAGGACGCGCCCGTTTGCCGCGCCGCGGGACAGATCAGGCGAGAGCGACCCGGCTCGCAGGTTCCCGCTCACCTCACCTCTTCCCGTCCTGCGGGCGTGAGGATGCAAGGTGCACCACCGGTTCAACCGACAGCCC
>Ga0335072_10006577_pt1 | contig 16973 bp, 17 predicted proteins | sample Lox_Sample_21_FD_206725 | JGI IMG/M metagenome (GOLD analysis project Ga0335072, IMG submission 206725) | Soil microbial communities from Loxahatchee National Wildlife Refuge, Florida, United States - Lox_Sample_2.1 | ecosystem: Environmental > Terrestrial > Soil > Wetlands | place: USA...
TCGACCTTTTACCCCAGTAGATGCCTGTGGATTTAGCTGCCTGTGGATTTAGCTACCTTTGTTGCCGTTGCCAGAGGCCGCCACAGTCGCCGTAAATTCTTGACCGAATTCCTCCAACTCACGAGGCTAAGTCAAGTGCGCGGACAGAGTGTAACATGAAATGTCGACTTGTGTTAGGCACCAACTCCCCAACAAGGCCCCGAATATGATGTTGCAATGTTGCAAATAACCGGTCTGTCCGGCCAGCAAGCATCAGGAGATTCAAAGGTCAACAAGTCCATACAAGATTCCAGCACTTTCACGAAGAGTCCAACTCACCTCTTGAAAGCTAAGAACCAGCATTTCAGCAAAGTTGCCGTCAGCAGTCACCCTCGGTTGAAAATGGCTTCAATCCATCTTTGGCATTGCAATTCCTTTGCTCGGGATTCCAAAAATGGCGAATGCGCTCAACATGACGCCCAACGATGGCATAATACCAAAGACAACCCCCAATAAGCCCTGGCATCTTGCGCTCCGCCTGCACACGGCATCTAGTTCCTCCAGACTATCGTGTTCCTCGAACATACGCAACACAGCTACGGGAGTTTCCTATCCATCACACCCTAGCCACAGCAGACATTGCTACGGGAGCCAGGGAACCATGCAAATGCTCCTCATATTCTTTACCGGATTTGATGGCGTTACCGGAGTCGGGAGACTTAAGGGAGTGGTGACGGGGCGACAAGCGCATTCGCAAAGGCCTTGACCACCCAGCCCCAACGCCTAGATGTTGGATAAGGCAGCTCATACTGTTGGACAGGTAAGTGCCGAAGAGACTCGCTATGCCGATAGGGTGTGGCTGCTGCTCCTTCCAAGCACGGATAAAGATGTCGATCATGCCGAAGAATCGGCCACAATGACCATTGACTTTCGCATTCGTGCGGGCCCCGGGTCAAGCTACGGGCTCCAAAGAACCGAGACTTATAGCATTGGATCTTACCAGCTTATCCGCATCTCACCGTCTATTCCGGCGTATCTTGATATTGAATTGTACGTCTTTTGACCTGGAGTCACGAGCTGACATAAAGTAAGGAGGAATCCGAGACGGGATTTGGTCACTTCGTTGGGCTTTGGGAAGGGGAGATGACACCGGTGCCTGAGAAATGAGAGTAAGCTGGCCATATGTGCTACGAGAGCAGTGTACTAGACATGCCACGAAAGGAGCGCGACGCATTTTGTTCGTTGTTGAAGATAACTTCACATTTTTGTTTAACATGCTTCACGTTCGGGAGTAGAGAGGTAATCAGTGACACTATGCCGTTCTGTCATTCGTAGGCTTGCTTAGTAAATAACCAAGATTGTCAAGTCAATGGATAGTAAAGTTCATGGAGAAGTTTGCGATCTAGGCAAGTTTGTGAGGGGCCAGATAGATTGAGGTGATCGAGGTCAACAACGGGTATCGTTCTGGAAGAAGAACAAATGACTTGGCAAAGCCCTTTTGTACCCTTCTACCCATGCACAAGTCCTCCACGGTGGAATAGGGAGGGCAGTGTTTGGTAATGAGAAGGTTCGGATCAATATTGGCACGATAGACGAAATGTCTCCTTCAGACATCGCGCATGGAATGAGCAAGCGATGCTGTACACACAGATGCCGTTATGAATTGTTTGTCATGATCAGCTACTCTCTTTTCTTCATGTATGGGCACCTGGGGATTTGCTGGATGTAGAGTTTCAGATTCGAGCAATTGGCTGACTTGGACTCGTCTTCTGAGCTTAGAGTTTGCTGAATGATGCCATTTCCAGTGCTTGGAGAACCTCAAAGCCTGTATAACTTGATCATCTGTATGATTCTTTAAGCGCCCTTAACATGTCCATTTTCATCTTCGCCTTCACCATCACACACAACTCCTGATTTACGCAGTATCCCTCTTCCCCTCCTTGACCTCCTTCAATGCCTTCATCGTACCGTGGAGAGCGTGTCTATGGTTTCTTCGGAACTTTGGGTCTGTGCCTTTGAGGGAGGGGTATCGGTGGGTCTTTGGCTTCTTGATCCTGTACATCGAGCGCTTCGTCAGTAATGGTGTACATAGGGATTTGGCCAAGTTGTTGATAACGGCTTTTAATGGTTGCGCGCAGAGACTTGTTCATGGCTGGTGAGGAATGAGAGGCGGCTTGCATACCCGTTCCTGTGCGCCTTTTTGGCTTGGTTGTGTTGAGACGAGTTCTTTGACTCTGCGCGTAGTTCATTAGCAACTGCTAGTAGAAGGCTGGCTTTGCAGGCTGATTGAAGTTACTTACTGGCCATCTTGAGTTTCGGAGATGACGAAGAGGAAGCTCGGTAAGGGTGGAAGTCGTCGTTGTCAAAACGAATAAGCTCGATCCCGTTGCCAAAATTCGAAAGTGCGCTCGGAGATTTCCGTCCAGTTCGCCGAGCGGACGCTAAGTCAGAGGCTTGGCAATTCCACTCTGGGCTGCTGATGGTTTGAGCATTTCGAGTCTTTAACTGAAGTAACTGAGGCCTACTTATGGGAAATGCGGCGCGGCTCTCCTCGTGGTATTTAGAATTCTCAATGTTATGACTATCCTAGCATCACAAATCTCTTTCGCCGCTAGGCGTATTTTGCACGTCTCTTCGGACAGCAATTTTACTATGCCAACAGAATCAACGACAGACAAGTTAATCTACGGGCATGCCATTTACAGGTAGGTTTGCTCATGACCTCTTTTCTTCCATCAAAGTACATTACGCTCCGTCGAGATCGTCAAACAAATCCACTCCCCAGCTCTTGCTTGGATTGTTGAACCTCGCCTTCCTATCCTGCAGCGCAATCAGCTTCATCTCCGTCTCACTCAACCAGACATTCGAGGCTCCAAAATTCTCCAAAATCCTCTCCTTATGCACGCTCTTTGGAATGACAACAGTCTCCCTTTGCATTCCCCACGCCAGTACGAGTTGCGGAATGGTGACATTTTTCACCGCCGCTAGACTTATGAAGAATGGATTCTCTAGAATGGAAGGTATCTTGGAGTCATAGATCGGATTCAAGTTCGCGAAAGGTGAATACGCGATGACTTGGATGCCCTGTTCGCGGTGCCACTTTACGAATTCCGACTGCTGGAGGTAGGGGTGGGTTTCGAATTCATGCACGGCAGGACAGATGTTGCAGTGCTTGAGGATGGTCTCGACTTGGTGCTTTGCGAAATTCGAGATCCCGATGTTTTTGGTGAGGCCAGCTCGGACAAGCTGTTCCATGGCGAGCCAGGTGTCCAAGATGGAGGTTTTCTCATCGATAACGGATCCTTTCTTTGTCGGATCGAATGCTACAGGCCAATGCATCAAGTAGAGATCCAGATAGTCGACACCCAGATCCGACAATGTCTTCTCGAGAGCTGGCTTGACGTTCTCTGGTCGATGAGCGTCATTCCACAACTTCGATGTGATCCATATTGAGGAGCGCGGGAGGCGAGAAGCGGCGAGACCATTGCCAACGTACTTTTCATTCCCTGAGTGCCTGAGTCAGGCACGCGCTATGGAGAATCTAGGTACAGGAATTCATACCGTAGATAGCAGCGGCATCAATATGTCGATATCCAGCGTCCAGAGCCCATTTGACAGCGTTTGTTGCCTACACCCGCAATCAGCGGTATTTACGCAATGTGATGGAAAGCCAAGAGCATACGTCCCCTCCCTTCGAGAGCCAAGTACCTAAGCCAATGGGAGGAATGTAAGTTAGAGCTGGCGGCGAGAGAGGAGTAGGGTTGAATGGAGAAAGGACATCGCTCAGATGATCTTGAAACTTGTATGGCTTTGAGTCGGCAGCGGCGACTGAGTAGGAAGACAGTGCCACGCTTGCCAAAGCAGCCAATCTGAATTCGACCATGTTGCTGGGCTAGGAAGTATTGGGATTTGGTATTGATATGCCAAATGAGAGGCACATCAATCACTTCGATACCGAACAGTTCTGATTCTGAGAATTATTAGAGTCAACTCGTTCGAAACAATTGATTAGGAATTCCTAACACAGCTCTGAATGCTGATGACGTTTCCGAAGCGGAGAAAACCATCGCTCTCCGCTCAAAACGAGCTTCACGGGGATCTTTCTATGATGCAGCATTCGACTTACATCATCGCGCACAACCCCCGTTCGACTCTGGAACTGGAATTCTGGATAGTGGGCCTCTGAGATTAACCCTTCGTCTTAGCTTCGTCAAAACGTTGCTGTCCTATTACGTCAAAGGGATTTGATTCGAGAAGAGAGAGAGAGAGCACAATTATCTCATTAAGGTAGGCAATAGATGCCTCGTCTATTATCCGTCTTTTAGGTCCGTCATGCCACTCCGTGAAATGTATCGTAAAGAAACGCCGGTCTAATGCATCTATCCCCCATGCCGCTCTCATCGCTATGCAAAACCCATGACTATTATCTGATATTTCATGACTCTCCTGCAGGTGTGCCCTCTTCAGCCCCATTCTCCTTGCTCTTTTTCTCCGCTTTAAACCCTTGCTCTGTCTCCAGCGCGCGGTTCAGGTCGTAGCTCTTGATGAAGAAACTCGACACCAATGCCACACCAGCAAGTGCGCAAAGCACGATGAAGATGACCCTCACGGAATCAATATAGGCCGTCCGCAAGTCAAGCTTGTCCTGGCCCTCTGGAGTCTCCTTAATAATCTGCACAAGAGCCGCAGCATCCTTTGCAAGCTCACTTGCTCGAGATGCGAACTGCGGATAAGCGCGGAGCTTCTTCTCCATCTGATTTTGAAAAATGACGCCTCCAATGGCGACACCAATTGCCTGACCGAAAGTCCGGAAGAAGGAGAACATTGCAACGGCGAAGCCCATGTCTTTATTGGTAGTGGCGGCTTGTAGAGAGAACTGCATACTTGGAAATAGGATGCCGAGACCGATACCAGACACCATGGTGAGGAAGATCCACGCTGGAATGGAGGTGTCGACTTTCAAGAGAGTCGCGAGGCCAACCCCGAGAACTGTGATGGCCCAACCGCTCCAGACGGCCCATCTGTAGTGCCCGGTCACTGTGATCGAGATGCCCGTCACGACTGCCAACGGTGCGACGGTAAAGGTGTCCGGAAAGAGCGCAACGCCAGCAATGATCGGCGAGTAGCCCTGGACAGCTTCGTAGTAGAGTGGCATATAGTAGAGAAGACACCAAAGAACAAGGCCGTGTAATACCTGTATTGAACATCAGCAAACATCCAGGAAGAAGCTCACGACGAAGCTTACATCGATGAAGTAGGAAATAGAGGCGGTTCGATTGCCGAAGATCGAAAGTCGGATCAGGGGTTCAGGAGCTCCGTAGATCTCCCAGAATACGAAGCCGACCAAGCCGACAGCGCCGATTATTAGTGGAACAAGGGTTCGCCAGCTTGTCCAAGCGTACATGACTCCGCCCCATGTGATCGGGATCAGGAAAGATGTTGTACTGCCGATGAAGATGACTGTGCCTACCCAATCAACACGTCGTAATTTCGATGCGAGGCTTGATGGGACGAAATTGAGCTTCAGGAAGAGTGGGATCATGACAAGGGAGACACCGATGAATGGCAGATTGATGTAAAAGCTAGATATATCGGGTTAGCAAGACAGACACCATAGGCCGTAAGTGATTCATCTGCTTACATCCAGCGCCACGAAACTTGTTGCGAGAAAACACCCCCAATGATTGGGCCACACACTAAGTAATGGTAAGCCAAGCTGTCTCACCGCGGTGTCATGACGACCTGTACATACCTGAGCCGATTGACCACATTCCACTTATAATTCCATAATATTGGCCTCTCAGGCGAAGCGGGATGAGGTCGGTGACGATTATTTCGGTAAGAGCAATGATCCCGCCCTATGGAAAAGTCAGCTTCAAGAAGAAATCGTAGGTGAAATACTGACTCCTCCAATTCCTTGCAAAGATCTTCCGAGTAATAGTACAGTAAAGTTGTTGGCCTCGGCGCCTAGCAGGGTGCCAACCAGGAAGAAAGCAATTGAGACGAGTACAATTGGCTTCCTCCCGAAGATGTGAGAAAAGCTTGCGAAGGATGGCTGGAAGACAGTGCTCGTCAGAAGAAAGGAAGTTCCGGCCCAGAAAGCTTCGATGGCCGAGCCATGAAGATTGCGAGCAATGATGGGCAGGGCCACAGATATCGAAGTCCCGTCGAGTGCGACCATGAGTGTGAGGACGGCAAGTGCGCCAAAGGCTAGATAAAGTCTGGTTGTTGGCTTGAACTCGATGCTCTCTTTGGAAATTGAGGACGCTGGCGAAGGAGAAGGAGCTCTCGGACCGTCTTGGACTTCTTTCTCGGCCTCCATGTTTGAAGATACAGATATGGGAGATCGGGACATAGTCAGGAGATGGTTTTGTATTAAACAAGGAAGCCTATAAGGAATAGGGACTATGATGAAGACAGTTGAAAGAATTGACAGGACCAAAGTCAAGAGGATACATCCATATATGCGCCTGAGGGTCCCATCAAAAGCAAAGCTTCATAAGCAAGCCATCACCGACGTATTGCCCGGCCTACAGTATCGTGAATGAAAAAGAGAAATCGGAGAGAAGATAGGCCGGCTCGAGTGCCAAGACTTTGGTACGCGGGGAAACATCTATCCGCCCAAGATTTCATAGACATGATTGCGTAGCAAAGGGGTCTGCCACGTTTGACGTCTCGCTGAAATTGATTAGTGTGGGGCGACATTACTTCGTACTCGAGAAGATTGGGAGGTATGAGAGGCCATCCAAGCTCCTCCTCAATTGTATCATGCCGTCAGGTTTTCGCGCGCCAGAAGCCCGCCCTGCCTCATTGTGGCTTTTCAATCTCCTTAAATGTCACCGTAACGTAGACAATTTGGATAAGGCGTATCGGTTAGAACAGTGGTCTCTGTAGTTGTTTTCTGGTTTGTTCGTCAAGGAAACATAGTTCGCGCTCTCAAAGAACCGATCCGGTAGATCAGCCTCCCACGTGTTTGGGATAATCATCACCTACGACATTCCAGAAACTCTGATTTGCAGTACCACTGGCGGACATGCTCGACCATTCGGATCATCGACGTTCCTTAATGCTTCATCTTGTTCGGAGATGGATGTGGCCGCATTTAGGATGATGCGGCCGTAAAAAAGATCTTCTGTGACGAAATTTAGTCGGCTCAAATTTAAAGCCGTTCGCCGAGACGAACAACTAATTTGTCCCAAAGCATATTCACTACAGCCTCTACGACGCCCATGACATTAGACATTTTGCCACGGACTCGTGGATGGCGAGACCGTCCAATTGTCGACGATGGACGCGTGGAAACTTTAACTCTATCCGCTGTGGTGGCAGTCTAAGCTCTGCGTTTGGATGCCAGCTCTCTTTAGTACATCATCCTCACATTCAAGGCAGTATTGCGGCTGCATAATGCTCCAAGGTGCCACGTAGCATGCTACAGATAACCAAATGAGAATTCCAAGACGGAAAGGATAAGAAAGGAGACCTGATTTGTCAAAGCGTAGTATTCGAAAGCCATCACTTATCCGTAGCTTCGGCCTCTTGAGCCTCTCTCTGGCCTCTCGACCCCTGGATGAGGCTGAACCAAATATGTGTTATTGCCTTAGATTCAGTCTCTACTTGCAAAACGCCTTTGACGCACTAGCAGCAACCTAACAACACGCTACAACCTTTGTGAGTACTCGGGTCCACCATCTAGCCGTCGATTAGTGTTGAGATCTTTGACTAGGACCATGCACAGATAGTCTTGTTCTTTAACAGATACGTAAATCATTACATCATGCCAGAGTCGGACAACAAGGGAATCCACAGATAAGGACTGCTGGGAAGTCTAGGAGGGGTTAGGGGCTAGACCGCGCGGCTCTTGAAATCAGGGCAGCCAGTGCTTTAATCTGAAGGACACAGCCGCAAGAATTTTTCCGCTGCGAGCGCTCGTCGAGAAGCATGGTAATAGTAACAACACAAGGAAACCATACTACAGGTTGGATCAGTATCCATCCGCCATCCTTTGAAGGAATGACCTCGTTAGGAGTTGGATGTATAGCTCTGAAAAGCGGAATCGGAATGAGAATTATCTAATCTCCTCTAAGCTCTGAAACGGAAGTTGAGTTGCTTCTGAAAGAGGAGAAGACAATGGCCCCAGTGAGCAAATGAAAACCCGAAAGTCAGAGAATAGTCACGTGCTCTGCAGAACACTGAGGCTGGCCCAAACGCGCGCCTACTCGCCTTACCTGCTATCTTTCCTGCCTCCTGCCTGTGCAAAACATGGCTCGGCGGACAAAGCTCAAGGTCCAGCGCAACCAAGTTCCCGTGCAAAACCGGATTGGACTGTGTATGTAGCATTGCCAAATCCAGGTGGACTTGCCTTGGCCATTCGAATCTTACAGCACAAACTCAACACCGCCTCCAATGGCCACACCAGCACCCATCACCCCTGCGGCTGTCTTGGCCCAAAACCGTCACCAAGGCGGCCTCCGTGAATACGTCAACCAGAGACTCGCACCATATGTCAAGAAAGCGCTCAAGGACGTATGCGACGTTGAGTGCGCAACTTCCCCTTCCCCCCGCTCACCTTCCACAATCCACTAACTTCTCCCCCCCAAAAAAGAGCAGAATACCCCCTCCAATGGCTCGGCGAGCACCTCATAAACCAATCCTTCCTCTACGAGAACAACCCCGACACAACCGGTATCAAAGAGCGCTTCTTCTACAATTTCGAGGAGCCTCTTCAGCATGACCAGAACGCCGCCAGGACACCTAGCGCCCCACCAGGAGAAGCCCCTGCTGAACACGACACCGCCAACACCAGCATCAACACCAGCATCAACACCAACACCAACACCAACACCAACACCAACACCAACACGCAGCTTCCAAGCTTCTCAGATACAACAGCAGGCGAAGAGACACGACAACTCTACAATGGAGATCAGGCAGTCTCAACACACATGGGTGGAACTGATGAAGGCTACGCCGGGGTTGAGGAGATTGATATGGGCCAGGAACAAAGCAATGGCGATACCAACGGTGAAATGCTAAACGGCGTCACGGATGCTGTACAAGAAGCCTCGAGCACTGCGCAGGTCAACGATGACGGGGACCATGCCGTGGACACAGAGATGGCGGGCACGGCCTGATTCGGCTTTGCGGCAAAATGATGAGTTGGTGTGGGTCTGCATGAGCATGAAATGAGAATGGTGTTGCTTTAGGTTTGAAATTTGTTCATAGGAGTCAAAAGGATGTTTCTGGGAGAACTCAGGGAAAATGATACCCCATCAAGCGAGCGTGCATTCAAGAATTTGATGAGTCCAGCGGCCTTGAAGGATGCTCATGAACTTTGAAAGGTCAGAACAGAATACAATGTTTACAATTGATCTTATGCTATCCAAAATCCTTCACACCCGATCCGTTGCGTAATCGAGGAACTCAACGTCGTCCTCAAAGTCTAACTCCGTGTCATCCAGTCCGCTATTACCGCCGGAGAGCGATGCACTTGTATTTCCCCTCTTGCCCTTCCTCGGCTTCGTCGTGGAGACGATCTGCTCATTCTCCCCGTCGCCTTCAGTAGTCGTCTGGCGATAAATCTGTGAGGCCTGACCTCCATCCCCGCCGTCATCGAAAGTCTCATACGTCGACAAGTGAAGGTTGAGCTTCATAGCCGGGATTTCGTTGCCGAAGACCCACCTCTCAGGTGTGGCTGGCGTTCCAGGGGCGTGGAGGATAACAGATGTTGTGGAAATCTGAAGCTCGCTTGGCATTAGGCTACTGGAATGGACGAACAGATTAACTCTAGGGTCGGAGTGGAATGGTTGGTAGGGAGCATTAGTCTCAATCTCAGCGCGAGACAGTGGATGCGAATCTTCAAACGACAGCTGTGGGATCGAAGGTGGTCTCCAAGTCCAGTAGCCGGACACTCTGCCATTGATTGGCTTTTCTACTTCTTGATTCTGTCCCCTTTGATTTTCTGTCCTTGTGTTGGCGAGCTGTTCAAGCTTTGGAATCTTGATGCCGATGGCACTGTTTGCATCAACAACAGAGACTTTGTGTCGCGCTTTGCCTGTAGCCTGTGTTCTTCTAACACGGTATACCCTCACCGTCATGGCGTCAATAATGAAGAGGTTCGATTGTCCTCTCTCTGTGTCCCATACGACTCTCGCCCGAGCTGGATTCTTCGCCATGTTGGAAAGGTGGACGCGGTTATCGCCTGCATGTCGCAAGGTGTTAACAGTTCCTGCTGCCGCTTCGAGAGACTGGCTGAGGCCAGCAGCTACAGCTTTGCCACTCCTAACACCTGCAACAGAAGCAAAGCCAATGCTATTGGTACCGAGACCTGAAACACCACCTCCGACACTGGGCGCTCGACCTCTGAGATTCGCCAAAATCGGTTGCGTTTTACTGGCAAGTCTCATGGCACTTGCGAAGACACCTCCAACTGCCCCTGCCTCCTCGCCTTGTGGGTGCACAGCTGGGCTTGCTGGTGCCGAGACTGGTCCAGCACGGGGTGCACGACGTAATGGAGGCCATTGGAAAGCGCTCAAAGGAAGATCGAAGACATGAACAGTGCCATTCCTTGTTATCACTGCTAAGCGATCTCCCACGGGCGGAGCCCAGACAACGTCGACAAGACTGGAGGAAGTGAGGCGAGGAAACTTAGCAATCTGGCGCACTCGAGGTGAAACTTCAGGATATACCGTTTGCGCAGTATCTAGCTGAGTCGTGATGAAGGCGGCAGCCCTGCAGTGCTTGATTTGCATCAAGTCCCAGACGTATTGCACATCACCTTTTTTGCTGGCAGTAAGGAGATGCAGGCCACTAGGAGCAAAAGACACAAAGCTGCAACCTCCAGGAGGTTGGAAAGTCGCCGAAGATGTCAACGGGTCTACTCCTTTCTTACAAGGGCCATCTTGAAGTCGCTTGAGATCTATAATTGAGACAAACTCTGGCTCGCTTGCATTCCGTGTGTCTTGTGCGTGCGTGGGAGGGAAGAAGTTAGGATGTTGCTCAGGAGATAAAGGCTGGCTGTATGGACTCGTTTGCGGCGATTGGGGTTGCTGGTCTCTTCTCCAATAACTATTCCAGGTCTGCAAACCCTGATCACCTAGCCACCGAGCACCTCGTACCACTTCTTGAGCGACACCTCGAGCAACTCGATTAAGTAAACTCGGCGCGTCTGGAGAATCCAAGATACAGGTTTCGGAAGGTCGAGGAGGGGCAGTGTGAGAATCAAGGCCTGGTACCTTCCCCGCTGCTAGACTTGGCGGTATCGAGCCTCCTAGTGTCGGCCGCGACACAGGGCCGGCAGGACATATTGCGAGCCACCGGCTACTAAGTGCAAGAATTGGATGCCCTAACGGTCGTTGTGATCCTTCCAAATCCGCTGGTGAGATATCACGGTCCAAATACCCACCAGAGGAAGAGGAACGTCGTATTTCGTTGGCCTGCACAGTAGTCCAGAACTTCCCGATACAACGGAAGTTTGACGACTGAGCGCCAAACACAAACACCTCTCCACTTGTTCCAGACGACACAGTGACAAAATTGCCTCCCACGTCAAGTCTTAAATCTCCGATGGCAGGTGGTTTGCTCCGAGGGAACCCTCTAATGCTTGGTTGCATCGGGACGGGTTGGGTCTTGAATAAAGTGGCAACTCGTGTTCGGTCTACCAGCGAATACACCTCAACGCGAGTCTGAAACTCTTCGTTAAGTTCATTTGCAGCTGTTGAAGGGGTATGTATAGCGGGAAGAATATCGCTATGCTCCAAAGCATCTGAAGCATCTTGGTCCGTGGCATGGTCGTCTCTAACTTTCGGTCCATGAATTGTGACTACAACGAGAGGTCTCAAGTGATGGAACGGGTCGTTGCCAGACTCCCAAGTCAGGAAGGTAGCATCGATGACTTGTCCTCCCAACTGCTCAAGAGCTCCAATTGGTGAAGCGGCTTTCGTGTCGACGGTGAGTATATCTAGCCGGCTCTCTGATCCCAATAGCATTACTTGCGTTCTATTTGCCCGTCCGTTGGCGACGCTGGAGGCGAGTTGACCGAAGCCAACAAAACTTGCGGCCCGATCGACAGGAGGCTCACAAAAGCGATTTCCCAGGCCAAGATCGATATCAGGAGCTCTGTAGAAGTGCGGCTGCGGTAGATGGGGAAGGGGTGGCGAGGAGCCGTACGCACTTGCTGCGTACCGGTAACCCATATCGGTAGAACTCTTCCGTACCGCCACAGGGCGCACATTACTCCCATAGCTTACAGGCCGCGCTTTCCTCTGCGGAGGAGATATTGGTGGGGACTTATTACTGGACCCTCCCCGGATCTGTTGATCTGTACTAGGCCCATTGTTGACATTCATGTCGTGGGTGGCACCTGCTGGGGGGCTCTTGCCAAAGGGAGCCGACTGTGCCCATCCATCATGCCGATCAGAAAAATCTGGGTCCGAGACCTTTTTGATAGGACCAAAAGCGTCCAACAATGATGGAGGAGTAGTACGCTGGTTACGGGGAAAGGAGTAAGGTATCTGCCCAATGATAGAAGAGCCACGCGTGGGAGGCGAATGTCTGAAGGTTATCTCCTCGGTAGATGCTTCATCGGGATCCTGGAGAGTGTCTGTGTCTCTAGAAGAGCCTTTCTTCCTTCTGTTCCCATGCTGACGTGTAGGATTGGTCTGCTCTGCCACGGTGTCAGGATTGGGCTGTGAGTGAGGACGAGCGTTAGAGGGAGGATCGTGCTGAGAGGTCGTGCGAGAGACGCCTGGCATTCAAGATATCGGTTGGCTATGAAGAGGGTAAACAAGAAGGCATCCAAGCCTGGCAGAGCGATACTGCCCAGCTGCAGTTGCTGGAGCCGCCTGTGAGATGGTGCGGGGAGGAGACGCGTTAAGATGCCGCAGGAGAGCTGGGTCTGCGGCTGTGAGATATGCTAAACTTAGGGAGTTTTAGGTTGTCATCAGAATGTTAGAAGATATGGCTTTTCGTGTTGGTGGATGAGTTGCAATCAAGGCTGGTAAGGGTACGCAGTCGTTGTCAGAGAAGGTTGTCAGAGAAGGTTGTCAGAGAAGGCCAGAGACTCCCCGCGGTGGCTAGGGTCAAGCTTGGAGCTTCGCACTTTGCTTGCTTAGGTCACTTCTTTCGGCCTAATCAGCTACGCCGTCATCTGCGCCACTCAGCAGACCCAATGTCAGGGCCCAAATGACAGGGACCGAAGAGTCATAGCCTACCTCGGATATAATCGATGTGATAGGTTCTGCGCCATCTACAATGATTTGCGATTGCTGGGGCAAGCCAGCCAGCCCTTCAGGCTCCTACAGACCTACAGACCTTCACTTGCACGCTGCGCCTTCTGCATTTGGCCATGCAAGCATCCCATTACTGTCTTCGGACAACCAGGTGGAGTTTCTGGATTTCATCACAAAATTTTTCTCTACCACGGGTAAGGCATTCTCGTCCTTAGCCACCAGACCAACAGTCCTGGATTCATCAGATAAAGCCCGACTCCATTTAACAATCATCGCCTGCTCAAGGCGAGAGCCGTTGACTCCAGAATTCTATGGCCAACGACGCTACCAGATGCATATATGGGGAAACATGTTTAGCGTGAACCCTTGATGCCCTAAAGAGGACGCTTAGGATGTCTTCTTAGCCTTCGCCTTTGCCGCCTTCTTCCTATTACTCCTAATCATGACCATGCTCAAGAAGGACCCAACAACAGCGGAACCGAGCAAAGTGAGGATGACCGGAATTCGAATGGCCCAAACGCGGGGTGGGAAGAGGTTGTGAAGAGGGTGTCCATCGTCCACAAAAGGCTATACTGGTCAGTAGGCTTTGAGGCGCGGGTTAGAAGATGAACCCACCATAAATAATGTCCAAATAGTGTAGTAGAGGAAGACTGTAGAAGCCACAATGAGCATTGCCATGCCCAGGAGCTTGTCGAGCTACAAAAAGGAGGTCGTATTAGCAGCGGCCGCATATCCTTTGAGGAGGGGACCTACCATGTTTGCGGCACGCGCGAAGAAAAGGAGCGGAAGCAGCGCAAGAAATGAAGGAGTGTCGGTCTGGTTTCGAGGACTGAGTGTCAGAAATATAGCTTTAGGAACAAATCGTTCAAGTTCAGGACAGGTAAACGCGGTTTTGCTTGGCGTCTGCAATAATTTGAACCGTGTGCCTAAAGCACGGCCGCTAACCGGTCGCTACTCTAATGTACGGAGTTTGCCGGCCGCTCAGTGTATTCCATCCCAGTTGTCCAAATGCATGCTGGCCGGACGATCCCCCTTCCTACACGCCGCTTTGTCTCGAGTCCACAGCTAGCTCCTGGCTGCCGCCTACTGAGCCAGCTTCCCTAGCGTACCTGGTGTCAGCTCCACAGCCGATCCTAGATCGTTAAATTACGACACTCTTCGCGACGGAGCTCATCACACTTGGGTGAGTTGCTTGCCAGGGAGCAGCGCCAACACAGCGGGATGGGCTTGCGTATCCCATATCTACTGCTTAAGGCGTCCGTCGTTGCTGGCAAAGGCAATTGCGAGGCGCCCCCGCGTTACACTGCTGGTCTCTTAGCACCCTTCGTGGGATGTATTCTAACAAGGACGCCACTTATGGAGCCCGGAGAAAAATGGTTTGTACATGTCCACATTTCTATTCTTCTCCCCTATTAACTCTATACAGGTTGTAGCTGCACAATCAGCTCCTCTTCCAGGCAGACAGATACAGAGCACGTTCGAAAATAGTGGCAATGTTTCGAATCAAGCTGGGCAACAGATTATTGGTGGAGATATGATCATCAATCAGTGAGTCTTCCAGCAAACCGTGTATAAAAGCCCTTCTAAAGCGAGCATACAAGCGTGCCAAGTGAAGACTTGCTCAAGTCGCTACCTTCTGCTACCAAAGCAACCTTCAACTCTTCCAATAGGCAACATGACCCTATTTGCCTCCCTGGCACCCGTGTTGACGTCCTCAATGAAATAACAGCATGGGTTAATAGTGATGACGAAAGGTGCGTCTTTTGGTTGAACGGTATGGCAGGCAGTGGAAAGTCTACTATCGCCCGTACGATCGCCCGCCAATGCTATGAACAGGACTGTCTGGGAGCAAGTTTCTTCTTCTCCAAGGGTGGTGGAGATGTTAGCGACGCTCGCAAGTTCTTCACTAGCATTGCCACGCAGCTAGCGAACACGTCAGACGCCATCAAAAGCTGCATTTGCGAGGCTATCGAGAAGCAGCGGGATATTGCCAACAAAGGACTCCACGACCAATGGCATCAGCTTGTCCTTCAACCGCTATCGAAGCTAGATAGCAACTTCCCTCACTCACTAATTCTGGTTATTGATGCCCTGGATGAATGCGACGATGAGAACAATATCCGAGCGATTGTGCAACTCTTAGCGGAAGCTCGATCGTTAAGAAATGTCCGGCTGCGAGTCTTCATGACAAGCAGACCAGAAATTCCGATTCGACATGAATTCTACCACATTCCAGAGATTCAACACTACGATTTTGTTCTTCACAGCATACCGCGTTCAATTATAGACCATGACATTTTTATTTTCCTGGAGCACAATTTCGGAAACTTCAGGCAGGGGCGCCCCCTTGCTCCCAGTTGGCCAGGCAAGCAAGCCATCGTCCATCTTGTTCGCAAGTCCGGTGGTCTATTTATATGGGCCGCCACTGCTTACCGGTTCATTAGTGAAGGTGGACCGTTCATTGAAAAAAGACTATCCAGGGTCCTTCAAGGCGACGCTTCAGCTACTAAACCGGAGAAGCAACTGAACGAGATATACATCACAGTCCTTAAAAGTTCTATTAGGTCATCCTATGATGAGGAAGAGGAAAAAGATATATATGAGCTGTTAAGCGGAACGCTTGGAGCTATTGTTATTCTGTTTTCCCCTCTTTCTGTCGTGTCTTTGGCTCAGTTGCTCGACACTCCCCAAAAAGATATTGAGCTAACCCTAGCTGACCTGCATTCCATCTTGGACATTCCACAAGACCAAGCTCGCCCAGTCCATTTACATCATCCATCGTTTCGTGACTTCTTACTCGATAAAGATAGGTGCGGTGATCCGCACTTCTATATTGACAAGAAGAAGACACATGGTTCACTAGCTGAGAGCTGCCTGCGCCTCATGTCCGCTAATCTGAAGAAAGATATCTGTGACCTACGCGCTCCAGGCGCATATGCCAGAGAGGTTCAAATCGACCGAATAGAGCAGTGTCTACCCACAGGTCTTCAATACGCATGCCGGTACTGGGTTCAGCACCTTCGAGAAAGCGAGGTTCAACTTGAGGATAATGGAAAAGTCCATACCTTTTTACGCGACCACCTACTTCACTGGCTTGAGGCGCTTAGTTTGATAAGGGAGACTTCCGAGGGCGTTCTTGCAATACTTTCCTTGGAGTCTATGGTTGGAGTAAGTAATGTTTCAAACAAAGGAATCCAGCTGACATCTTATCAAGTCAGACAAAAGCCCGCATTTAAGCGCTTTCATTCACGATGCAAAGCGATTTGCTCTATATAACCGATCAATAATTGAAGAGGCGCCCCTTCAAATATATTGCTCTGCTCTTGTCTTCACGCCAGAGATGAGTTTAGTTCGGAAACAGTTTGAGGAGAAGATGCCCCGCTGGATTCGTAGGCTACCAAAATTACAAAAAGAGTGGAGCTCTTCGCTGCAGACGCTCGAGGGCCATTCGGGCTCGGTCGGGGCCGTCGCGTTCTCGCCGGATGGCAAACTGCTCGCGTCCGCATCCAACGACCGCACAATCAGGCTCTGGGACCCGGCCACGGGAACTTCGTTGCAGACGCTCGAGAGCCATTCGGGTTCGGTCTACGCCGTCGCGTTCTCGCCGGACGGTAAGCTGCTCGCGTCCGCATCCCGCGACCACACAGTCAGGCTCTGGGATCCAGCCACGGGAACTTCACTGCAGACGCTCGAGGGTCATTCGAATTCGGTCTGGGCTGTCGCCTTCTCGCCGGACGGTAAGCTGGTCGCGTCTGCATCCGAGGACCA
>Ga0335072_10006580_pt1 | contig 16971 bp, 13 predicted proteins | sample Lox_Sample_21_FD_206725 | JGI IMG/M metagenome (GOLD analysis project Ga0335072, IMG submission 206725) | Soil microbial communities from Loxahatchee National Wildlife Refuge, Florida, United States - Lox_Sample_2.1 | ecosystem: Environmental > Terrestrial > Soil > Wetlands | place: USA...
CCCGCGGCCCGTTCATGCCTGGTGACCAGGTGCAGCTGACTGACCCGAAGGGCCGGCAACACCGCCTGATACTGGCGCCCGGCCGGTCATTTCATACCCACCGCGGCGCGCTGGCACATGACGACCTGATCGGCAAGCCAGAGGGCAGCCTGGTTACCTCGGCGGGCGGCACTCCGTACCTCGCGTTCCGGCCGCTGCTAGCGGATTACTCGATCTCCATGGTGCGCGGGGCCGCCGTGGTCTATCCGAAAGACGCTGCGCAAATCGTCGGGCTGGCTGACGTCTTTCCTGGCGCGCGCGTTGTTGAGGCGGGGGCAGGTTCTGGCGCCCTGTCGTGCTGGTTGCTGCGGGCGGTCGGCGAGCATGGCAGCCTGACCTCATTCGAGCGGCGCGGCGACTTCGCCGATATCGCGGTGGCTAACGTCGAGCGCTATTTCGGCGGCCCGCATCCGGCCTGGCGGCTGGTTGTCGGCGAACTGGACCCGGCCGGCATCACCGGCGTGGACAGAGTGGTCCTGGACATGCTGGCGCCATGGGATCACGTCGCCGCAGCGGCCGCGATGCTGATTCCCGGTGGTTTGGTCTGCTGCTACGTGGCGACTGTGACGCAGCTGGCCAAGACCGTTGGCGTACTGCGCGAACAGGGGAATTTTGCCGAGCCCGCCGCGTGGGAAACGCTGCAGCGCGGCTGGCACGTCGACGGGCTGGCGGTGCGTCCCGAGCACCGGATGGTCGGGCACACCGGGTTCCTCGTGACCGCCCGGCGCTTGGCGGACGGCGTGATCGCGCCGCCGCGGCGACGCCGGCCGTCTAAGGGCGCTGAGGCGGCCGAAGCTGAGGCGGCCAGAGCCGCAGCGGTCGCAGTCGGGGAGGCTTAGGTTGCGCGGCTGGCACGGAGCAGGCCGATAGTGGCTAAGACCCAGGCCGCGGAGGCTTAACGTGAGCTCTGGCGGGGGAGGCTCAGACGGCTGAGGCTGACGCTTACGCACCGAATGCCACCCTGGGCCGATGCCGCAGCAGGCGGGCTCGCCACCATGCTGCCGGAAGATATTCCCTCGCAGGTGTTGCCAGCGGGGCGAATGAGGCAGAAGCTTCCGGGGGAGACGGTCAGCTAACGCAGGTAACCGGGATGCGAGTTTTCCGGATCGTAACGCGGAATGCCGAGTCTGGGCCTGCCGCCAGGTTACGGATTGACCTTGGATAGGTAGGGTCTAGGTAACTCAGCTCTCAGGAGGGGGTGAGGGGCATGGCCTCTCGTGACGACAGCGTTCACTCGGGGCGGCACGATGACGAGGTCAAGGTCCTGACTACGCAGGTTTCCTTCCTTGAGGAAGAAGTTGCCGCCCTGCGCAGCCGGCTCGCCGACTCGCCACGGCAGACGCACCTGCTTGAGCAGCGCCTGCGCGAAGCCGAATCCAACCTGGCGGCTATCACCGGCCAGAACGAGCGACTCGCCAGCACGCTGCGCGAGGCGCGCGACCAGATCATCGCGCTGAAGGAAGAAGTCGACCGGCTGGCCCAGCCGCCGAGCGGGTTCGGCGTTTTCCTGCAGGCTACCGAGGAGGGCACGGCTGACGTCTTCACCGGCGGCCGGAAGATGCGCGTCAGCGTGAGTCCGGGCGTTGAGCTTGACGACCTGCGGCCAGGGCAGGAAGTCGTGCTGAACGAGGCGCTGAACGTCGTCATCGCCCAGGGCTACGAGAGCATCGGCGAAGTCGTGATGCTCAAGGAGATCCTGGAGGACGGCGACCGCGCGCTAGTGATCTCGCATGCTGACGAAGAGCGGATCGCCAGGCTGGCCGAGCCGCTGCGCGGGCACACCCTTCGGGCGGGTGACTCGCTGCTGCTCGAGCCGCGCTCGGGCTACGTGTTCGAGCGCATCCCGAAGGCGGAGGTTGAGGAGCTCATCCTCGAGGAAGTCCCCGACATGAGCTACAACGAGATCGGCGGGCTCGGCCCGCAGATCGAGCAGATCCGGGACGCCATCGAGCTGCCGTACCTGCACGCGGACCTGTTCCGTGAGCACAGGCTGCGGCCGCCCAAGGGCGTGCTGTTGTACGGCCCGCCCGGCTGCGGCAAGACGCTGATCGCCAAAGCTGTCGCGAACTCACTGGCCAAGCAGGTGGCGGCGCGGGCGGCAAGCAGCGCGGTGGACTCAGGGCTTCCGGTGCCCGATGGCGCGACCGGCAAGGAGCCGCGGAGCTTCTTCCTGAACATCAAGGGCCCCGAGCTGCTGAACAAGTACGTCGGCGAGACCGAGCGGCACATCCGGCTGGTGTTCCAGCGGGCGCGCGAGAAGGCCAGCGAGGGCATGCCGGTCATCGTGTTCTTCGACGAGATGGACTCCATCTTCCGCACCCGCGGCTCCGGCGTCTCCAGCGACGTGGAGAACACGATTGTGCCGCAGCTGCTCAGCGAGATCGACGGTGTCGAAGGCCTGGAGAACGTCATCGTGATCGGCGCGTCCAACCGCGAGGACATGATCGACCCGGCCATCCTGCGGCCCGGCCGGCTGGACGTGAAAATCAAGATCGAGCGGCCTGACGCGGAGGCGGCGCGCGACATCTTCTCCAAGTACGTGCAGACCAACCTGCCGCTGCATCCAGACGACCTGGCCGAGCACGGCGGGAACGCCGCCGCGACCGTTGCCGAGATGATCCAGCGCGTGGTGGAACGCATGTACTCCGAGACCGAGGAGAACAGGTTCCTCGAAGTCACCTACGCCAACGGCGACAAGGAAGTGCTCTACTTCCGCGACTTCAACTCCGGCGCGATGATTCAGAACATCGTTGACCGGGCGAAGAAGATGGCCATCAAGGAGTTCCTGGAGACGGGTCAGAAGGGGCTGCGCATCGCGCACCTGCTGAGCGCGTGCGTGGACGAGTTCAAGGAGAACGAGGACCTGCCGAACACCACCAACCCCGACGACTGGGCGCGCATCTCCGGCAAGAAGGGCGAGCGGATCGTGTACATCCGCACGCTCATCTCCGGCAAGAGCGGCACCGAGGCGGGCCGGTCGATCGACACCGTGTCCAACACCGGCCAGTACCTGTAAGCGCACGTTCGGTAAGCCCGGTACCGGTAAGCGCGGCGGCGGTATGCGGGACAAATGGCTGGTTCCAGGCAACGGCGGCAAGACGGATGCCGCGCCCGCCCGGCAGGGCGCGGCGCGGCATATCCGTCGGCCCGGCATTAGGCTCTAACTCATGAGCGTGCGCCGGGTGATGGGCATTGAGACTGAGTACGGCATTTCCGTGCCCGGCCAGCCGGGCGTCAACGCCATGGTCAGCTCGTCCCAGGTGGTGAATGCCTATCAGGCCGCCACTGCAGCCAGGGCCCGGCGGGCCCGCTGGGACTTCGAGGAAGAGAACCCGCTGCGGGACGCCAGAGGGTTCGACCTCGCTGCCGAAACCGCCGATGCCTCTCAGCTCACGGACGAGGACCTGGGCCTGGCCAACGTCATCCTGACGAACGGCGCACGCCTGTACGTCGACCACGCGCACCCGGAGTATTCGGCGCCCGAATGCACCAACCCGCTGGATGCCGTCATCTGGGACAAGGCGGGCGAGCGAGTCATGGCCGAGGCTGCCGCTCGTGCCAGCGCCATGCCCGGCGGCCCGGCAATCCAGCTGTACAAGAACAACACCGACAACAAGGGCGCATCGTACGGCTGCCACGAGAACTACCTGATGAACCGGGCGACGCCGTTCGCTGACATCGTCAGGCATCTGACCCCGTTCTTCGTCTCCCGCCAGGTGGTCTGCGGTGCGGGCCGGGTCGGCCGCGGCGCCGACGGGCGGGAGGATGGCTTCCAGATCAGCCAGCGCGCCGACTTCTTCGAGGTTGAGGTCGGGCTGGAAACGACGCTCAAGCGGCCGATCATCAACACCAGAGATGAGCCGCACGCCGACCCGGATAAGTACCGGCGGCTGCACGTCATCATCGGCGACGCGAACATGAGCGAGATATCCACCTATCTCAAGCTCGGCAGCACGGCGCTGGTGCTCGCGATGATCGAGGACAGATTCCTCGCTGCCGATCTCGGCATCGAGTCGCCAGTTGCGGAGTTGCGGTCGATTTCCCACGACCCGTCGCTGAAGCACCTGATCACGCTGCGCGACGGGCGGAAGATGACGGCGGTCCAGTTGCAGATGGAGTACCTGGAGCTGGCACGCAAGTACAGCGAGGACAAGTACGGCGGGGACATCGACGACATCACCAGCGACGTGCTCAGCCGCTGGGAGAGCGTGCTGACCCGGCTGGCCGAAGATCCGATGCAGACCTCGAAGGAACTCGACTGGGTAGCCAAACTCGAGATCCTCGAGGGCTACCGGTCCAGGGACGGGCTGGCGTGGGGGCATCCGCGGCTCGAGCTCGTCGACCTCCAGTACGCCGACGTGCGCGCCGATCGCGGCCTGTACAACCGGCTCGCCAGCCGCGGCCGGATGACCCGGCTGGTGACCGAGGACGCCGTGGTCGCAGCGATGGACGAGCCGCCGGAGGACACCAGGGCGTACTTCCGCGGCCGCTGCCTGCGGCAGTACCCGGACGCGGTAGCCGCGGCGTCCTGGGACTCGGTAATCTTCGACATCCCCGGCCGCGAGTCCCTGCAGCGGGTGCCGACGCTCGAGCCGTTGCGTGGCACCAGGGCGCACGTAGGCGCATTGCTGGACAGCAGCGCCACGGCGGGCGAACTGGTCGCTGCGCTCACCGGTCAGTAGCCAGCCCCAGTCGACAGCAGCAGGGGGCCGGAATGGCCAGTCCGGATAACCGGGACGTATGTCGCATAGCCCATTAAGTCAGACCCGCAACACGCGATCCGGTGTGTCTGCTCTGGCCATGAGTTGTCTCGTCGTGATACCGATGCAGTGCGCCAGGGTTGGATGACGCACCGGCAGGCGAGGATAGCGTTGGGAATGCGGACTGCACCGCGAGGCACGGAGGTTGTGGAATGGCGACGAAGGACACTGGCGGACAGCGTCAGGCGCCTCGGCGGACCGAGGAAGAGCAGGACACCGGCGCTCAGGAGACCGAGGAGGTTCGCGAGCGGCAGGACAAGCTGACCGACGACGTGGACGCGATCCTGGACGAGATCGACGAGGTGCTTGAAGAGAACGCAGAAGAGTTCGTCAGGTCCTATGTACAGAAGGGCGGCGAGTGAGCCGGCCGTAGCTGCCAGCGTGCCGAGGTGAGCCGCGGCCGGCGGCAGGATTAAGGTCGGAAAGCGCGGCAGGCAATACCGGGAACGCCCGCTCCGGGGAGATTCGGAACAGGCCCGTCCCGGCTTGGTGGTGGCACAAGACCGGAAGGACTTCGCGGTGGGCGGCATTGAACCCCAGGCTCGTTGGCAGGACTCGGCGTTCCTCGCCGCCGGATCCTCGTCCTTCACCGACTTCCTCACGATGGCAGCCCCGGACTTGCTGCCCGGGGTCCGGCACGCCGATGGCGGCGGGTCAGTCCGCCAGGGCGGCACGGGCGTCGGCCCGGGGACAGCTGAACTGCCGCACGGCACCACGATTGTCGCCGCTGAGTGCGCAGGCGGCGCGGTCATGGTCGGCGACCGGCGCGCCACTGCCGGCAACATGATCTCCAACCGCGACATGGAAAAAGTCTTCGGTACCGACGAGTACAGCTGCGTCGGCATCTCCGGCGTGGCAGGCATCGGCATCGACCTGGTGCGGCTATTCCAGGTGGAGCTAGAGCACTACGAGAAGCTCGAGGGCCGGATGCTGTCACTGGACGGTAAAGCTAACCGGCTAGCCGGCCTGGTTCGCGCCAACCTGGGCGGTGCCATGCAGGGACTGGTGGCGGTGCCGCTGCTAGCCGGCTATGACGAAGACACGCAGCAGGGCCGGATTTTCAGTTTCGACGTGGCCGGAGGCAAGTACGCCGAGCGCCGGTTCGCCTCGATCGGCTCCGGTTCGGTGTTCGCCCGCGGGGCGCTGAAGAAGCTGTACCGCGACGGGATGAACGTGGACGATGTTGTTCTCGCGGTCATGCAGTCTCTCTACGACGCCGCTGACGACGACTCCGCGACTGGCGGCCCGGACATGCCCCGGCGCATTTACCCGGTGGTCGCGACGGTGACCGCCGACGGCTACCGGCGAATGACCGACGACGAAGCGGCCGGGTACGCGGAGGCCGTCGTGTCCGAGCGGATGCAGGCGCCCGATGGCCCGCCAGCGCCGCTGAGGTCGGCCGCGTCCTGATGCCGCGGCTGGCTCCTGCTGATCCACTGCCCCCAGGAAACCCACTCGAGTAAGGAAGCGCCCGCAGTGTCGATGCCGTTCTATGTGTCACCTGAACAGGTGATGAAGGACAAGGCGGATTACGCGCGCAAGCGCATCGCGCAGATCCGCAGCGGCGTCGTGATCGATTGCGAAGCCGGCATCTTGTTCGTCGCGCCGAACCCGTCCAGGGCGCTGCGCAAGTTCAGTGAGATGTATGACCGCATCGCGTTCGCGGCGGTGGGTCGCTACAACGAGTTCGAGAGCCTGCGCAAGGCGGGCGTCAGGTACGCGGACATGACCGGCTTCCAGTACGACCGGCAGGATGTCACCGCCCGCGGTCTGGCGAACTGGTACGGGCAGCTGCTTGGCTCGCTGTTCACCGACAGCAACAAGCCGTACGAGGTCGAGATCGTCGTCGCGGAGGTCGGTCCGAGCGCCGACGCCGACGAGATCTACCGGATCACATTCGAGGGCTCGGTCGCTGACGAGCACGGCTTCGTGGTCATGGGCGGGCAGGCCGACAAGGTCGCGGCCGTCCTCAAGGAGCGGTACGCGACCGCCATGTCGCTGACTGCCGCGATGACCCTGGCGATAGCCGCGCTGAGCGGACAGGGCGACGGCGCCAGCCCCGAACCGGTGACCGCCAGCCAGCTGGAAGTCGCGCTGCTGGAGCGAAGCCGCACACACCGGGCATTCCGCCGCCTCACCGGCGCCCGGCTCGACGCGCTCCTCGCAGAGTCCATGCCGAAGGCAGCGGCGACCACCGGAGAACCAGCTGGCACTGAGCCAGCCGGAACGGAGCAAACCGGGCCGCAGGCAGGCGGTGCGGCGCCCGGCAGTGGCACGGCGGACACGGCCGGCGAGCCGGGCAGCGGTGGTAACGGTTCGGGCGGCTAGGCGCAGCACCCGGATCGGGCATCATGACAGGCTTCCCGGTGTTGGTAGCGTCAGGGCAGGGAGCGCACTATTGCGGCCTAATGAACCTGGCAGGAGGACAGCGTGACAGCCGATCTGGCCACTATCACCGGTATTGACGCCCCCACCGGGCTGCTGATTGGCGGCCAGTGGTCCGCGGGGCGGGCAGGGACGCTGCCTGTCATCAACCCGGCAACCGAGGAGCCGGTCACCGAGGTTGCCGACGCTAGCCCTGAGGATGCGCTTGACGCGGTTGCTGCCGCGGCCGACGCGCTGCCGGGCTGGGCAGCCCGGCCGCCACGGGAGCGCGCCGAGTGCCTGCGCCGTGCCTACGAGCTCATGATCGCGCGGTCTGAGCAGCTGGCCAGGCTGATGGTCGTGGAGAACGGCAAGGCGCTGCGCGACGCGCGCGGCGAGATCATCTACGCGGCCGAGTTCTTCCGCTGGTACGCCGAGGAGGCCGTCCGGATCGACGGATCGCTCTGCGTGGCGCCGTCCGGCGCCAACCGGATCATGGTGGCTCGCCAGCCTGTCGGTGTCAGCTACCTGATCACGCCGTGGAACTTCCCGGCCGCGATGGCCACGCGCAAGATCGGGCCCGCGCTCGCAGCGGGCTGCACTGTGCTACTCAAGCCCGCCAAGGAGACCCCGCTGACCGCGCTGGCTGTGGCTGAGCTGCTTGCCGAAGCGGGCGTTCCCGAAGGTGTGGTGAACGTTCTGCCGACCGCGAAGCCCGGCCCGATGACCGAAGCGGTGCTTGCTGACCCGCGAGTGCGCAAGCTGTCGTTCACCGGGTCGACCGAGGTCGGCCGGATGCTGCTCAAGCAAGCTGCGGACTACGTCATGAACTGCTCGATGGAACTCGGCGGCAACGCCCCCTTCCTGGTGCTCGAGGACGCGGATATCGAGGCTGCGGTCAGCGGCGCGGTGCTGGCCAAGATGCGCAACGGGGGCGAGGCGTGCACCGCGGCGAACAGGTTTTACGTGCACGAGAAGGTCGCTGCCGAGTTCTCGGCCAAGCTGGCGGGCACGCTCGCTGCGCTTACCGTTGGCCCGGGCCTCGATGACGGCGTGGAGCTCGGGCCGCTGGTGAACGCCGACACCAGGGACAAGGTCGCAGGCCTGGTCGGCTCCGCGACGCGTGCCGGGGCGACAGTGCTGACCGGCGGTCACGCACCGGACCGAGTTGGCTACTACTACCAGCCGACCGTGCTCGACAACGTGCCGGCCGGGGCTGGCATCCTCGGCGAGGAGATCTTCGGGCCGGTCGCGCCGATCGTCCGGTTCACTGATGAAGCCGAGGCGATCGCGCTGGCTAACAACACCGAGTACGGGCTCGTTTCCTATGTGTACTCCGGTGACCTGCGCCGGGCGCTCCGTATCGCGGAGGGGCTCGATGCGGGAATGGTCGGGATCAACCGGGGCGTGGTGTCCGACCCGGCGGCGCCGTTCGGCGGCGTGAAGCAGTCGGGCCTCGGCCGTGAGGGCGCGCACGACGGCCTGCTTGAGTACACCGAGACTAAGTACATCGCGGTCGACTGGTAACGGGAGACGGATGGACCGGCGAATTTTCGGGCTAGAGAACGAGTACGGCGTCACCTGCACGTTCCGTGGCCAGCGACGGCTGTCCCCGGACGAGGTGGCCAGGTACCTGTTCCGGCGGGTGGTCTCGTGGGGCCGCAGCAGCAACGTGTTCCTGCGGAACGGTGCGCGGCTCTACCTCGACGTCGGCAGTCACCCTGAGTACGCGACGCCGGAGTGCGACAACCTGACCGACCTGGTCACGCACGACAAGGCGGGCGAGCGCATCCTGGAGGGCCTGCTCGTCGACGCGGACACAAGGCTGCGCGAGGAGGGCATCGCCGGCGACATCTACCTGTTCAAGAACAACACCGACTCGGCTGGCAACTCCTACGGGTGCCATGAGAACTACCTGGTCGGGCGGCACGGCGAGTTCGGCCGGCTCGCGGACGTGCTCATTCCGTTCCTGGTGACCAGGCAGATCATCTGCGGTGCTGGCAAGGTGCTGCAGACCCCCAGGGGCGCGGTGTACTGCGTCAGCCAGCGAGCTGAGCACATCTGGGAAGGCGTGTCTTCGGCCACGACCAGGTCCAGGCCCATCATCAACACCAGGGACGAGCCGCACGCCGACGCCGAGCGCTTCAGGCGGTTGCACGTGATCGTCGGCGACTCGAACATGAGCGAGACCACGATGCTGCTCAAGGTCGGCGCCACCGACCTGGTCCTGCGGATGGTGGAGGCCGGCATCGTCATGCGTGACCTGACGCTGGAGAACCCGATCAGGGCGATCAGGGACGTCAGCCATGACATGACCGGCCGGCGCCGGGTGCGGCTGGCAAACGGCCGCGAGGTCAGCGCCCTGGATATCCAGCAGGAGTACCTGGCCAAGGCACAGGACTTCATCGCACGCAAAGGCGCTGACGCGGTTACCAGCCGGGTGATCGAGCTGTGGGAGCGAACGCTGCGCGCGGTCGAGACCGGCGACCTGGGCCTGGTGGCCAGGGAAATTGACTGGGTCACCAAGCTGCAGCTGATCGAGCGCTACCGGGCCAAGCATGACCTGCCGCTCGCATCTCCGCGGGTGGCGCAACTTGACCTGGCCTACCACGACGTCCATCGCGGCCGCGGCCTGTATTACCTGCTGCAGAAGCGCGGTGCGGTCGAGCGCGCCTGCCGGGACCTGGACATCTTCGCCGCCAAGTCCATCCCGCCGCAGACCACCCGAGCCCGGTTGCGGGGCGAGTTCATCCGGCGGGCGCAGGAGCGACGGCGTGACTTCACCGTCGACTGGGTGCACCTGAAGCTCAATGACCAGGCACAGCGGACCGTGCTCTGCAAGGACCCGTTCCGCTCCGCCGACGAGCGGGTCGAGAAGCTCATCGCCGGAATGTAGCGGCGTGTGGCCGCGCCGCCGCGCCGGGTGGCCCTGAACCATAAGCATCTTGTCAAGCATTCGTAACCGGCTGGTCATCGATGCTGACGCAAGGCAGGCTGCCGAGGGCGGTAGGCTGACTCGTCTTCACAAACCCAACGCTGAGGAATCACATGCGCCGCATTGCCGCAGCCCTGCTGGTCCCGGTCGCCGCCGCTATCGCACTGGCGGGGTGCGGATCGTCGTCACCGGGATCGTCCGCCACCAGCTCGAACACGAACGCCACCGTCAAGGTGACCGGCTCGTTTGGCAAGCAGCCCTCGGTTACTATTCCGGCCGAGCAGGCCAGCGCCAACCTGGTGGTCCAGACGCCGATCAAGGGTAGCGGCGCAGCGCTGAAGTCCGGCGATAACGAGCTGGCCGACGTCGCGGTCTACAAGTGGTCAGGGAAGACCCACAGCCTGATCGACAGCACCTACTCTTCCGGACCGCAGATGATCCCGTCGCAGATGGGACTCCCCGGCCTGACCACGGCGCTGAAGGGCGCGCACCTCGGCAGCCGGATCGTCGCGGTACTGCCGCCCAAATACGGCTACGGGAAGAACGGCGAATCTCAGCTCCAGGTCACCGGCAAGGACACCCTGGTGTGGGTGATCGACCTGATCCAGCAGTTCTCGGTCGGGCAGGCGGCGACCGGCAAGCAGGTCTCCAACGGCGGCGGGAACCTGCCGACCGTCACGGCGAAGGCGGGCCAGGCCCCGGTCATCTCGGTGCCCAAGACGTCGGCGCCGACAAAGTTGTCGGTCACTACGCTGATAAAGGGCACCGGTCCCAAGCTGACGAACGGCGAGACAGTGGTCGCCGAGTACGTCGGCTCGATCTGGCGGACCGGGAAGGTGTTCAGCACCACCTGGCCGACGTCGAGCCAGCCGAACGGAATCCCGTTCAGCTTCCAGCTCGGTGGCGGCGTGATCCAGGGCTGGAACAAAGCGCTGGTGGGCGTCCCGGTGGGCAGCAGGGTGATGCTCGTTATCCCGCCGAGCCTCGGCTACGGCGCGCAGGGCCAGTCGAGCGCCGGCATCAAGGGGAACGACACCCTGGTGTTCGTCATCGACGTGCTCGCTACCGAGCCAGCCGCTTAGTTCCAGCGCTCGAACGGCTCGGTCAGTTCGGCGCCTGCCAGGAAGGCGGGCAGTAGCGCCGGGAGCTGGCCGGGGTAGAAGCGCTCGGAACTAGCTAGCAGGTCCGGCACGTCCCACCACCGGGCTTCGACGTACTCCTCGAGCTCGTCCGGGGTCCGGCCGCCATCGGTGATCTCCGGCCGGTCTGCGTCCAGCCGCACCGGCACGACCACTTCGTGCTGCAGCCGCCTCACCCCGCGCGCTGTCCAGGTGGCCGTGCGCCGCCAGCGCGGCGGGCCTACCTGGGCCGGGCTGACCAGCAAGCCGGTCTCCTCGGCGAGCTCTCGCACCGCGGTCTGCTGATAGGTCTCGCCTGGTTCGATGCCGCCGCCTGGCAGTTCCCACCAGTGCTCACTGCTGCGCGACTCCAGCTGCGCGCGGAAGAGCAGGATCCGGCCGCCGGCGTCCTGCAGGACAACCCGCACGCATGAGCGCACCAGGTCGTAACTGAGATCCTGGTCGACGGCGGGCCCGCCGGCCTGGCCCGGTTCCCCGGACTCGGGCAGCCCGGCGCTCAGTGCCGCCGCGTGCCGGCCTGCCGCCGCGGCGGCGAGGAAGTAGGCGAGGTCCGCATCCAGGCCGCGGCCCATAGTGGACAGCCTGACCGGACAGTCGCGCAGCACGTCGTGCAGGCCGGCGACGCTGACGCGGACCAGGTTGTGCCGGGCAGCCAGCGGCTCGGCCTCGGCCAGTACCCGGGCGCCGAGCTCGCCGCCGAGGTCGGGTACCACGATATCGGCAGCCGCCAGTGCAACCCGGCCGTAGCAGGTCAAGCTGTGGTGGGAGATGCCACGGTGCCGCTCGCGCTGGTCGGCGTCGCTGATCCGCAGTGAGCCCACCGGCCTGCCGTTCAGCACGGCGGCCGCGTTCACCGCCTCGCCGGCGGCGACGCCGGAGAAACCCCAGCGGGTGCCGGTACCGAGATTGCCAGGACCCTGGGTCACCACCGCGAGCTCGGCGCCCAGCACGTGCCTGGCAGCTAGCAGGCCGCTGTGCAGGCTGACCGCTTCCAGCTCGCCGCCGAAAGCCTGGCCAACCGATACCGTGCCAGCCAGCCAGCCAGCCTCCGTGAGTGCCGCGGCCGACCGGGAGAACCAGGCAGGCAGCGCACCGGAATCGAGCATGACGTAGGCGATCCGCGGCGAGGGCGCGGCATGCAGCCTGCCCTGGTTAGCCAGTGCGGCCCGGTAACCGGCCAGGATCGCGGGCAGCGCCGAGTGCAGGTCGGCGACTACCACCGGCATGCCACCCAGGTCGTCTGCCTCGCGTAGCACGTCGTGGAAGGCCGAGCCCTGCTCGTCGGCGCCAGGCACGCAGGCCTGCAGCGGGGTGTACCTGGCCTTGATCAGGTGCCCCGGCCCGGCCGGGTCGGGCGGCAACCGGTCCGGGATGGCTACGACCAGCGCGTATCCGCCGGTACCCAGACCAAGATCCAGTGCGCTGGTATTGAGAAGAACCCGGTCGCCTGGCTCTGGCTGGCCGGTGAGCCGCGGGTAGGCGATAGCCGGCACACTCTGGCCCGCCACCGTCACGCTGAGCTCCTGAGCGCCGGGCCACGACCTGCCGAGCGCGGAAACTTCGCCACTACGCCACCTGATCACTCCGGCAGGGTAGCGTCGGTGGCGAGAAGGGATAGGGATGTCGAGGCGGAAGACGGAGCGGCTGCTGAGCCTGGTGGTCTGCCTGCTGTCCGCGCGCAGGTACCTGACCGCCAACCAGATCCGGGACGCCGTTCCCGGATACCCGGAGTCCTTCGATGCGTTCAAGCGGATGTTCGAACGAGACAAGGACGAGCTACGTGAGCTCGGCATTCCCCTGGAAACCGGGACGAATGCTCCGGGCGACGAAGAGTACGGTTACCGGATCTCGCGGCAGGCCTACGAGCTGCCCGAGATCACGCTAGAAGCGGACGAGGTGGCCGTTCTTGGCCTGGCCGCCAGGGTCTGGCGCCGGGCCGAACTGGCCGGAGCGGCTGAAGGCGCCCTGCTCAAGCTGCGAGCGGCCGGGATCGACGCCGAAGACCTCAGCCAGCCAGGTATCGAACCCCGCGTCCGCACGCCCGAAGCAGCCTTCGGGCCGCTCTGGGAGGCTGTCAGGGACCGGCGACCGGTCTCGTTCGGGTACCGGGCCGCGGGTCGCAGTGCCGCGCAGCAGCGCAGGCTGGAGCCCTGGGGAGTGGTCAACCGCAGTGGCCGCTGGTACGTCGTCGGCCGGGATCTTGACCGGGACGCTGAGCGGGTGTTCCGGCTCAGCCGGATCGACGGTCAGGTGACGTTCACCGGGCCGGCCGGCGCGGTTGTGGTTCCGCCAGGTACCGACGTGCGGGCAGCCGTCCGTGACTGGGACCACGAGAAGCCCGTGGCCCGCACCTGCACGCTGCGGATCCGCGCCGGGGCTGGCTACGGCCTGCGCAGGCACGCGATCAGCATGCGGCCGGACACCGGGCCCGGCTGGGATGTAGCTGAGCTCAGCTTCGCCGACACCGGCTGGTGGACCGAGCACCTGGCGTGGTTCGGCGCCGACGTCGTCGTCTTGGAGCCCAGTGACCTGCGCGACGCCGTGATCAGGCAACTGAAGGGGGTACTGGCGTGACCGCGGACGCATCCGCGCGGCCACCGGGGTCGGACAGCAGGGGGCCGGACCGGAGCAGCCCAGTCACCGGCAGCCCAGTCGCCGGCAGCCCAGTCGCCGGCAGCCCAGTCGCCGGCAGCACTGTCGGTGGCAGCACAGCCAAAACCACGGTCGCGACGGCGACTGAGCGCCTGCAGCGGCTGCTTGCCCTGGTGCCGTACGTGATGACCCGCAACGTGGTCGGGATGGCGGAGACGGCGGCCGCGTTCGGAGTCACCGAGCGCGAACTAGTGGACGACCTCAACCTGCTGTGGTGCGTCGAGCTGCGCTCGCCCGATCCGTACTGCCCCATCGACTTGTCGTATGAGGGCGGTGAGATCGTCGTCAGCGAAGCGGAGGCGATCGGCAGGCCGCTGCGACTCGGCGTGGACGAGGCTTGCGCGCTGCTAATCGCATTGCGCATGCTGGCTGACCTCAAGCTGCCCAGCATCAGTGACGGCGCCGCGCTCAGCCGGACCATCGCCAAGCTCGAGTCCGCCGCCGGCAGTGCCGCTGGCCCGAGCGCGCAGGTCGCGGTCCAGTCTGACGGCTCGGTCCAGTCGGCTGCTGCCTCCGTGACCGATGCGCTCAATCACGGCAAACGACTACATATCTCGTATTACGTTCCGGGCCGCGACGAGGCGACTGAGCGGGACGTGGACCCGATGCGGCTACTGGCGGTGGAGGGCCGTAGCTATCTCGAAGGCTGGTGCCGACGGGCGGACGATGTGCGGCTGTTCCGGCTGGACCGGATTCTGGCCATCGAGATCCTGGATGTGGCCTGCGAAGTACCCCCGAGCGCCGAGCATGTCGATGTGGACCACGGGTTGTTCCGGCCGTCGCCGCAGGACGTGCTGGTGGAGTTCGAGCTGGCCCCCGCGGGGCGCTGGGTCGCCGAGTATTACCCGTGCGAGCAGATAGAGGAGCTGGCCGAGGGCCGGCTGCGGATCCGGCTGCGGACGCCTGACACCCAGTGGGTGCGCAGGCTGGCCCTGCGGCTGGGCGAGGACGGCCGGGTGATCGCGCCGCCTGAGCTAGCAAGCGAGGTGATCGCCGACGCCATGGCAGCGCTCAGTCACTATGCGTGACCGAGCACTGTGCGTGACTGGCATCACGAGGCACGACGGAGCAGACTGAAACCGCGTATTAACGAACCGGATACCGGGCTGCAGCCGGACAGATACGTTCGGCCGGTTGCATTGATCTCGCGTGTAGACTCCGGGTATCAATTCGAGGAGCACCGGCTCCGCGGAATGGGGACTGAGATGGGCGATGCACTAGCTCCCTGGCACATCATCATTCTGGTGGTTGTGCTCGTGCTCCTGTTCGGCGCCAGACGGCTACCCGGAGCGGCCAAGTCGCTCGGCGAGTCGATGCACATCTTCAAGAGGTCGGTCCAGGGGCTGCACCCGGACGACCAGGACAGCGCAGCGAACCCGACCGGGCAGAGCTCGATGGTGCAGCCGCTCTCGGGCACCTCGATGCCGTCGCCCGCGCCGATCGCTTCGCCCGACCAAACCTCCCAGCAGCTAGCTGAGCTCCAGCGCCAGGTCGCCGAACTGCAGCGGCAGAACGCCGGCTCCAAGGCCGGACCGGTCACTGAGGCACAGCCGACTCAGCCGTTCTAGCTGCCGTTGACATGGCAGTGGCAGACGACGGGCTAGGCCCGGAGACTCGCCCGGATCTGGGGCTGACGAGGCGCAGCAATCCAGACGGCCGGATGCCGCTGATGGAGCACATCCGGGAGCTCCGCAACCGGGTAGTTAAGATCGCGGTGGCCGTGACGGCCGGGTCGATTGCTGGCTGGTTCCTCTACAACCCGGTCTTTGACTTCATCAGACGCCCCTACTGCAAGGCGCAACCCGCCTCTGCGGTGGCCAGCGCGATGGCCAGGTCGGCAGGCGCAGTCGGCGTGCACTGCCAGCTCTACTACACCGGCGTGTTCGACCCGCTGGTCCTGAAGCTGCAGATCTCGATCGCGGTCGGCGTCATCATCTCGTCGCCGATCTGGCTCTATCAGGTCTGGGCGTTCCTCGCGCCGGGCTTGTACAAGCGAGAGCGCCGGTGGGCCTACTACTTCGTCGGCGTGGCGCTGCCCTTGTTCGCCATCGGGGCCACGATCGCGTACTTCGCCATGACCAGGGGACTTGAGTTCCTGCTGCACGTGGCGCCACCCGACACCACCGCGCTGATCACCATCAACACCTACCTCAGTTATGCCGCCGCGATGCTCACGATCTTCGGCATCGCTTTTGAAGTGCCATTGGTGTTCGTACTGCTGAACCTGGCCGGCGTGCTGACGCATGCCAGGTTCCGCAAGTGGCGGCGGGGGATCATTTTCCTGGTGTTCGCTTTCGCGGCCATCTTCACGCCCAGCCCGGACCCGCTCAGCATGCTGGCGCTAGCCGTGCCATGCGTGGTCCTGGTCGAGGGTGCCGAGATATTCGCGTGGGCGAATGACCGTCGCCGGGCCCGGAATGGAAACCTCGAGTTCCCCGGCCTGACCGACGAGGAAGTAGAGCAGTACGGCCTGCGCAAGCCGCTCGGCGAAGAAACCCGAGCGCCGCGCTAGTTCTTGCTCGCCCGCAGGGCGATGAGGGCCGGGCAGCCACGGACGCCGAGTCAGCCACCCGAAACGGCTGACTCGGGCCCGTGCCTCCTGCCCCACTCGCCCGACGGCCGAACGCCAGGACCGTCGCGCCGTGGACCGAGCGACCCGCAAATACCCATAGCACGCAAAGTAGCCGTAATCGGCGGCCGAGTTACGGCACCCGGCGTCTGCCAGCCCACGTATCACGGTTGCGGTACGCCGTAACGCCCCATTTGCCCTGATACCTGATGTACCGGAGCCGTGATGTGGCCCGCTACCCGCACTTCGCGGTTGGCTCAGGCGGCATCCGGCGTGCGCGAGCCGGGCCCGATCCGCCTAGTCTTGGGCCATGAGCTCGGCGGCCAGTCAGCGCGGTGAGGCAATTGACCGGCCGGGACTGGCCGCGTTCCGGCAGCTCTATGACTTTGACTTCGACGACTTCCAGGTAGCTGCCTGTGATGCGCTCGAGGGCGGCCATGGCGTGCTGGTCGCCGCGCCGACCGGCTCGGGGAAGACGGTGGTGGGCGAGTTCGCCGTCCACCTGGCCATGAC